>Ga0307509_10004471_pt1 | contig 20122 bp, 15 predicted proteins | sample 10_EM_MG_FD_202245 | JGI IMG/M metagenome (GOLD analysis project Ga0307509, IMG submission 202245) | Populus trichocarpa ectomycorrhiza microbial communities from riparian zone in the Pacific Northwest, United States - 10_EM | ecosystem: Host-associated > Plants > Roots > Unclassified | place...
CTGTTTCACTAACCCCCGATTCAAACCCCCCTTTCTAACCCGCCGGGTTCCATTTTCGAAGGCCTTCTTTGCAACACCAAGTACAGGAATAATAATAATAATAATAATAATAATAATCACAATATCTCCCCCCAAATTCCCCCGCACCCTGCGCCTTTCACCCTATTCGATAACAATTTCAATTACTCATTATGCCCCACCCGGCCTTCCCCGCCTGCCCCGCCCGCTTGTAGCTGAGTTGCCTGCTCCCGGAGAGTGTCCCGCTCCCGGAACACCTCTTCGATTTGTCGCTCGAGAGCTGCAACACGCCCGGCTTGCTGGGCTTCTTCTTTCCTCTCCCTGAGCTCCTCCACCAGCTTCCGAACTTGCTGAATGTCCCGCTCTTGGTCGATGGCCTGCCGTTGAAGGTCGGCCCACCTGCTGAATAGGAAGCCGGACCCCCCCTGACTTTGCTCTAGAACCTTGACCCGCAGTTTGAGGCCCCGCTCTAGAGCAATGATCCGCCCTTCTAGAGGAGGGATCTGCTCAAGGCGGCCTTCAACGTCAGCGAACCTAGGCTCTAGAACAATATCGGCAGGTTGGGGGCCGGCGGGGTTGGCAGGGAGGGGGCCGGCGTTGGCATTGGCGTTGGCGGCGTTGGCGGGGATGACATTGGCCGGGTGGGCAGGGTTGGCATTGGCCTGCTGGGGGTTGGCCTGCTGGGGGTGGTCGGCATTATTGGTGCCCCACAAGCCCTGGCACCACCCCGCACCACCCACACCCAGAACCCGAGGTTGGCGTTATCGGTGGCCCTCCAGCGGAGGTACCACCTCTCCCCTATTTCCAGAACCGACACTCCGAACCCAGTGATAAAGGTTACAATGCTCCCCCCATGCTTTGACCAGAATTCTGAAAAACACGCAAGAGGTTAGCGAGGAAAAAGGACTCCCTGGGACCCCCTAATTGCTTGGACGAACGATCATGGTCTTTGCCCCGGGATATGCTAATAGGCACCGCGGCCGACAGAGTACCATTCAGACAGGCTGGCATGGTGGTGGTGATAGTAAGTAGAGCGGTGGGTGGTAAGTGGACAGTGGGTGGTAGGTGGACAGTGGATGGATCCAGGAAATGTTGAGTGTGGTAGGGTACGGGCAACCACCCTAGTTGTGTTGTAGGGAGGATAGGACGGCATTGAGGTTAAGCGAATGGCTACCCATACATGTCCTATATAGTTAGCAGTCGTGCGCGCTTGGGAATAACAAATCATCTCTCACCTCCACCACGTCTACCCATCCAACAAAAGTGAGATCGGCCTTAGGGATCAGGTGGCCGAAGAAGGCCCCCAGCAGGGTCCCACCAATCCCACTCTGGGTACGGCACTCCCGCAGCGCCCTCTGTGCGGCCTCGGGCTTGGTAGTGAGGCGGGCGAGTTCCACAGCTCAGGGATGCCGCGGAGGAACTGTTGGGGAAAGTGACAGTGGCGCAGGTCAACGTTCGCAGGAGGCTAGGCCAGCCTGCTGACAGCCTGCAGATGTACGGTCAGGCCCGGCCAGCCACAAAAAATGCTTTGGCCGCCTGCAAACACTATATCCGGGTAATTGGGGGTGGGGTTCTTTGGGTGGGTCACCGGTGAGTTGCGGGCGTACTGTAGGTGGGTGCCGGTGGGTGCCGGTGGGGGGTGACCTCCGGTCGTCTGAGAGCTCCCTTTTCGCATGCGCTCCCCAGTATACAGAGCAATATTCTAGAATTGGTGTGTTCTCCCAATCAGGAGAAAGGAGAGTCGAAAGGGCTTTGACCTGTCCGCAATTCAGAAGGGTCAGGGAGATGTAAGCCATTGTCGAGTGGCTTCTACTGAATGTGTCGAGGCGGGGGGGAGAGCTACTCCTGGAGAGTAAAGTGGGCTAATCGCAGAGTTGACGTCTCATTTTCCACAGTAATAAGCCCTTGACGGCAGTTCACCAACACCGACACCGAAGGCATGTTGCTAACATCGAAATCCATGGAGTCTAGATCGACTGCTAGGGCGTGGAAGAGCTCATGGGCTCCCAGCTGCCCTTACACATGACTGATCCACATCAGGGTTGCTATCCTGAGCTATCTGCCCGATCGCCACCCATTTTTCTTAGCCTTTCTCGCCTCGGGGAAATTGCTGGTTCGTGTAAGATTGCACCGATGTTTAAGGAAATGAGTAGAAACCTAGAGGTATATCTGCTGCCAGACTCTCATCCGTCGCATCAGGGGTGTTGAGTGGTGTCTCGAGAGAGTACGCGGAAAAAAATAAACAAAGCGAGCAAGTAACTTGTGTTGCTTGTTGAGTGATTTGAAAGAGATTGAACCAAGGAGGAAGAAAAGGAGGAGAGCGGATGAGAGAAGAGATGGGAGAGAGGGGGGGCATCAAGAACTAGGTGTACAAACAGGTTGGTGACGCAAGCTGTCACGAGGGGTCACTCGTGACTACGGTGGATGTAAGAGAGTTCAACCGAATGAGCGGTGGGCCAAACAGATATTTCCACGAAGGCAACCAGTATGCGGGGGTACAAGGAAGACAAAAGAGAGATAAACAGCCAAATAAGAAATGAATTGAAACTGGTTTTATAGATTGGCCCCCCTAGAAAGAAAGGAGAACAAGAGAAGAAATGGCGGTGGCCTCGATGAGGTGGTGACTGTTCAGGGGTTTGGGTAGCGCTAGAGCCGCTGCACTGCGAGCCTGCAGTAGCGATAGCACCCCCTCATGGGCACGGCTAGCTGCTAACATGAGCGGTGTTCTGCCGAGATTATCCGGTTTGTCAGGGTTGACCTCTTCCCGCCCAAGTAGCACCCCGCAACGTACCGGTAGTTTATTACAGGGTAAGTAGGTATGATATCAAGACCAAGGCATGAACTATCACTAGGAACGCCCCAGAAAGTCACGAATGGTCGAAGGAAATTCTGAGCAGACTATAATGGCCTTTGCTCACATATCTGGGTGATACCTGCTCCCATGCGGGAGGCAGGAATAAGCAGGGTATTGTGAGACCAAGTTCGGAAGAAATTGATTGATTGGTCGGTCCGAGAGTCTCCATCATATTCCACAAAAGAACCCGAGTTTCTGGGAATAGGCACCATGGCTTCGAGGGAGCGCAAGTAATGAGTAAGGGTGCAGAAATCGGGTTCAGATATTTGTGGTTGACAAACGCATGTTTATATCATGAGTAGAATGCATGCAATCCTTATCGAAGGCATTATATCATGCCCCCGAATTTCTATCGTTCACTACCTGGTGCTGTATTCATTCTTATCATCGTAGCATTCTGTATAATATATTAGGGTATGAATGGACTAAATCCTATCATATCATACCCCAGGCGCCGTATACTCCCTGTTTTTCCTTCCATTTTTGCAAAACAGGCCCTCGGAAGCCTGTAGTCGTAACAGTGGGAGCGGAATGAGAGCCCCGGCTCTTACTATATTCTTCGCGCCGGAAGAGAAGCTAGGGATAATCAAGCAAGTGTGGGCAAGGGGGGTGAAAATGACTCTCGCCCTTCAAACCCAGGCAGTTCTGGGCCGGCATGCGAAGAAAATTTAGGCAGATGGCTGGTCACTAAACTGCGTGAGTGTGTAGGAGAGGGGAGGAGGAATGTTGCTGCTATGGCGAGAATCATGAGTGTTTTGTTGTGGGCAGTGGATACAAGCAATTTTTACATAAAGACAGGTATTGGTACCTGTTGCTATCATCTATTATGTACTGATTGAGTTTGCTTTAGCATTTCTTGGTTCCGTGCTTACAGTTTTGCAAGATGTGAATGATAGTTCGTGATGCAAGTTTGGCTTGGATACTTTGCGGTGTGAGCAAGCAGGAGTCTCGCCTGTTGCTTCTCTAATCCTTCATGACAGTTTTTTCTATGAGTGATATACACGATTTTCCCGGGAAGAAGCACGAAATCTGGTCTTTACATATACTCCACCCAACTAACCACAAAATATATCAAATAGCCAACTCTCACAAATATGCCACCTTCTCACTACTTCTGGATACAAGCCAGCTAATCACTCCTATCTTCGTTTCCCAGCTGCTGAAATCACTTCCGCCGTTTCCTCCGGTTCTCCATCCCCCTCGCGGCATCCCACTGGCCTAGCCAATCACAAAAACCGCCCGGCGGCTAGCCCACGCAGGACGTAGGGTAGCCATTGTCCGGGCGACTGAGGTGGTACCCTGGCAGTAACTTAGTATCACTCGCCACGAGATCACCTCGATCGGCCTCCCCGGCCAGGGCCCCTACAATTTACACCGCGCTCCGGCAGGATATCCTGTGCTCGTAATGTCCTGGCGTTTGTGCTGCGATTGCATACCAAAAAATCCCGAGGTTCCGGCTGATTTTTTGCCTGTGCGCAATAGCAGTTGTGTTCACAAAAGTCAGGACATTACGAGCAGATATCCCCCCAAGGTCTCTTGATGTTCAAGGAAACAAGCAGAAAGCTACGTAACTGTTAGCCAGTATCCAGGACATGCACCAGCACGCTGTAACCACTTACAAACTTGTTTCCACGGGTCGTGCTCTTCAATGGGTTGATCTCAGACCCGAATAAAGCTCCCCGTGATTGTAATTCACCTTTTGTCTGGGTTGGGCTAGCGACAATTTTTTCGGGTCCATAAAAGGAAACCCGTGATGGCTGATGCTGTGGGATACACCGAGGTGCTTCCGGGGTTTGTTGAGCAGATTTTTATCTCCCCTGTGAATGAACATTTGTAGGTGCGCAACACATCCCACTTTCCCATCACATCATCGTCTGATATCGCCCTTGCTAGGCTTTATAATTTTAGTTCCACCGCATACGAGCGCATGAAGGTCACCGATCCCGGAGGGCAGTCAATCTTAACTCCCAGTTGCGGAAAACAAGCGTCACCCCCATTAAAGTTACAGCGGATCGATATGGTCGGTCCCGATGTGGCCTTCCGGTAAGGAAATAGCCCAACCATCCTTTCACGCAGGCCAGGAAGAGCCCCCTTGCGTATTCATACAAAGCGTCAATGCCGATTCACCCAAGGCGTCAATCCCGATTCATCAAAGCGTCAATCCCGATTCATCCAAAGCGTCAATGCGGATTCGTCTAGAGCGTCGATGCGGATTCGTCTAGAGCGTCAATGCGGATTCGTCTAACGCGTCGATGCGGATTCGTCTAGCGCATCGATGCGGATTCGTCCAGCGCATCGATGCGGATTCGTCCAATGCGTCGATGCGTATTCATCCAAAGCATCGATGCGGATTCATCCAGAGCATCAATGCGGATTCGTCCAAGGCGTTAATACAGATTTATCCAAAGCGTCGATGCGGGTTCATCCAGAGCATCAATACGGATTCGTCTAGAGCGTCGATGCGGATTCATCTAGAGCGTCGATGCGGATTCGTCGAGAGCGTCGATGCGGATTCGTCGAGGGCATCGATGCGGATTCGTCCAGAGCATCAATGCGGATTCATCCAAAGCGTCGATGCGGATTCGTCCAGAGCATCAATGCGGATTCGTCCAGAGCATCAATGCGGATTCGTCCAGAGCGTCGATGCGGATTCATCTAGAGCATCGATGCGGATTCATCCAAAGCATCGATGCGGATTCGTCCAGAGCATCGATGCGGATTCATCCAGAGCATCGATGCATAATAAAGATTCCGCCGGAGAGGCTCTCCTCGCAGTTCCGAATCGCCCTAATCCATGTCAATTCCTGCTGAAAAGATAGAGATGGAACTGGGGACATACGATAAAAGAAACAAAGCGGCGCACGCTCGGTTTATTTCTTCGGGAATGTCTCCACTTTGTCGTAGATTGCTCTTTCTACGAGTAAGTCAAAGTAGAAACAGGCGACCTCCGAAGAGTCGAGTAGCAATACAAGCAGGCAACGTCGACCTCCCTGAGTCCTATATGCAAGAGTATAATTAGCCACTACCTTCTCTTTATCCCCCGAAAACCCTCGTTTCCTTTTGACTCACGTCCTCTACCCCTGGATCCCCATAGCAGAATAATGCTTGTCTGCGGAAGTCCTCAATTTAAACCTAATGGAGACAGCCAGGCCAGGGTTTCTCCATCCGGCTATTAAAGCCTCGATTACTCGAAATTTTTCTGTAACACCACCCGGAGTAATTGTTATGATTAGTGGCGTCTTCTAGCTGAAGTATTGTTCAAACGTTTTTGAGGCGCTGTTGAAACGCGCCATCGCCATGCCGCCGTGAGTGTTGTTAAAACACCACCGGCGTGGGCATGGGAAGCCTGTTGTGGGTGATTGAAAGTGGTTGAGATTTTCTGGAGCTGGAGGGAAAGGCGGGGTTATATACTTTTACAACCCCGCGGTTTTAGAGATCATCCAGTCCAACCGGCCCCGCCCCCAGAGAAGGAAATGTCCCACGGGCATACAGGGATACTGATACTCGACATGAAATATCGCAGCCCCCCCCTTTTCTCCCTCTGCCTGGTTATTTCCAGCCTAACTAGCCCAATTAGACTTGGGCTGTATGCACCCAATGACAACAATGTGCTGCTAGGGGCTACGGTGGATGGGAGGAAATGTTTCTGGGGAAAAAGCCCTTGATTGTGCCTTCGGAGAGGCTCCATAGCTCACATGCTGTGCCGGTATACCGGTAGTAGCCTCGGACAGTGCCCGCATTATACCGGATCCAATCCGAGAACACGACTGACTTATGCCTTTGCGTCGGGCCTGATCCCGCGGAATGGTATGAATGCAGTATCTCTTATCGCTTCCCGACCAGGGATCTGTCGTATTACTTGAGCAGAGGGGAAACCAATTTCTCCCGGCCATTGAGCATCCTCCGATGCGGGAGGAGTTTGGATATCCTAGCACATCTCACGAGAAAACGCAAAGCCTCATACCGAACTTGTATAAAACAGCCGCTTAAGCCTCGGCCTCGGCCTTATCAATTCTGAAAACCCCGCAGTTGGCGGTGCGTCCCCGCTCAGGACGATAGTACGACAGTCAAGCACGGGAGTTAATTGGGGCCTGTGCAACTCCCGCTAATTTCCCCACCCCTCAGAGGGCTGTCGGGAAAGTGATTTTACGGGAGGCAGTTTGGAGAACCTCTCCTCAAGTGTGATATCAACCATCCCGTAACCACAGGCAACCCTTCACGCATCAGAAAGACATTGAAGTGGTCCCCAAAGTAAGCCATATTTAAGTGCTCCAGTGGCTCAAATCTAATTATGGCCTATCACACATTTTTCTCCACCACCACCCCTTGTAGGATACGCATTGCTGCACTTACATTTCTTTCAATCAATTCTCTCAATCAAACCATTCCCCTCATTCCACCCTTGACAGGGCATATAGTCTATTGACAGCGGCCTACGAGTAGAGTACTGTAGCACTAGCAAGGGCAACTTTCCCTCCACCCCTGTTCTTGTAGAAAACAATCGAATTGGAGGGATTACGGAGTCGCTTGAACAAGGTAGTCGGTCTGTGCCCTCCCGCATTAGAGCCTGATGAGCAAGGCATTACTCGTAGATAGAAATTGCTCTTTAAGCCGTTTGTTCTTTCCTGCTGCAGTGGATTTTCCGGCACTGAATGCATGATGTAGTCATTCCCGGCTCTTGATTGACAGCGGAAGGTAAAGTGCCCCCCAGCAAGACGGACGAGGGGGGCGCCCGCGGCAGAGGATTTAGGTCAGTTGGGCAGCCGTCTACCACTAGGAGTGCTACTGTTTGACTTGGATTTTCTACGGTGCATAATACTTGTATCCGATTAGGGTCGTTTTGCTAGGAGGCAATGCTGGGCTTCCACAGCGCGGCACTTGCCTGCATCACTAGAAATAGGTTTCCAGCCTCAAATAGTGTTTGTGGTGCCCAGAGTTTGTGTATGATAATGCATTATAACGCCGGTCATCATCGTTACTGCAACTGCTGGGAGCTTCTTAGAGTACATACGGTAGTGAAGGTGATATCATAAAAATTCGGCAAACTCGCGGGGAAGCTGCCGTAACTACTGTGCAGTATTGTCCTAAATGCAGACAACCCGCATGGAGATTCTGAAAGTGGTACTGTGCTGTACTGTACTCGAGTACTCGAAGCAAGGTGGCACCCTTTATTTGTCTTAACTTGGCCTCTACTCGAGTACAGTATGCAGTAGGACCAGGAGCCCTGAACCGGGGGCAACATTTGCCGTTTTTCACTGCTCCTTTTTTTGGCCGCTTGTGGGTGTCTAAAATACCTACTAAACTATAACCTTACTTGTGCCATTGGAATAGCAAGTTGAATCTGTGAGTATCCGGCATCCGGCAATACTTTTTCGCACACCAAATCTTAGCAACTAACTTAAGATGTGCAAAAAATACCACTAGGCACTTGTAAATTTATGTGCAAACTCACTCGGAGGAGCACTTTAACGCCCATTACCGTAGCAGACCCCCTATTTGCCAACGTAAACCAAAGTTGAACGACATTAGGGCCATTTGACCCTAATTTACCGCCAAAGCCCACCTCCCACCGAAAGCTTTCTCTGCTGGGGGTAAGCGATAAGTTACAAGTCTTACGGTATTAGGTGCAGAATGTAATAGAGTGCCGCTTACCCGCGGGTCACTGATATCTGAGCTAAGCTAGATATCATACTGCCCAGGGTTCTCGGAGACTTATCCGTGGATAGCGAATTGATTACTGAGGCTTTTCGCCTTCCAGAGGTACTTGGATCTACCCTTCCCCTCGGGCTAGCTATGCACCGAACACTTAGCAGCTTATGTTCCAGCTATGATATATCATACAGTACTTGTACTTTGATATCCTGAAATGTGGGAGCTACACCATTGTTCGCGATAGCGATGCTGTCTAGTGCGGAATAAAGGCTAGTTTATTCTTGTAACAAAACAACTAAAGTTCAAATATCCCGCCCCCAGCATCCACTCCCTCCGTAAGCGAACGACTAACAACTTCATGGATTAAGGAGCGTAAAATCAAGGGGAAAAAATTTTAAAAACGGGGAAATGATGGACTCCCAGAAGCACAATTCATACCAAGAACAAACCGCCCAAAAACAGGGACTCCCATTTTCAGACAGCCAAACACCAAAATTTTGTATTTTTCTATGACCAAGATCTAGGATTTTGAACCCCCATTTTTTTTTGTTGCCCTCTTTTCGTTGGACTTTTTCTTTCTTCCTTTTCCTTTGGATTTTATTTCCATGTCCCTTTCTCACTCTTAATTTTTTTTAGAAGGGGTAACTTATTCTCTAAGACCTTGGATTTCCAATCCCCCCAGTATCCGTAAACCCTCGCCAGCCTCCGAATAGCGCACACCCCGCACACCCAGGAGGGAGCTCAAGCAGTGGGGACAAGCCACCTATCCACTCATTTCGACGGGGCAATCACTGCACTTCTCGTGTGAACACTCTCGACACTTGGGATTGATATCCACAATCATGAACGGGCCGGTTCTCCCCTCGTCGCGGCACCTGTGGCAGATCCAAACCAGGTTGGTCTCGTCGTTTTGGGGGCAGTGACAACCTCTAGGACGGTTTATGCCCCGGGAGGGAACAGTGAGTCCGCTGCCGATGCAGATGTCGCAGGGAACATTATCTCTTGAAGGCATAGCAGTGGTGAAGGTGGTAGTGACGTCGCCTTTATTCGTTTCTCTCCTCGAAAGTAGTTGTCTTTTTTTAAAAAAAGGATGTTGCGGATTTTGTGGAATAGTTAGGTGTGATGTTTTTAGTAGCGTGAGAAAAGGAGATAGTAGTGTCGGAGAGGGAGAGGAGGAATGGCAATAACAATAGAAGAGGGACAAGGCACCTCCAGGGGAATGAATAATTGGAGGCTGGTTTGCTGGCAGAGGTTTGAGGTTTTGGACGTCCTCGGCTCTCTTTGAGTTGGAATATTGAATTGTTCGTGATGGACTAACCGTGCCAAGGTTGTGGCTCCGCCACAACCCTCGATTGCTCACAATCTTGGGCACGTCTTCTGTGTATCATAATAACCACTATTTCCCCCAAACCCTCCTATCGGCTAAGGAGCTCTAATGCTGATATGATATTATAAAAAGGATTTTCCGCATGGAAAAATTGGTTTGCAATAATAGGCTCTGCAAAACGGCTCTACTACAACAGACACTAATTAAGATTTAGCCTTGTCCCCCATCTTTGGCCGACACGCAGCACCGCAAAAACTGTAATAATTAAGCATCTCGATGGGATGTTGGTGTTACCTCCTCATAATTAGTCTAAGGCCTATTGTGTCTCCCTCAGTATCCGCCTGGGCCGGGGACTGAAAGAGGGATTTCTTTTCACCATGCTTTTCTTCCTCCGAACCCAAACGGGGAGGATTCTGGACCTCCTGGCATCATCCCCAATCATTCCAGTTTTTGCAAGATTACAGTAGATCTGAAATCATGAGACATCACTTGTGCGCTACCTCCACCCTTCACTCCAGCCTCTTGCAGTGAACATCGCCTTGGAGCCACCGCAGGCATCTCACGTGGTGGCGGCTAAGGTAACTTAGCCTCCCAAGATACTGCTATTTTGCCGCCCCGGACAACTCGAGCGATCTCTTATTATACGGCCTCGTACTCATAGCCCACATACAACACCGGTAACTTTATGTGCAAGTTCTAGTGGTAATAGAGCGATTTAGAGAAATATTACCATCCTAGAAATTCTTTTTCTCTTGATAAGCACACTCGGGAGAAAGAAAGAAAGAAGGAAAACTCCTCCATATCTCAACCATTCATCTCCTGGGTCTTTAGCCTAATCCGGTACTGAATATACTGTAATAATAAAGGAAAGATTTATCCAGTCTTCCAAATACTGAAAGTTTACTATAAAAGCACTCCCACAACCTGTGCAAAAATGCGAAAAGATTCCTGTCCCTCTCTCCCTGACAAGTGTTCTTGAAGGGGGTGCAGGGCTAGAAATCGTCGAAAGCCCTTCTCGTCAGCGTTTATATCATACAGTTCATATGCCCTCCCTTCGAACGGCCGAAATGAGTAAAGAAAGAAAGAAAAAACCAACCAACCAACGGACAAGGTCCGCAATGGAACCTTTTTTTTTAACATAAAAGCTGTTTGTAGGGCGGGGGGGCACATCTAAACCCGTGTCTTTTTTTTTTTCACTCCTTAAAATTATCATACTTGAGAAGATGCAGCCTAGAAAGAAAGAAAAAACCCCCGCCTTCACTCCCCTATATAGCCTAATATACGCAGAAAATCATCGTGGTCGGGCACTCTGCCTTGGAACCTGGAACCTCAAAGTGAGTGATATAGCATGAACTTAGGTAATGCCTCCCCCTGGCATGAGAAACACACCAAAAAACCAGGTGTCAATCTGATCTTGCAGAGATCCCTCAAAAAAGAAACAATTTCGCATTTCTCTCGATGGGCAGTTGGTTGGTTTTTGAGACATACGGAAATTTTTACCTTCTGGGTTAGGGGGGAGCTTCCCCCTGAAGGTTTTTTTTTCTGTTTCCTTAGTCAATGATGGAATATTTTGTTTCAACTCTGATCAACCGGTTCGAAGTTTTCTAAGCCCATCGTGGTGGGTTCAAGGTTGCAAAGACTTGGGATGGCAGCATTTAGAGTGCACGCTCTAGGATGATATGTTGGGCTAGAGGAGTCAATTCCCATATATTGCTGTGCTGGCTAATGGTTGTCGGTATGGTTTGTCAATCCCCGGTGGCTGGGAAATCGAGTGATAGTAGAAGCATGCTAATGACGATATGTGAACAAGGTACCGTAGGAACTCGAATCATTGGACCATGTGCTAGGACGTTAGAGTGGCCTCTCTTGGTATAGTCTGGTGTTTTTTTTCTCTTTTTTTTTGTCTCGGGGGTCGGATTTTTGGTGTGTTTTTCACCCTATTTCCAGAGGATGAAATTTCGGACTACAGTACATGGAACATGGTTCGATTGATTGAGTTTTTACGGTATGCCGGACGCATGAGTGGGCGAGAGAAATAGCTCATTTCAAACGCGGTTCCATGTGAGTGGGGGGTAGCGGCGAAGATATTGTCTCTTCGTGATTTAATTATAATATCAGCCCTTGGTATTTAACTTGCTTGTTTACATACATGCTTAGGTACCTTCTAACTTCCAAATTGTCCACCGGGGGGTTACAGGTACTTTGGGGTTTTTTCGCAGCCGAAATGGGGTTTCTGAATCAGGTTATATTTAGGCTTTATCTGTTTCTCATATCATACCTCGCTCAATGGGCATCTGTTTCAGGGTAGCGGGAGATCTCCCTATTTGTACCGGAGATCTCCCTATTTGTACCGGAGATCTCCTTTGGCTCCTAGAGTTCCCGTCCCTTGCCCCCGGGGAGGCGCCCCGTTCGGCACCCAGGGCCCACATGGGAGCTGCCCTCCTTTAGGCACCGGAATTTGCGAGACGGGTCATCTTTTCCCAGCTAAAATAGGCCTTCCTCGACCTCACATTTGTGCCTTTAAACTACTAATTGCTCAGTGGACGGCCCTTTCGGCAGACCGTCCTAGAGCCAGTCCTCTATCCGACCCCGCCCTCGGTGCTCATACTAACTTCCCATATCACAATCGTTAGGTGATCACTTTGCTGTGCCAAAATGAGCTACTCCGAATCTATGTGAAGGTGCGCACGGTCCCTTGCCATCTCCACCAGCCAGCCAGTCACGAAGTGGTTGTTTCGTCATCAGCCCATCCAAAACTCCCATATTCGCTATTACCTGATCCATAAATTAAGTCCCCCTCTTACCTTCCTAGGCGCGAGATCCAATGGGATATCTTATGTGGCAGCTCTAGTATAATATGTGCATCTCACTCAATTCAGCACTTTCTCCACCGGTTCCCATAGCCAAGCGAACCTATTAACTGGGCGCGATATCTCGTTTTCTGGCACGTAATTGCTAGCTTCTAGATCCTACAAGTACCCACAAAGTGATGCTGGTGACTTACTGGACGATATCACCTGTGACCTGCCAAACCGGGAGCGCCTGTCGTCAATATGGGCCCAGTCTTCTCGTATTAGAGCACGAGGAAGGCCGATGAAGAGGGGAAAGAAAACTGGGAGAAAGATATGATAGGTGGAGTGAAGAATCGTATTTCGGGGATAGCTCTGGACGCATACTTAGAAGCCTATTACGGTGTGGGGGTGTCGAAAGCCATGGAGGAGATGGGTTGCTGATGCCGTGAAGCAGCAGACTTGTGGGGGGGTGATCAGGACCCCCGCACCAGTGCCCGAGCAGGAAATTAGATGATGATGAGCACAGGGATTGGCCTTGTTCGTTATATTAGAGATGTGGGGTGGTAAGGCTGAAATTAACATTAGGACACGGCGAAAAAGATTGCATTTAGCTCTGGACCGGGGAATGTCAGTTTTGGTTTCCCGATTTGCTATTTATCCTTGCACGTTGGTCGTTGAAAAAACGGCTTGATAAGCGAGGACTATTTATATAAGTACCCTCGTCTTTATAGGACCTTGGGATAGCTCACGGTACTTTGTGCCAACTCCCCAATAGCCCGATGTTGCAGGTGCGCCGAGTGAGATTGTATGATTTCTTGTCGACGAAGGTGATTTACTAGCCTATTATATGCTTCTGGGGTATCAAATGATCTTCACTTATTTTGATTTGCTATTAGGTCTACGAGAGATTGGGATTCACCGGACGAAAACATGATGGGGTAATGTATTTGTCTGCTAACAACATCGACCTCTCCGTCTAGCAGAGTGCTCGTACTCCCAAGCAGGTGCTCCTACCGGAAAATGTCAAATAAACAGGCTATTTCCTAGGTATCCCAAAATGCCGTTTCGTGGGAAAAGGGGCGAAACCCCCAGCAAAAATCCTGCTTCGGACACAAACACCAGACTCAGATCAGAGCTCTAACGACCTAGAAAAAGGTCAGTTTGCTTGAGTTATCATGGTATCCTAAAACTCCTAGTGGGGCAAAACATGTCCGCACTGTCTGGTATAGTTTCATAGGAGCTCCAGACCTCTCGAGAGCTAGGAATCTCGGTATCTAATGGACCAGACAATTGAAATTACAAATCCTGTACTTCTCCTAGTACTACCGATTGTTTCCACAATACGATAAAACCCACGATATGATACTCACCCGCGGCGTTCCTAACAGGTATTTTACCACTCAAACCTCCTTCTCTCTCTCCATTTGGAGGTTCTAAAACCTATTGGGCTTAAAGATCGACAACTCTAAACTCTTAAGAAACCAAGACATGAGTTATTTTTCGAGGGTTATCTTTCTTCCATACCTCAACTAACTGCTCCAAATTCGCACGCCTAAGGCAGATCTCGGCATGCAGAAGTTTGTGTATTAAAAAAAGTGGCTGGAATCGTCACAATATATTTGCGACGGGTGGGAAAACCCGGTCCTCGTATTCAGACTCTCGGCGCAGTTTGACCCACTATATCTAGGAATTCTTACTGGAGATGCCCAAAACTGCTGAGGAAGGATTTTCAAAACTTACCCATCGGGTAAAGGGCTGTTCTTCCGACGTCAACACTAAACTGTTCCAGAGGATCATGAGTCGCCCAGCTCATCTGGGGAGCAAGAGATATCCGGGGTGGAAAGCTGCCCAGTCTGTGGAGGAGTTCGGGACGCTCCGTCACATAGGGGCTTTGTCCTGCTATGATAAGTGAGACCCCAACCATCTTCAAAACAATTCCCGGAATTCGATGCCATGTCCTATCAGTAAATTCTCTAAGCCCTCCTTCATCTCAAGAGACGTAACCCCCTCTGTAACTGCCCTCAGTGTTTATGCATTGAGCTGCTGACTGTGTTCTTGGTTCTCGCTTCCGAGCAGTTTCATCCATCTCGGCTTGATGAAGAGATACAATGTTTGATTGACGCAATAAAGTAGTAAACACACTAAACTTTAAAGTAAACAAGGTTCTCCATCTTTATCCCTCTGCCGAAAGCAAGAGAGCTCACATCTCGTACCGATGCATACATCCTGAAACAGCCTACCCTGCATCCGGACTGTCGCGAACCTATCAGCCTATAGACATACCCCGCACAAAATAGTCAAGGCAACGAACCATAAGTTAAAGACATCCCATCCTCTCCCATGACATGGATTCTCCACAAACATCCCCGCCGCTTGTTTTCAAACAGCTCTTTAGGATCCCCAGTCTGGTGGTATCTTTCCTTCCGGACTCCGTGACCTGCCTGGGATTAAAGCAGCTGAATACATCACATATCACTCGAAGACATACCCAATCCCGTGGGATAGGCAAAGTGGGGAATATGCGTCGAATGCCCTTCAGGAACCAGGCTTCCCGAGCGTCGGGGGTTGGTTGCGGGAAGCATGAATACCCCCCCCTCTTTGCGTTGTCTATCAGATTATGCTTACGAGGGCTCGCTAAATTTGGAGGTCCACCGCCCAGCTGCATCAGAAGTCGTAATGACCGTGTAATCTCTGGTAGGTATCCCTTGAGGCTGACCATCTTGTTCTGCGCTAATGCGTATGCAGTCTTACCATTCGTTACTCGTTATGCAAGGCATTTAGTATAGATAGCAGAATACCCCCCTTTTCTTGGACCAGCGGTCTACGAGTACCTCCAGCCTCCTTTGCCACGAAATACTTTTTTCTTTTTCAGAGCTATCCAAAACACCACCTCGACGACTATGGCGCACTGATAAGGGATGATCAAACAAATTGATCCGGGATCCCAAAATTATCCTGCTCGATGAAATTAAGTATATGAAGTCCGGGCATTTCAGCGCACCCGCTACTCCGCTGCTCTGTCTCATTTCTTCAGTTAGTTGACTCAGGTTCTAGTGTTTCATTAGGGTCAATGCGAATAGTTGAATGAGGAGTGATTCGATTGTTTGTTACGACTGCAGTGCTTGGAACAACTCGGCTCTCAGGTGGCCCCACTACGGAACTTTAGCAGTGCCTCTAACCCCCGGGCGGCTGGAAGTCAAACGACACAAGATTCTACCTTCAGTTTGGACGAGTGTCAGTGGCCCAAAAATCGCAGTCCGAACCGCACATCAGTGGGGCTACGCTTGTCTTCGTAAGCTCGGGACCTCCCACTCTTGATCCGTTATCCACTAAAGACCTGACCCACATGATGGAATCTTGTTTGTTGTCCAATACCCTAATCTCGACGAACGAGTAGATGAATACGACAGGTTAGGCGAAGAGATGAACGAATGATTGAGGGAAGGGTTGCAAGTTATCCCGCCGTCGACAAGGGTGTCTTTTGACCAACTACACTCAACCCACAAAACATCCGTAGCATGAACCCTCACTCGATGCAGGTCGCCGAGATAGCGCAAGGGGATGTAGATCGGTCGGGGGAAATATGCCGGTACCAGAATTACCCGTGAATACCTACTCTTCATCAAAGCCATGGCCATCTACGACGATGAGGAGCGAGAGCTCATTTAAAGCGAGACCATGAGCTACCCTCGTTCGGATTTTCTGCCTTGGATACGGGAGAGCCACTCGCACACCGCCTATCCTGCTGTCTTGTAGTATGAAGGGAAGGGCTTCTTTTTCTCCGATGAACCTGGGTGTTCGAGTACAGTGTCATATGCTGGGATGTCTGACTTACCTGGAGAGCGTGACGGGCCAATGATCAATTTGCTCGCGATGACTTCTACCCGTTGATTTTATAACACAGGATAGAACAGGTGGTGCACGTGAAACCTCTTGCGCGGGATCAGCAGGTTTGCCTCCAATGGATGAAACAGACGGTAAACCACAGAGTTATTTATACCCTCCTTTCGATTAGCGAATATTACTTTTGCAAGTTGCATACCGGTGCTCGATTAGATTGCGGATTCGGTCTGTAATATCGTACTGCAAGGAGGGGGAAGACGGTCCACTCCAGTGTCGAGCGGGTGGCATGATTCTTCTTTTTTCGGTTGCCTAAGTTTGCGACGAGAATCAAGGCTCCTCTTCGGCGGTCAGAATTATACATAGCATTGCTCGCTTGGGACCAAAGGCCAAACGGGTTTTCCACGCACTATCACTCGTCGAATTTCCTGCCCCTTCCCAAACACCACCCAGTCCCACTCCTTCGACGGGGCCCTCCAATACACCCATCCATAACTTCAAATAAGGCTCGCTGTTAGTGGCCACACTTCATGAGTTGTATACAGCACTCTTATCGGCCCAATACAAGAAATCCTCCCGAATCAATACAAAGATGCAGTGCGGGTTTTTCGCTAGCCAGATAGATGTCTAATGGAATAAACGGTACCTTGCATGTGGGGCTGGTAAAGCCTCCCGGATGAAAGATTTGCTAGCGAGGCGAAGTTCCTGGAAAAAAGAGATCATGATGTGAAAATTACAGCAGATAAGTGTAGAATAGAGTATTCTCACTCGATTACGGCGGTCAAAAGGGAAAATAAATTGCGGCTTCCGGAGCATAGTAGAGAAAGTGATATGTGATGAGGATGGATGAAGGATGGGTGGAAGGAATGGAAGATCAAACTAACCAATGAGCACGGCGTTCCTGGCCAATCCGGCAGGAATCGGTACCTGACTTGTTTCTGGTGCAGATACCATAGCAGCGTGAAAGAGGAAAAAGAAAGTGTAATGATGGGAATTTCAGTCGGTTGATCCCCGAATTCGCATGAAAAAATATTGACAGAGTGGAAAGGCCGGCAGACTACGATACTATAGTAATAGTATGCTGCACTGTATCCCCCCAAACGTATCATCCCGAGAGCGCCAAATCAGACCCACCGAAGAAACCACAGAAAGGGAGCAAACAAGTCCAACAAAATCAACCACAAACCGACAATCCTCCTACGAATGGAACACCGTATCGCTCTCAGTGCTACAGTGCCAAATGGTACAAAACACCACCGAAACCAACCATAGCCCAATCGGAGAATACACCCCTCCCAGAGAATAGTTATAATACAATATAACGAAAGCGAAGAATAGCCTCCATAGTACCGGTAAGTCCACAGTACAGTACTTGTGAAACCCCTGGCGGAGTCCAAACTCACAACCGATCGCACAACTTTGACAGGTCACGTACATCCCGCCCCCCCCCCTCCTTCCTACCACACTTTCCATCAACCACCGGGCAGGTTCTAACCCTTGCAAACTCCACCTCAAAACCAGGTTCACCAACTTACCGAGCAACCCTAACTACCAATCACTCTAGACAAAAGTGCAATACTCCCACTCCCTATGAGAAGTGAGGACAATAAACGATGGGCGAAAGGAAGAGGGAGGGAGCATAAGCGAAGATCATCTCAATGGTAGCATACAAACCTGCCATGTGTATTCTATGGTTTGTTTGGTAGAGTGAATGATCCATACGTTGCGGTACAGCACACACTTGCAGAAGAAGTTGACCTATACCACTTTTCCCCTCTCACTCTCTATACATGTGTGTGTGATGGATAACTGGGTTGCGCTTTTCTGCTCTGCTCTCCTCTTCTCCATAGAGCGTGCAGGTGCAAAACGAGGCACAGAACGGTCAATGCATTATCAACACTGACCTTGAATTATTTCCTCAATCCCAGCCGGCACTTTTTCAAAACGATTATATACTCACCCTCCCGTCCTTCCGTCATCTCCCCCCCCCCACCCCCACACCACGCACTGCAACTCATTATCATTCTTTTCTATTTTCACGAAAAACAATTACTCTGCGCCATGCCCTCATGTTCCCCTCCCCGAGCGACAAAACCCCAACGACGCCGCCGCCGCCTTCCACGCCGCTACTCTCCCTCACCACTAACATCATCCGCGACATCTTCTTCGTCGACATCGAGCGCTGCATCTTCCCTCAAGTCACTAAAGTCCTTCTTCAGCAATAGTTCTTCGGGAAGCAATAGCTCGCAGCGCAGACATTTGTTGAACAAGATATCTTCACCTTTCGAGCTCGCGGCGGGAAACATCAGAAGAGTAAGGGGAAGATCTATGGGTGGAGGCATGGGGATCGGAATTGTCGGAGTGGGCGTCGGGGTTGGGGGAGGATTTTTAGGAAGACATAAGAAGCCTAGCACCTTAGATTTCAGGTGCATTGGGGAAGAATTGGTTAGAGTTTCAACGATCAGGCTGAACATGTTTGCCCAGGTTGGGCTTTTTGAAGGTTTGTACCCGTCATATGTATTGGTTGCTGAATTGTGACTAACCTTCTTTTGTCTCTAGATGCGCCGAAGATTCAATGGGAAATCCCACAAATAAATGATTGGGATAGTAACTGGTTTGCACACATTTGTTAGCCAGAAAATGCGTCCTCCCAGCTCCCATCATCACCGCCACTATTGTCAAAAGAAAAGGAAAGAAGAAGAAAAAAGAAAGAAGAAAAAAACACCCACATGCCCCTCCAGCACAATGGACAAAACGAGTTTCCTTTCTTATCATATCCCCGACGTTAACCTATCACGTTTACCGTACTTTACTCCAGCTTTCCTTACCTAACTTCACTTCACTTGACTTCACTTCACCCACTTTACTCTTACTCTATTTTTTTTTCAATTTCCTTCAAACTACCGGTACCCACACCAACGAACTGGGAAAAAAAAAATGGGAAAAAAAACGAAACACGAATGATAAACGAACGACGAAACGAAAACGAGTCTCTTTTTGTCAAACTCTGTACAATAATGTATTCTAGCCAAGTATCTTTTTTTTTAGTCTATTTCCTGTTCTTTTCACGTTCCTGCCTTGAGCAATCCTTATTCTGTGTATTGTATAATAAACTTGTGCTCGAGGTGTACAGTTCTCAAACAAACACCGTACCCAAGACGGAAAGGGGAGAAGTCGTCGGGATCTCTTTATCACACACACACCCCTGCAGGCCTGCAGTGCACGGCATTCTGCCCTACCGGTAGAGCAACCCTTATCTGAGGCTTTGAAGAAAAGAAAAGAAGGAAAAAAAAAAGTTAGGCAAGCCCGAAACAAACATTACAACTTCTAAATTTATTATACAAGTACCCATAATACCGGTATGATGCATGCAGTACTAGTACAACACCAGTACTCTGTCCCCATACCACACTGCCGTATAGTTGAGTGCAGTATGTACGAGTACAATACCACCCAGACACCCAAGCCAAACAAACATACCGTAGAAACTGGAATAATTGGGCCTCGAAAAGTGCGGTTAATTTAAGGTGTGTATTGCGAATGATCTTCTTGTCGCAATAAATAGGGGTTTCATTATTTCTTGGCAGCTAATTATGGAGAGTTTTCTCCTTTGTTGGCATCGTCTTCACTATGATTAGC
>Ga0307509_10004472_pt1 | contig 20122 bp, 20 predicted proteins | sample 10_EM_MG_FD_202245 | JGI IMG/M metagenome (GOLD analysis project Ga0307509, IMG submission 202245) | Populus trichocarpa ectomycorrhiza microbial communities from riparian zone in the Pacific Northwest, United States - 10_EM | ecosystem: Host-associated > Plants > Roots > Unclassified | place...
TGGTTGAACGGCAATCCCTGAGTTCTATTTGTCCTTCAACTATTATCTCTTACCTCCGGTCCCTTGAAGCCTCCCTTAGCACTAGCGCTAGCAGGTCTACCGCCGGTCTTATTGTATTTTCGTTAGACAGGAATAAACCTGTTACTAGCTGTGCCTCATGTGAGTCATCTGATGGATTTCACGCTATGACTTACTATGTGTCATAGAGGTTATGTAGCGCAAGGTGATGAGTGACCAGGACTAGGGTTGTGGAAAGATGCCTATAAAAGGGGCTTGGTTCCGACCAAGAGATATCATCTTTACGCAATCATCAAAGTACTTTTCTATACTTAAGTTGCAATACATTCAGTCTTTACTCTTTTCCGATACAAAGGCCTATACTCTAAGAACCCGGAGACTATTCTGCTAGTCTCGACGGGTAAAACCAAACATAGAACTATTATGATAGTTCTATCAAGCACGACAATACATCCATCTCATTATCTAACACGATAGTATCCTTCAAAGGATCACTCAAAGACAAGCCAGCCAGTTCTGTATTATCTGAAGAGATAGTATTTCCTTACCCTTTAGTCCAAGATACCAAGACTCGAATACGCAGGAGACGACTGTTGTTGCCTGTTGCATAACTATCCAACAATAGGATTGTTACAGATGAGCACCCAGCGGTCCTAGCAAATGATGAGATCGGACAAGAGTACACTTTTCTCAACGAATTATTTGTGAGAATATCCGGCACCCTACCGACCCTTAAGGCCCTTCCCGAACTTTTTTTCAAGTTGCATTTCCTCTTCTCTGCGGGAGTGATTCGGGGCCAAACAGCCCAGAAGTTTGGTCAGGGTTGGGTCTGGAATGACTACGTGATCAAATTACTCTTTTTCTTAATAGAGCTAATACTGCCTAGCATTCCGAAATTTTAACGGAGACATTTGTGCGAGATCCAAAAAGATTGTGAACGCCTATGTAATGTTGCCTGCTGCCGATTTCTCCAGAGTGGTGTGTGAGGCCAGTTCAAGTGAGGACCATCTCACAATCATGGATGATGTGAGATGTTAGTTACTGCATACTGGGGGCCAGACTAGGCTCATAATTGTGATTTCATTCACAGAAAGCCATAAAATAAGTACATCAGAGGTGGAAAACAAAGGGTCCAGGGTGGAGGATGGAGAGCCTGGGGTGGAGGATGGTGGACTGGGGGTGGTCCAGGAGAAGGCGGCAGAGAATACTGAGCCAGAAGTGGAGGGTGAACCAGGGGTGCGTGGTCGTGAGCTGGGTGATGGTGCTCAGAATACGGTAAGCATTAGCGAAGAACAGATCGTCATCGATAGCATTGAGGAGACTACAGGATTTCATGACCTAATTGCAAAGCTGTTGGACCTGAACTGCTGAGGAAAGCTAAAGAAACCCTTAGTTGGCGATCTACATGGGATGGTGCAAGTTTATAAGACCAGTCAAGACAAGAAGGAGATTGTGAAATCCTTTGCAGCCACTCTACTGCCAAGACCCATGAACCAAGAGAATGAACCAGGAGAATTTGGAATAGCATTGGAGGACCTCTTCGGAGGTAGTATCCCGGAGGGTCATGACCCTGGAGATGAGATCATGTTTAATTTGAAAAAGCTAGTAGAATTTGTTACTACATCGATGACAGCAACGGAGAAGCATAGAGGCAGTGATCATGCGGTGAATCTTCTGAAAGCAGCTGGGGTGTCGGAGGCGAGAGAGACCTGGGCGCAAGGAAAAAGAAGGGGATTAAATCTGGAGTTGGAATAGGTAAAACAGGCTGGGCCGGCATGCAATGGAGATAAAACTGATACCGTTTTTACTCAATAATTCTTAGGAGGATGAGATTGTATTTTGATATTGGGTGAGAAGGGATGAGACATGGGGAAAAACGGTATCAAAAGCTTGTATCTATAACAAGCCTGCACAGCACAAAGCCCTAGTCTAAGTGACTTCTCCCACAATACAGTGGTGCTACCGGTCGACTACGAATATTATTTTCCTTGCAATGGAATATAGTAGCGATGACTTGGGGTGTCAGTGTTATGTCCAATTTCCACCGCGATGTTGGAGACACATGCCTTGCCAATTCCAATAGCGGTACAGGACGCGGCAGCCAGGCCGCACCTTTTATACATGGTCCCTTTCCACCTCATGAGGTATAAACTCCCGCGATAGGTTTAGTTTGGAATATTAACTGGGTTGCAAAAAATAGTTTTGTGAACAAACAAGGCCAAAGTGCTCAGGTCATGCCGTGTCGGGATAGTGCTAATCCTTTTCAGGCGATTTTGTCTCTCAATCGGGAGATTCGTGAATCGCGGGATTCCTCGAGGCTTTACTTGTACTATTCAGGCGCATGGCGTGGGGCTGGGAAGCATGATGGAAGGGCGTGCGGCGCCTCAGGCGGGAGGCTCCACACAGCCCAATACGGTGCCCAAGCTGCTTGCTGTCCTGAAATGGATAGTGAGTAACAGGGGTGCTTGTCAAGCGAAAAGTGAATCCGGCAAGGTAGGGTAACAAATAGCTACCACCGATCCCTGTTCATCGCTGGCGCAACCCCGCGGGAAACGCAAGTGGAGATAGTGCCTCGCTTAGATCCCTTACCTTGTGGCCGAAATTCATGGCTGCGTAGCGTCGAAGTGAGATTGGGTTCATGGCTGGCTGTTTTTCCGGTGCCCATTAGCCTATTGTAGAATCTGGGAGCAAATCTACGCTGACACTCTTGTTTCCGTCATGGCAATGCTGAACAGTACTGATTATGTGGGATTCTCAGCACTACACCACTTCTAAAAGAATGTTTTTCCTGTCACGATTACTGAAATAAGCTGCTAGTAGTATTTAGCGCTGGCCATGATTACGAGGTAAGGGATTAGGGCTGGCGAAAATAGGTTCTCGAGTATTGAACAATTTTTGGTTCACTAAGTGAGTGATATTACTGACCACATGCAACAATACCTGTATTGGATGCGACTTATCCATCAGGTAATCGTATTTCCACTGCATCTTATCCCCTCCAGGATGTTCTACCAACTTGTATTGAGAGGCTGTTGATTTATAACGTGACAAGCGACGTTAAGAGCCTAGTATAGCTACACTCTATTCTTAGCGAGTGTTGGGCTGGGTGCCATTCAGACTCTCATACGATCTTCTATGAAGACTGGTCTGGGACCAGTCGAAACCGGACCGGACCACCCAAGGTAGTCGGGTCCAGTCATCGGCATCACCAGGACTGGTAAGCCTGGTCCTGCCTCCAAGACTTGACCGGTTGGACTATTCGGAACCCTGCTCTCCTGCAAAAGTTCCTTCTGCTCCGCAATTGCCCTTTCTAGATCTGCCTTCGCACTCCATCCTATATTAAAAGACAAATAATTAGCTGATTTGGCCTCAATTATCAGCAATAGCTGAGACTCACCTTTTGTCAACGCGAGAGATAGGTCCCTCTCAAGATCGGCAAATAGCTGAACTCCGAGGTTATTGAACCCGATGCGGTGTTTGCCGAGAATGTCCATGGCCGCCGACCAACCGGCTCAAGATAAGTCCAGGTGTACGGGTTAAGAATTAAAGCCGATCTTCCGAGCTTTTGCATCTTCTGTTGGGATGTATAGAGGTGTTGCCGGGCGTGGCGGGCCAGCAGGTATGCTGGTGCTCCTATAGACCTTTCACTGGAGTATTGGGTTAGGGGCTGATCGAGCACTTGGCCCCCAGGGCTTGGAGAGAATACAGAAGGGCCAAGTGAGAATGCACTGTTCAGTGAGTGGCCTGCTATAGAGATTGATCCAGAGGCAGAAAAGAGCGGCGATGGCGAAAGCGTTGGTGAGGGGGGTGGAGAAATGGATTGGTAAGTTCCATGATATGGTTGAAGGGCCGGAGAAGGCGGTGGTATTTGGTTTGGGTTTATTGTTCTTGATTCAGCGACTCGAGAATGAGGGTATCTTTAAGAAATCTTGAAAGCCATGTGTTGCGCTACGGTACACATAGAAAGCCCCGATCCCCCCCATCAATAGCGCCTCCGCCGTTTAGACTGTGTGAAAGTCTCCCTTTCCTTCCATACCCCCTTCTCTTTCATATGCTTTTTTGCACGTTGAAGGGCTCTGGACCTAGTAGTTGCTTGGAGAGAGCCGATGACATGTGCTTCTAGCTCGCACAAAGAGAAGATGATTGGATCTTTGGGATCAAGCACTTTGGGCAGATCGTTGCCGAAGATATCCTCTAACCGGATCTGAAATTCCTGGATTCCGGTAGGAACTCTAGCAAGAACTGGGAGAACGGTAGCATCGCTGGTGGGAGAAGGGAGAACAGTACAATCATTAGCGAGGCCCGAGAGAATGGTAGGATCAGTGGGAGGTACTGAAAGAACTGTAGATTTGCTGGCGGGTTCTGGGGGAACCGTAGATGTGCTGGCAGGTGCTGCGGGAGCTGTAGAATCACTGGAAGGTTGTGAGAGAACGGTAGAATCGCTAGAGAGGACCAGGAGAATGGTAGGAGGAGTGGGGGGTACTGAGAGCACAGTACAAGCGCTGGCAGGTACTGCGGGAACGGTAGAATCGGCGGCAGGCAGTGTTCGCAACGGGGCACTCCGTCCGTCCTGGGCAGTGTTCCCAACCGGCCCCTCCGGACGCCAGGGCCCTAGCGTCCTATAGTCCTGTCCGTCCCGGGCAGGGTAGGTAAGGACGGCCGGGCACGGCGTCCGTCTTTTGTAAACACCGCAGGACTGTAGGTTGAGGGCGGGCCCTGCAGTCTTTTTTGGAAATGGTAACTTCCGGTAGGTACCCACCGTCCTGCATAATGACGGGCGTCACCTGTAGGTTACCTACCGTCCTGCATACGGACGGCGTCCCTTGTAGGTCAAGGAAGTGGAATGGGGTCAGGGTGCTCAGAACCAGGATTGGATATCACTGGAAGCATTGGTTGATTGATAGCGAAATTTGATACATAATAGTAGAGCCTAAGCTTCTCTTCATTAGAATAAAAACAATTCACATCTTGATAACACTTACCTAATGCTCATGAAATTCGAAAATGAAACATAAACTAAGACACCTATAGGGCCCGGCCGTCCGTCTCCGGCATAGGTTAGTCCGGACTGCAACTGGGCGTCCGTCCCCTCCGAAGGTCTCAAACGTGGCGTCCTTCCCGTCCTAGGCTAAAGACGGACGGACTGGACGCTTGGGAACACTGGTCCTGGGCCACGACCAGAACGGACGACATTGTGTCGTCCCCCGCCGTCCACCGCCGTCTTCCGATGTTTTCCGCCGTCCCCTGCCGTCCCCCCATCATCCCCGCCGGTCCTATGTAGCCACTTACCTTCCCATACCAGAGGGTGTCTCACATCATGGGGCTCGTCATCCTCCCTAATGACGGCCGTCCTCGAAGTTCAAGGACGAGAACGGACGGTATTTTGTCGTCCCGTCCGGTCATTTTCTAAAGTTGCCCGACAAGTAGGAATGAAAGACGAGGACGAACCACGTCCTGCCGTCCCGTCTCGTCCCGGGCTCTTGGCAGTCCCCCCGCCGGGCCCCACGAGGGCCCCGGACGGCTGCGAACACTGCTGGCAGGTTCTGGCAGAAGTGTAGATTTGCTAGCGAGGACCGGGAGAATGGAAGGATCACTGGGGGGCACTTCCAGTGAGCGAACGGTAGAATCGCTCACAGGTAGTGGAAGAACTGTTGAATTAAAAAATTCTTCAATATCCGTATAATCCTTCTTGGCGGGGAATAAGTGCAAAGTTGCCGAAAGGTCTCCTATGAATAGTTTTTTCAACTTGGCATGTTGATTCAGTTGTTCTAACATTTGTGCCAAATTACTTTGGGTGGTTGATTGATTGATACTCTTGATGAGAGTCTGTTCTTCGGTGTTGCTGTTTGCATTGGTGATGTCTTCGACCGGGGTCCCCCTTAGGTGACTCTCCCTAAAGGACAAAACGACAACTATTTTGGTCTGTCCTTCCGTACCTAGCAGCCAAAGACATGCATTATCCATCAAATTATCCCAGCTTTCCGAAAATCCTGACTCAGAAACGATTGCAGGAAATTGCACCGTGTTCAATTTCGCAAAGGCATCTGGCAATTTCGAAGATCCGCCACTCCACTTGCCCTTGAAATCTTCAAACGCTGAACAGAGTTAGCCAGATTATTCTCAAGGGGAGTTGTTTTAATACGTACTAGTACTTGAACCAACTGAATATAACTGACTGGCTTTTAATTGTTCAAAATGTGAACGCCAGGGGCACAATCTATTCTATGTGGATAATACTGCACAAGTGCGAGCGGGGTTGCGAGGCACGCTAGGTGAGGAGTATACAGCAGATTTGGTAGGAGCTCTAGTTCTTAATTATTCCAAAACAGGTGAGCGGTAGCAACATATTTATACAAAAGTGTGTGCCCATATGTATGAAAGAAATATAGTGAAAACGATGTAAGAAACATAAGTGCGAACTTGTTTGACCCTGAAATCCTGCCAAGTAATATAAACAATGTGCATGAAACTATAAGGGTGTGGTGTGAATATCATGACCAATAATAGTGCATAAGAGATGCATAAAATCCTGAACACCGGATAGAAAAGCATGTGCTAAATCCCCAAATATTATCCTAAAACAATCAATAAAACACCATAATATATATCTTAGCTGTAGTAATGTAAGCAGTGTACAGGCAGAGCCGAAACACAAACTAAGTAAAAGAATACACGGGAGTGTTATGAAGTACATATAGGAAATATAACAGAATTTCAACATTAATGATCCAATCCTTCCATTCAGAAAGGAGGAGAATGTTGGGTTGAAAAAATACTGGAGCGAGCCATGAGTTGGTGTTGCCATATACTTTATGATATGCCGATCAGTAAAGGAATTGTATTCATAACGAATATGTTTGTTCTCTTCGATCTCTGGGTTTTCACTTGTCCAGCCATCAAAGTCCTGAATCGAAACGTGTTCACAGCATAGGTCTTCATCCACTGTTTCCAGGAGTTCCAATATTCTCAGGTGCCTCAGTTCTTGTAAAGCTTTGGTGGGTTTCATGAAGAGGTTGTTGAGCTCAAAGTTAGAAACCTCTATAATGTCCACCGACCTACCGCTCTTCTGAAGGATAGGGGGTTTGTTACTGAGTAGCTAACAGGGTAGGATTCCGGGCTAGCTAGGCCGGAGGATATTCGAGACAACGGATTAATAGTCAGGAAGGCTCATAGGTAATCGTTTGCTAAAGGTAAAGTAAAGTATAGACAAATATCAAAGAGTATAGAATATAACTCGATTCACTTGATATATTGTTATGGTCTCTTCTCCGTTGCTTGATCATTCTTCAACCACCAGGGGAGAGGCCTACTATTTATACTAATATTCATGCTACTTCGACTTCTTTAGTTAAGAAGTATCTTCTTAACAATTGAGTTCATCAGAACTAAGTGCGAACACTGTTTGACCCTGAAAACTTTCTTAGCTCCACTTAGAGAATCTCCTGAACTGCTATGTCATCTGAGGGTGTCCCCACTCCACCAGTAGACAGTCTTCGATCTCTTCGTCATGATAGACTATGTATGAATATGCGGTCCAAATGCCTACATACCAACTTGAATAGTAATATGGAATATTGAGTGATCAGTTCCAATATCCAGCTATCAAAGCATTATGCAGCCGTATACATATGCAACTAGAAAATGAGAGGAGTAGTGTTCTCTAAACATCATTCCAACCAGTCAAACAGATCTTGAAACGTGCTCTCATGCAGTAGTCCGAGTCATCTTCCAGATGCCTCTATGAAGCTCATAACTTCGGGAGCATAGGTTTGGATATATTGTGATCGTATGAAGCCATATACATCTCTCTTAAATATTAGGTAAGCTATTCCTGCTAGGGTAATAGGGTTCACCGACAGTTATGCAAGTGTAACTAGTGCCAGTGGGGTGGGTTGGTGTTGGTTTGTGCAAGGGCGTACAAGATCAGGATTGCGCATTGAGGGTGGTGAACTCTGCTTGCTTTTGTTGAAAGTAGTGGGAGGTGCTATTTTTGGTATGCAGATACAGTAGGCATTATCCCTTCGGCCGCTGAGACATGCTGCAGTAGGCATGGATATCAAAGCCAGTCCAAATACGTCTCACACTAACTACATTGGGTTTTCCAACTGCTTGGAATCACACTACTGCAATATCTGTGTTTAACTTGGCAGCTTCGAATAGGGAAAATTGCTGCGCTACGGGGCACACATGCTTAGTGCAGGATGTCTCAGCAGTGGAAGGAATAGCCTGGATACCCGGAGGATAGAATTCCGGGTGAAACACTGCCTCCGCCCCCCGAATAAGCTCTCAGTTATTCCCAACTTGAGTATTTATTAGACCACATGGTGCCTCAATTAGAATTAATTGAGAAAAACCGAAGAGGATGATAGTAGAATCTGGATTAACAGATGGTTAGGGGCAGAAGAGAACAGGGGGCGAGGAGAGAAGGATATAGAGATGACAGGGTATTAACATGTCTGGACGAATCTGATTCATTAGAATAAGGGTCCAGGATTTAGTTATTGTACAGGACAAAGATAATTTGGGTTGATGGGGACGAAAGAAGGTAATACTGATACAAGCCAAGGGGGGGTATACTGATGGAGAGATGAGAAAATAAGTGATTCGAGATGTTTAGTCTGTAAAGAGCGATATGTATAAGTTGTTGGAATAATATACCAACAAGAGTCTATGAGTTAGAATAAAAGGCTAAAAATGACTATTGAAAGCCGTGAGAATAGCCGAGAAGATCCTGAATGTTTCCAATTCAAAACTACTTATAGATCAAGCAAAGGAACCCCCGTAAAAGTGTAAAGTGTTTTTTCCTTTGCTTGGATTAGTACTTCTTTGCCCGTTATCATAACGGAGCAAAGTCCTCAAACCATAACCAAACTAGATATTTTACATGCCATTCTATCACATTGTTGAGCACCTATGCACCTCGCAACAACAGTCGTCTTCTGTGTAAGCGAGTCTCGTATTATTGCACTAAGGGGTATGAAGGAACTATCTCTTCAGATAGTACAGAACTGGCTTGCTTGTCTTTAAATGATGCGTTGAAGGATGCTATCTCATCAAATAGTAAGATGGGTGGATTGTCGTGCTTGATAGAACTACCTCAATAGTTGTATATTCGGGCAACCAATCACTGAGACTATCACAATAGTCTCCGAGTTCTTTCTTAGAGAATAGGCTCTCGTAGAGGATGTAACAATCCTATTGTTAGGTAGTCATGCAACAGGCAACGATAGTCGTTTCCTAAAGTAAGAAAGTCTTCCTATTCTACTATAGGGCGTATGGAAATACTATCTCATCAGATAGTACGGAACTGGTTTGTTGGTCTTGAGTGATCCGTCGAAGGATACTATCTCGTCAGATAGTAAGATGGGTGGGTTATCGTGCTTGGTAGAACTATCACAATAGTCCTATGTTCGTATAGCCCGTCGAGACTGTCACACTAGTCTCCCCGTTCTTAGAGCGTATGTTCTCCTCGAGGAGGAGTGTATGTAAAGAGAATAAAGAATAATCGTATTGCAATATCTTGAGTATAGAAAAGTACATAGATGGTCGCGTGAAGATCCTATCCCTTGGTCGGTTGTTTTTTTTGTTTTTTTTTTAATCATGGGTTATTTGTTTCTAGGTACAAAAAGCCTTATGCAGCGCTGGCTATGAAGAGGAAAAAACCTATAAATGCAAACCCACCGCCCGCTTCACCTCTTCATGGGAAAAATCAAACACCCCGAGTCCATAGGAAAAGTCTCCCCTGCCTAGCACCTAAGATAATATACCCCAGACACGTAAGGAAACAATACATAGAAACGTACACGTAGAGAGACCCAAACCCTTCCGCAGACTCCGCAAAACAAAAGAAACGACGGCTGGGCTAAGGCCCTTTCGGGGCCTCATGGAGAGGATTGATGATCGGCGAAATAGGAAAACACCAGTAGAGGGCCCACCGAAACCATGATGTACGGTCAGGCAGGTCATTACATCGATCCAAGGCGTTGGACAATAGCCACAGAGGCAGTGCTATACCACGACTAGGCGTACCCGAGGAGGGGCTAACCGATCGGAAGGGTAGACGGCGAGCGGGGCCACCGGGCAGAGGGGGTACCAGCCAACGAGGATGAGCAGTAGGGTGCCAGCCGGAGGGGGGGAGCAGTAGGGTGCCAGCCGGTGGGGGGGAGCAGTAGGGTGCCAGCCGGGAGAGGAGTTTTTAGCAGTAAGGTGCCAGCTTATGGGGCAGTACGGTGCCAGCTGACGGAACCGGGAGGGGGATAGAGGAAGGATCGCGAGCGGGCTAGCCAGAACAGACTAACGGGCCATAGCAAGGGCTTTTGGGACAACAGCGAAACCGAGCGGGACCGTGATGTTACTAACGGAAGCTTTCCCCATCAGAGGTACAAGCCCAGCAGAACCGCAGCCTTACTTCAACCGAGAGTCCGGACGCCATATCGCCGACCGTCAACGAAGCAAGAAGCTTTCCGACCGCGCAAAATGCTAAGCGAGGTGCAAAGCGCGTGCGGGGTAAGGGGGAGAACCCAACTTCATGAGCGGGTGTCAACAAGGAACGGGAACAAGAACCCCAAGGAGGGGAGGCATGTGTGCCTCAGGAGAGGAGGGAAGATGGCTTAACCTCAACCCCTAGGCAGTAGCCATGATGGGGGAAGAGAGGTGGGTGGGGGAGGGTGACGATAATTTCCCGTGGTGTTGAGATTTCAATCGCCGGAGGTGGAGGAGAAATGGTTCGTGTTCTATCCCTTGGTCATTTTTTCAGTTTCATTTTTTTTTTGTAATCATGCGTTATTTGTTTTACGTACAAAAAGCCTTATGGAGCGCTAGCTGTGAAGAGAAAAAAACCTATAAGCCCAATAACAACCGCCCGCTTCACCTCATCATAGGAAAAATCAAACCCCCTGAGACCATCGAAGAAACTTCCCCCGCCTAGCACCTAAGACTTGCACCTCAGACACGTGGGGAAAAAACTCATAGAAACGTACAGGAGAGAGACCCAAACCCTTCAGCAGGCCCCCAGGTAACACTAAGAAAAGAATCAAGGAAATTACGAGATATAACTACTCTTGCCAAAATGCCTAACCAAATAGGCGCACGGAAAGTCACCGCTAGGGGCAGGCCGGTTCACGGTCAGGACTGACCGGAGGATGGCGACGCGTTGGCGTTTAGGAGAGACCAAGAAGGCAGTGCAATACCATGATCAACCGTAACCTAAGCGAGGTTTGCGACCGTAGAGTAAATCGCAGGTGGGAGAGAGGCAGGTGGGCGAGCGGAGCCACCGGGCAGAGGGGATGCCAGCAGACAACGATGAGCAGTAGGGTGCCAGCCGGCGAGTAGCAGTGGAGTGCTAGCCGGAGAAGAGCAGTAGGGTGCCAGCCGACGGGGAGCAGTAGGGTGCCAGCCAGGGGGTGGAGTGTAGCAGTATGGTGCAAGGGGACAGAACCGGGAGGTGGATGGAGGAAGGATCGCGAACAAGCTAGCAAAAACCGACTAACAAGCCATAGCCCGGGCTCTTGGGCGACGACGAGACCGAGCGGGACCTTGATGTTACTAACCGAGGCTTTCCCCATCAGAGGTACAAGCCCGACATGCTGAGGCCTACTTCGACCGAGAGTCCGACACCGTAACGCCGACGGTGAACAAAGTGAGAAGCTTTCCGACCGTGCAAAACTCTAAGCGATGTGCAAAGAGAGTGCGGGGTAAGGGGGAGAACCGAAGTTCATGAGCGGGTGTCAACGAAGAACAGGAACGAGGACCCCACTGAGGGGGGGCGCCGGGCCCCATAGGAGAGGGGGGTAGATGGCTTAACGTCAACTCCTAGGCAGTAGCCATCGTGAGAGAGGAGAGGTGGGTGGGGGAAGGTGACGATGATTTCTCGTGATGTTGAGATTTCAATCGCGGGAGGTGTTGTTGCAATGATTCGTGTCCTATCCCTTGGTGAGTTTTTTATTTTATTTATTTATTTATATCATGTATTACTTGTTAAGGTACAAGAACTCGCATGCATCGTGAGATATGGCGTAAAGAAAACCTTAATCCCAAACACCCGCCCGCTTCACCTCCTCATGGGAAAAATCAAACAACCCGAATCCATAGGAAAAATCCCCCTCGCCTAGCACCTAAGACAATAATACCTCAGACACGTAAGGAGACAATTCATAGAGACGTACAGGAGAGAGACCCAAACCCTTCGGCAGGCTCCCCTAAAAACAAAAGAAAGGATTGGTTCACAAAGGCCCGACAGGGCCCGGGGGAGAGGATATGTGATCGCCGTTATGAGAGAAAACCACTGGACTTGTGGGCCGACATTGTAACCATAAACGTACAGTCGCGCCGGTAATTACATCGATCCAAGGCGTTGGTCACCAGGCACGGAGGTAGTCCAATACCACGGCTGGCCGTAACCGAGGAGAGGATGAACGATCGGGGAGGATGAGGAGGCAGTAAGGTACCAGCTGCTGTAGCAGTAACGGTGCAAGCCGACAGAACCGGGAGGAGGGAGAAGGAAGGATCGCGAAGGGGCTAGCCACAACCGACTGACAGGCCATAGCGAGGGCTTTTGGGACGACGACAATACTGAGGCGAGACCGAGATGATACTAACCGTGGCTTTCCCCATCAGAGGTACAAGCCCAGCAAGCCGAGGCCTACTTCGACCGCAAGTCCGGACACGGTAACGCCGACCGTCAACGTAGCGAGAAGCATTCCGACCGTGCAAACGCTAAGCGAGGGGCAAAACGCGTGCGGGGTAAGGGGGAGAACCGAACTTCATGAGCGAGTCAACGATGAACAGGAACGAGAACCCCAAGAAGGGGAGGCCGACAGGCCTCAGAAGAGGAGGGAAGGTGGCTTAACGTCAACTCCTAGGCAGTAGCCATCGTGGGAGAAGAGAGGTGGGTGGGGGAAAGTGACGATGATTTCCCGTGGTGTTGAGATTTCAATCGCCGGAGGTGGAGGAGAGAAGGTTCGTGCCTATCCCTTGGTCACTTTTTTTTTTTCTTTTTTTTTCTTTTTTGTAATCCTGCGTGATTTGTTTTAAGGTACAAACAGCCTCATGCAGCGCGAGCTATGGAGAGAAAAAAACCTATAAACAAATACCACGACCCGCTTCACCTCTTCATGGGAAAAATCAAACACCCCGAACTCATAGGAAAAGTCCACCCCGCCTAGCACCTAAGATAGAAACCTCAGACACGGAAGGAAACAATACATAAGAACGTACAGGGGGAGAGACCCAAACCCTTCCGCAGGCTCACCAAAACAAAAGAAAAGACTCTAACGTCCAGAAATGCAGGCCGCGGGGAGAGGATTGTTGACCGGTGACATATGAAAACTCGAAACTTGAGGGCCCACCAAAAGCATGTTGTACGGTCGGGCAGGTCATTACATCGATCCAAGGCATTGGACAAAGCCACGGAGGCAGTGCTATACCACGACTAGGCGTAACCGAGGAGGGGTCCTCCGGTCAGAAGGGTAGAAGGCGAGCGGAGCCACCGGGCAGAGTGGATGCCAGCCGACGATTAGCAGTAGGGTGCCAGCCGATGAGTAGCAGTAGGGTGCCAGCCGATGAGGAGCAGTAGGATGCCAGCCAGGGAGCGGGATGGGGCACTAACGGTGCCAGCGGATGGAACCGGGAGGAGGAGAGAGGAAGGATCGCAAGCGGGCTAGCCACAACGGACTAACGGGCCGTAGCCAGGGCTTTTCGACGACGGCGAAACCGAGTGAGGCCGAGATGTTACTAACCGAAGCTTTCCCCATCCAGGGTACAAGCCCAGCAGACTGAGGCCTACTTCGACCGAGTGTCCGAACACCGTAGCGCCGACCGTGAGGGTAGCAAGAAGCTTTCCGACTGTGCAAAATGCAAAGCGAGGTGTAAAGCAAGTGCGGGGTAAGGGGGAGAACCGAACTTCATGAGCGGGAGTCAATGATGAACAGGGACGAGAACCCCACGGAGGGGAGGCCGACAGGCCTCAGAAGATGAGGGAAGGTGGCTTAACGTCAACTCCTAGGCTGTAGCCATCGTGGGAGAAGAGAGGTGGGTGGGGGAAAGTCGCGATAACTTCTCGTGGTGTTGAGATTTCAATCGCCGGAGGTGGAGGAGAGATGGTTCGTGGCCCATCGCTTGGTCAAATTTCTTTTTTTTTTTTTTTGTAATCATGCGTTCATTGTTTTTAGGTACAAAAAGCCTCGTGCAGTGCTAGCTATGGAGAGAACAAAACCTATAAATCCAAAACAACAACAAAAGAAAGTTATGGCACCAATAAGTATCCACTATCGCGCAGGTTTCTCCTCCGCCGGGCCGTCGGCCACATATAAAAGGAAAGTACAAACTAATTTACTCAGTTGTCTCAAACGGCACGCTCACATAAGTAGCAGGAAAGAAAAACCGAATGAAAAAACCCTATACCTCAGCCAACGAAAAAACACGAAAAACCGGGGCGGGCATCATGGGGGGAGAGAGGGGAAAGGGGGGGGAGGACGGGGGTGTGGTTGGCGGGAACATCGTCGGGGGGAACCCGGTGGAGGTGACGCTTATGAAGGCAGCTAATCCTTTGAGTAGAGGGACAGAGGACCAATGTGGGGCCTCGTGGCCAACGTCGGTGACGCCGTGGAGGAGGCGTGACCTGACGTCCTGCTTCGAGGGGCAAGACAGGATGGCGTGCTCGAACGTCTCAGGTTCCAAGCCGCAGCGGGGGCTGGAGGTGTCGGCGTCGGGGGACCTCCAGGTAGGGTGGGCGGCCAGGTAGCTTTTCCCGGCTCTCATCTGATGGATTCTCCCTGCGACAAACTTGCCCAGTCCCATGAAGGGTCTCGGGGTCAGGGCGGGAAGATGGCGGTAGTAGCTCGGGGCCGGGAAGAATCTGGCCCAATCCTCGAGGAGGGCGTTTCTCACACTCGCTTTCAGCGCCGAATAGGTGGTGTTCATTAAGGACTGGGGAGGGAGGACGGGGGATGGGGAGACACGGTGGGAGTTTATCATGGGCATCCTTGAGAGCCCGTGGGTGAAGGGTAGAGTCCGGTGGGCCACGGCGTCCACTGGCAGATTGTTCCTTATGGGGGGGACCGGCCGCGGCGTTTTCCAATGCAGGGGGAGGTACACAGATGTTAGACCCTTAGTTAAGGCCCTTGCCGAGTCAGGCGCCCGGTAGATCGAGAGCGAGGGGAAGGTGGGGTGGAGCCGAGCCGTGGCTTGGTTGACTTGGGGAGGGGAGCAGACTATCCTGATTGCTGCCAGCCTCTGCCGGTGGGCGATCAGGAGCGAGACCGGTGGGAGGGAGGACTCTATGGAGAGGATCCCAGTGTGGGTGGCGGAGAAGCAGTTAGTCGTCCATCGTTGGACGTTGTGCCAAAAGCTGTTCAGGCAGTTCGTAGTGCCCACGCTGGGTGTGAACAGGTCCGCGCCGTAGAGTACGATAGGGGCTATCAGGGATGTTGCCAGCCTGTGGCACAGGTAGGGGGCGAGACCGGCCCCTGGGGGGCTCAGGCGCCGTACCAAAGCGAATGCGCCTTGGGCGAGGGCCAGGCGCCGCGAGAAGTGGGCAGAGGGGTCAAGGGCCGGAGTGAACCAGTACCCTAGCCATCGAACGGAGTCCTGGCGGTGGAATAGTTCCCCCTTAATCTGGATTGGAGAGGCGCACTTCGGGGAGTGTCTTTGGCTGGGGGTTCTCCAGTCTATCAGCTCCGTCTTCTGTACGGAGAAAGAGACGCCCAGGCGCGCTGCCTTGGCTTCAAGTCTATCGAAGATCATCTGGAGGCGTCGTATGTTGCCGCGATCGGAGCGGGATGCAACAGTGAGGGCGAAGTCGTCCACATACGAGATCATGAGACCCCGAGGGATACTAAAGTGAAGGGGCGAAACGTAGAGGAGGAAGAGTAGGGGGGATATCGGTGAACCTTGGGGGGCTCCAACGTTGACAGGGGCCGGGGTCCCAGGGGCCCCTTGGAAGATGAGGGTGCAGCTCCGTTCGCCGAGGAAGGACGAAACCCAGGAGACAAGGTATGGAGGGATCCCGCCTTCCCTCAGGATGCGGGCCAAGGTGTTGTGATCGACGTTGTCAAATCCCGCCTTGATGTCCAGAAACTGGGAGGAGACCTTAAGGCGTGGCCTTTGAAGGGTTTTGACCTCATTGGTGAGGGTGAGGCATGCATCGTAGGTGCTGAGCCCTGGAAGCGAGCTGCATTGGTTGGGGTGCAGCAACCCTTTTGACCTGGCTGCTGTGAGGAGGCGGGCTGCTATGATCCTTTCCAGGATTTTCGAAAAAGTGCGGATGAGGACTATGATCCTGAAGGAGGAGGGGGACTCGTAGGAGGGCTTCCCTGGTTTGTCTAGTACCACACCATTCGAACTTTTCAGTGTGGCTGGGTGGTACCCCAGGTTGACGAGCGGCGCGAGGGTTTCCAGTAGGATGGAGGGGTTTATCTTGTTGACCTGTTTCCAGGTAGAGTATGGGATCCCGTCTGGTCCTGGGGCAGAGGTGGGGGAACACTTGCAGAGCGCGGCTGCAATCTCCTCCGTCGTCAAAGGGGGTACCGTCTGGTGGGGCCTAAGCCGGAGCGGTGGTGTGAAGGGTTCTTTGGGGGGGAAGAAGTGGTCCAGAAGGACCTGGTTCATCTGCTGGGGGGTTTCTGCCCCGGGGAGGGAGGGGAAGCGTGGCTGGGAGCGTCCATAGGCGAACCTCTTGGCCGTCGATAGACTTTGGGGGGTTGCTGTCAACAAGAAGGAGGACCAGTGTTTGTTTTTGGCGGCCTTTATTGCCTTGAAGTACCCCGCTTTCGAGGTGCTGGGAACTTCTCGCATGTGTGGGGTGTCGTGTTTCTCTGCCAATCTGGTGGCCTTATGGTATTCGCGACGGAGGATGGTGAGGTGGGAAGACCACCAAGGCTTGGAGTAGTGAGACGGTCTGGATACTGGCGTATGCTCTTTCAGGAGGGCCACGAGGCGGTCAGGCCACTCAGACAGCCACTCGTCCAGCTTTGAGGTTGTAGGGCATATGGGGGCCGGGGGGATTCCGAAGGCCTTGATCGCCAGGGTGAGGGACTCCCAGTCCGTGTCAGCCCACCTCGGCCGGGGAGGTTTCTGACTCGGGGAGGGGGGGGCTAGAGTTATCGTGATAGGTATATGGTCGGAGCCGGTTGAGGGGAGAGTTGCTTCCCAGCTCTTCACGAACGGCAGGAGAAGGGGGTTGGCGAAGGCAAGATCTATAACCGAGGGGCGGGCGTTTCCCACCAAAGGGAACCTTGTGTATTCCCCTGGGGCGTTGAGGAGGGCGAAGCCAGCGCCTGCCGCTTTCTCAAAGTAGGGTGTTGAGGAGGAGATCTCCCGTGGTGAAAAGGAGCGCAGGGGGTCTGACAAAGGGTTATGGATGTTGAGGTCGCCAACAACCAAAACGGGGAGCCCAACATCCGGGAAAAGAGTGTCTGGTGGAATGGAGTGGATCCGGTGGTCCACTGTGTTTGTTGAGTAGGCATTAATAATCCTGAAGGAGCGAAGGTCGGTGCCAAAGAGCGGCTCATGAGAGGAGACGTCCAGTGCCAGGACGTCGTCCACCCCCTTGAACCTGGGGAGTACCGTGTAGTTGGAAAGAAAAGACACATAAACGTAGGCCGCCACTCGTGGCTTCCTAACTGGAGGAAAGAAAGATTTAAAACCATTAAATGAGGGGAGGTGAGCCTTGCTGACGGGTGGATCCTGCAGCAAGACAATCGAGGGGTAGGTGGTCGTTTCTTTGAACGACTCGAATAAGGACAGAAAAACATTCCAGCTCCCAAGGCAGTTATGTTGAACGATTGACAAAGGTGGTTGGGGTACTTGGGCCGGCCCGTACCCAGAGGGGACAGTTCGATTAATCATGACCGGGACGAGCCCGACGATCGAGGGGAGCGGGGGAAGGGCTAGGTTCCTCCAGGGGGAGAGGGCCACCAAAGCCTTCTGTTGTACCGGGGCGCCTGGAGGAACCTGCCGGAGGGGGCTGTCTTGGGGTCACTAGGTCCACCTCAGTGGAACTCTGCCCGGACGGTGGAGTAGTGGGTGCCGCGCCGCCATCGACTGCCAAATCCATGGCGTCTTGACTGGCTGGTGCTGGCGAGGTAGATCGGGGGGAGACAGTTGGGACAGGTCTAGCCGGACATTCCTTGAATGTGGCAGTGTGGTCGTTACCGCTGTTGCAGCAATGGGGGGGCGAGGTCGGGCAACAGGATGGGACTGGCTTATGGTTTCCGCTCCTGGGGCAGGAGGGATTCTGACATCTGTGAGCCGCGCGAGTATGATGAAGGGCACAAATGGGGCACGTCGGGTGGGTGGCGGGGCATCGCTGATGGGCGTGTCCGTATCTCCAACAGTTTCTACACTGGGAGGTTCTGGTGGCGGAGAAGGCAAGTTCGACCTTGCATTTCTGGGAAAGGATGAAGACACCCGAGGTAAGGGTGGAGACGTGCTGGGGGTCGACGGTGACAACCACCGAAGTGGCCTGCTTGGTGCCCCTAGAATCTCTGCTCGGGTTAAGGTACCTGGCTGAGAGAATTGGGGTCGCTTTGTCGTTGAGGATTGCTTGCCGGAGACATGGGAAGAGTTCCTCTTCATCTTGGGGGAGGAAACGTAGTGGGAGGCCGTGGATGGCTAGTTGAATGGCGGTGGGAGCGAGGACGAGAGTGCACAAGGGGTTTTCACCCACCGCGAAAGACTGGTTGAGTGCCTTGGTGAGGGAGGCAAAGTAGGGGGCGTAGGACGCAGCGGGGGTTGCCTTGTCGGTGACCGTGAGGGAGATAGCAGCACGTGGGTTGACCGTGGCAGAGAAGCCAAGGGGGAGGAGGTAGTTAGATTCGCGAAGGACGCGAGCAGCTATGTCTGGGAAAGTAGCGGCAATCGTCAGGGCGTCAGGGTGGGGGGAAGGGGTGAGGCGAGGAGCGAACAAACGTCGTTGGGCACCTGGGAGGGAGGGGGGCCCCTTCTTATCTGGGGGGGCCGCCATGCTCGCAACTTGTTGGGGGGAAGGAGGCTTCCCAGCTTTGTTCTTGCCCTTACCGCCCGATCCTGATCCTGAGGCAGCTTGCGCGTAGGAGGGGGAGAGCACATTGTCGGGGTGGAGGTGGCCGGGCGTGAAGGAGTCGAGGTCGTACCTCCCCTTCCGGAACTCGCCGGCTTCGTAAGAGTTGGGGTACAGCTTGGCGTATTTCTCGGGGTCGCCGAACGCCTTGCCAAGCCTCGAATTGTAGAAAGGTATGAGGTATTTTGGGTCCTCAGCTGCGGCTGCCGGGGGGGTGGGGGGTGCTCGGGCCCTTTCCTTACCCTTCCTGGAGCGGGGGGGGCCGGCAGTTGGTGGAGGTGGGGGGGCCTTGCGCGTGGGGGCTGGTGCCTGGGGTAGGACAGGGGCTGGGGCTGACACACGATGTGACAGGTCGCGTATGGATGCTTGGAGATCGGCGATCCCCTGGTAGGGTGGTTGGTCTTGGGCGGGGGGGAGGTTTGCGAGTTGTGAGGAGATGTCGTGGAGCTCCGCCCTGAGGTTCTCGTTTTCCTCGGAGATGTCTGCGAGCGCCTTGGTTACCCCGCTCAATTCATGTGAGACGGTCACCTGGCCCTGGACGAGCTGGGAGAGGAGGGTGATCGTGGTAGCTTCGGAGGGGATGGTTCCCAACAGCGTGTCTGGGGCGAAGTCTGGGAGATCTTGGTTGATGAGACGGAGGGCACTCCTGGCCTGGGCGAGTTGCCCCGCCATGAAGTCGAGGGGACGGTCTATTGAGAGAGTTCCCGACCTTGACAGGAGGGGGGAGTTGAGCGCTGAGAGCCTACCGAAGGCCGTGTTGCCAGGTGGGAGCTGGTGCTGGTTCGCTATAGAGGCTAGGAGGCGTGGAAAAGTGGGCGAGGGGTTTGTCCCGGACGCAAAGCGGGGTAAGGTTTTGAGTTGTATGTAAAATGTAGGGGGGGGGAAGAAGAGTGCGAGAAGCGTGGCCTATCCCTTGGTCACTTTTTTTTCTTTTCTTTTTGTTTGTAATCAATTCGTTATTATGTTTAAAGGTACAAAAGACTCATGCAGCGCTAGCTATGGAGATAAAAAACCTATAAGCAAACGTCATCCCGCCCGCTTCACCTCGTCATGGGAAAAATCAAACAC
>Ga0307509_10004473_pt1 | contig 20119 bp, 24 predicted proteins | sample 10_EM_MG_FD_202245 | JGI IMG/M metagenome (GOLD analysis project Ga0307509, IMG submission 202245) | Populus trichocarpa ectomycorrhiza microbial communities from riparian zone in the Pacific Northwest, United States - 10_EM | ecosystem: Host-associated > Plants > Roots > Unclassified | place...
TGAAGAAGGTGATGGTGGGAGTGAAGGCTTGCGGTAAAGAACCGTGTTGTGGTTGTATTCTGGTAACGCAGCGAGAATCCCCGAGTTCTGAGGGAAAGCTGTGTGGCGGTTAAATTTATTATGGTGGCTGTTGTTGCTGGCGGTTGTTGGAGAGGACGAGGAGGAATTGCTTTGGGTTTGATTGGTGGAATCGTTGGTCAAGAAAATATCATCCTCGTTGAGCTCATCTGCGTTGCCGTTACTGTCACCATTGCCGTCGGTCACGTAAGAGGAGGTGGAAGAGGAGGGGATGCCGAGGAAACGGTAACGGGAGGTAGAGTCCATCTGATTTGTTTTTATAAATGGTGAATTAATGATGTGTGGAGTAGGTAGATACAGGAATTTATGTGCGTTTCTGTCTGAATTTATACATATAAATATTTTGTTTTAAAAAAAAGAGAGTAAAAAGGAGGAGTAAGAATTATTAGGGGGGGACTGTTGTGGCGGAGAGGAGTGGTAAAGGAGTAGAAGTTGAAGAGGAGAGAGACAGAGAGAATGACGTGGCACGTTGATTTATTTAATTAGTATGCGTTCGGTTCTTTTTGTGGATTTTTGAAGCCGTTGTCCTGTTCATTGAGAGCGTGCCACGTTGATTTTGCGAAGAAGTTTAGGTACTGATTTTCTCTCTTTTTAAAAACGGCTCATTTTCCTTGTAACACGTGAAGGAAGACCCGATCATTTCCTGTAGCTTTGCTGTTGAATTTCTTTCACTACCCACATACTTTGTATGGAAATTGCCATTGCATTGCATGGATACTTCGAATCAGAATTTGGCTTTAATTTTAATTTTAATTTTAATTTTAATTTTAATTTTTCTCTCTAACATGTGTTTAATGATATAATTACACGTGTATTTGAGAGTACGGTTGAATAGTAATTTCTTTGTTACAAAAGTAAAACACTTTTGTTCTTGGTAAAAAAAATAAATATATTTTTACCCAAATCAATAAAACACAGCTACTAATAATAAAGTACTGCTGGGCTCATAAAAAAGCGCGCCGTGCTCAGTTCTCCCCGAGCTTCCTTTTGTAATATAAATATAAATAAATAAGGGCCATGTTTTCCACGGTAAATTACAAAATCTACCGCTTCCCTTATCTCCTTCTCTCTACCTGCTTTTTAGCTCAATCAGTTAGCAAATACTCTAACCAGTTGACAGTTTATTAAATTCTGTTTGCTTGTTTGTTGGCACTCATCAAATGGAGCAACAGCAGCAACTGCAGAGAAGTCCATCAGGGAGTCCAAGCCCTAGATCTCCGTCATCGCAGCCTTATTTATCGGTTTCGGTGACTGATCCTGTAAAATTAGGGAATGGCGTCCAGGGTTACATCTCTTATCGCGTTATCACCAAGGTAATGTTTTCATTCTTGATGGAGGTTTTAGGGTTTTAATTCTTGATTATGATTAAATGTTTTGGCGTGTAGACAAATTTACCGGAATACCAAGGGCACGAAAAGATTGTGATTCGGCGGTACAGCGATTTTGATTGGTTGCGTGATCGGCTTTTCCACAATTACAAAGGTGTATTTATCCCTCCTCTTCCAGAAAAGAGCGCTGTAGGTAAGGGATTGGTCTAATTTGCAGCAATGAGTTGGTTGGAGCAGTGAGTTCGAATTTTATTTTGACTAATTATGATTGGTGGTAATGCAGAAAAGTTTCGGTTTAGTGCTGAATTTATTGAGATGAGGAGACAAGGGCTGGATATATTTGTCAATAGGATAGCTTCGCATCAAGAGCTTCAGCATAGTGAGGATTTAAGGACCTTTTTGCAGGCTGATGAGGAGGTGAATCATCTATATATGTAGTGTATTAACAATTTGCATTCTTTTGGTGCTGTACGTGAAAGTTTATTATCGTTTCACTAATTTTCTTGTTAATCCAAAGGATAAATTCATGTACTTGTTATAAATTATCTATAATCTTGCAGCAAGCATATAGTGAAAGTCAAATTTTTCTCTTTTTCCGTGAAGAGGATCCTTTATTACTGTGAATTTTCTCCCTCGTTGAAAAACATTTCTGGACATGTTTAGGGAAAGAGAGGAATGAAAAACTGGATAAAAAGCACAAGTAAAGTGGAATATGGCTGGTTGCCGTGCTTTATCACTTTAGTTTCTGGAATATGTCTACCTAAGATCTGTCCAGAAAGTGCAGTGACCGGCTTTGGCAGGCCAATAATGGTTTTCATCAGGATTGAGCGTGAGACTGCATATTTGATCTTTTATTGTTTTCACCAGTATCATTCCCAGGAGCAAACACTGTGGCCATATATAGCATTTCCACTCAAATTATCTCAAGAGATGCAATACTAGCAAGCAATCTGTTTTGTCACGGGATAATTATTTTTTTAAACACGGAGAGATAGTTTTATAAATACAATTGATGACAATTCATTCTCAAGCAATTACTTACATGACTTGGACCTATGAATTCCTTTCTGAATCATCAGTAAGGAAGAAGTAACTGTATTGATTCATATAATGTCATTCTTAGCATGTAGCTTAGAAAATTAACATGTATATTGCCTATGATGATTGTTTGTGATTCCTGTTCTTTCCTGTATTTTTTATATCTAAGAGTACAACCGTGAGCTTTTAATTCAACATTAGTTTATTACCTTCTTTTCAGACCATGGAAAGATTAAGATCTCAAGAGACTGGTATGTTTAAGAAGAAACCTGCTGATTTGATGCAAATTTTCAAGGTATGATGAGCTCTCAGTCTTTCTTTTCTGATTGACACGTGAAATTCAGCACTAATTTTCTCATGCTTGAACACTGCCATGCAACATCTGAACACTTCTTTCCTTATTATGAATTCGCCTATGCTATAAATTAATTATCAAATTAATCAGACGTTAGGTCCTTATCTGAAAGCACATCACTGAAGTTGGATGACCGCTTCTTAGTTCACTGGATACTTTGCTTCTGTTGTGTGGATACTTCAAGATGATGTTTAACAACTCCAGACATACAATTTTGTGGTTGTGTTTAGTGTTTATTTTTAGATGACTTGTTTCAGGTGTCAGATCAAATTCTCTTTATTTAATTAAGAATCTTTTTCACTACCTGTTGGTTAAGTACATAGCACACGAGACAGCAGTCAATTCCACCTGTACACTGCAATTTACAGAATAGGCCATTCAAACAAGCATGCTTTCAGTATGCTAATTATAGTATGATCTAGCAACCATGGTCCAAATGTTTTGCAGGATGCGCAATCTAAAGTGAGTGACATTGTTCTTGGGAAGGAAAAACCTGTTGAAGAATCGAATCTTGAATATGAAAAGCTAAAACATTACATCTTTGAGCTTGAAAACCACTTGGCTGAAGCTCAGAAGCATGCGCATCGTCTTGTAAAGCGACATAGAGGTAATGGTGGTTTATGTAGTTGTTACATGTAACACATGATAAGTCTCATTTCACGTTATATATCCTTTAGAGTCATTATGATGCTGTCAGTTCTTGTGATGTGATTGCCTGTGTTTTTTTTTTTTTTGTCAGAATTGGGGCAATCGCTATCAGATTTCAGTAAGGCAGTAAAACTCCTTGGTGCTTGTGAAGGAGATGCCCTAGGAAAGGCATTTTCTGAGCTTGGGACTAAATCAGAGGCATTATCAGTTAAGCTTCAGAAGGAGGTAGGCTTAAAGTCAATCGTGCCTTCTGCTACCAGATTCAGCATTTTGTTTTATGGCCCTCATGTATTTTTAGTCTTTTGGAGTTAATAAGCTTCTTTTAAAATCTTTGATGCATTTCTATGAACTTCCAGGCCCATCAACTCTTAATGAATTTTGAAGAACCATTGAAAGATTATGTCCGTGCTGTTCAATCTATTAAGGTGAGTTTGGCTTGCCTCCTTCCATCTTTTTCCTATCTCTTCACCCTCCTTTTTTTTGTGTGTGAGTGCCCGCTCGCCCTCTACATTTGTCTTTGAAGCTCATCTTGTTATTCTGTGTGTTCTGACAGGCTACCATAGCTGAGCGGGCCAATGTCTTCAGGCATCAGTGTGAACTGGCTGAAACAATGAAGTTGAAAGAGATAAATCTGTATGTCCTGGTTGCTCCTTTCCTTCTTATAACTTTATTTTATCTGTGATTTCGATGGTACCATGTGAAATCGTCACGAACATTGCAAGATACAGAACCATGACTTTTCTCTTGATTCTTATTACTGTACTCTGATAGGTCTTTAGTGGTAATGACTTGGTTACATGCAACTTGAATTAAGTTTGTAAATACAAGTGTCATCCAGCAAAGAAGCACTGTTGAAAGTGTTTGATTAGGTTCCATGCTTATAAGTATCTCTCACCACATTTCAATTGGCAACAAGGCAGAATTTAGATTGTGTGATAAAGACTCTGCCTTTTAGCATCTAACGCAATGTATAGTTACATTTTATTTTCATACATGTGTAGTCGAAGTTTCTCAACTGGGAATTCTAAAAACAAGCTCAGAAATCCTGAAACTTGAAAACCCCATTGCATCATTGAAGTTGTCACTTATTGATGGCCTTTTCCCATTGTTCCATGGTAGTCAGTTTTGGCTGCTGGCCCAGATGATCTCTGGAGTTTCTAATTCATATCTATTGCTGCAGTGACAAGCTTATGCTAACACGTTCTTATAAAATGGGAGAAGCAGAGCATGAGTACAGGGAGGCAAGTTATCTTACAGTTAGCATATTTGCACGTCAGAAATCTTAGTTCTCTGACTTGAAAGTTTGTTTTCATGCAGTTGAAAGTGGAAAATGAGGAAGCAACTAGAAGGTTTGAGACAATTGTGAGACTGATGAACGAAGAGATAGTGCGCTTTCAAGAACAGAAAACATTGGATATGGGGATTGCTTTCCATGAATTTGCAAAAGGACAGGTACGCTTGGCAAATAGCATTGCAGATGCTTGGAGAAGTCTTCTTCCTAAACTTGAAGCATGTTCCACACAATGAATACTGGAAAGTGAGCTCTTGTTCACTTTCTTCATTCTTAGGAATGCTAGGACCAAGCTCTTGCTTTGTAAAAACCTTCCAGTTTTGCTATTCTGTTGTTGAACATCATACGGCACTTTTGCAAACTTTTGTTTCTTGTACAAATTTGAGATCAAGTGAAGAGCAAATTAGGAGCGAACACGAAAATGGTCATGTCTTATGTGCATCAGATCCTCTCTTCTCACTGAGATTTACACCTGTGTCGGTGTCCACACTTTCGAATCTAGCGTGTCTGGCATTGTGGTTTAAAAATAATAGGTTTAAGAAAAATTATGCCTACAGTTTGAAATTCAATTATGTGTTTAATGCAAAGAAACAGAAGCTATTTAATTATCTCCGTTATAGAATTCTAGCTACTATGAGCAAATGACATTTTAAAATCAGATTTCCCAGCCCTTTTCTTGTTTTTTGAAGCTCTTAAATTAAAATTTCAGCAGCAAAAAATCTTTACAAAAATAATAACTGGCCCTAATTTGATTTTACAATTCAACCCAACCTAAAATTCTTCAACTGCTCAGAATCTCAAAACAATTTATTTTCAACGCATTAATTATAACTAGATAAGCCTATAAAAATAAATCCATGAATCGAGATAATAATTTAAATAAAAAAACGACCTGCAATAAATCCTAAGGTGGGAGCGGATAAAAACTATAAATTTACTTCAAGGCATAAAACCAGGACAGCTAACAACATATCCCAAAGAGAACTCCATGACGTTAAAATCCACAGAAACATCTTATCTTACGATATGAAACAGCTTGAAAGATCAACAATACAAACTCTTGACCAAAATTTATAACATTAAATGAAAATCACCATCACTGAACATTACAGCTCATTCTTCATCCTCTTCATCTCCATCTCCACCAGCAGCCTTCTTGGAAGCAGCCTTCTGATTCTTTCGCTTCACTCTACCAGGGCGTCCACCACCAAAGGGGCTTGTGAGTGAGAAATCAATGTGCTTCTGCGAGTCAACTCTCACCATGAAGGATGGAATATTGACCACCTGCCTCCCAACCCTGCAGGGCCAAACAAGTACCAATCGAGAGGCAAAACTTCAAAATATAGAATCTAAAGGAGTAAAATAACTACATTCGAGGTGAGAATTCTCAAGTTCTGAAATCACAAGATTTCACAGCCAAAAAGAGTAAAGAAAAGCACCCAAAGTTTAGACAAACAGGAAAAATAATCAATATCAAAGAGGCGAAACTTAAATTGCAAATGTATTGCGTCTTTCATCCAGAATTTTAACTTGCATTGATTAACAGCTCAGTAAGCATAAGAATTTATTATGCATACCTAATGTGCCTCTGTTTGATGAGCACTCTGGCATGGTGGATGGACTTAGCCATACCAGCCTTGAAAACAAGAGTCTGGAGGCGGCGCTCGAGAAAGTTTTCCACGGTGAGAGCCAACACATAATCGAGCTTGTTCTGGCTCTCTTCCAAAAGCCCATACCTATTCATCCTCCTCAAAAGCGCCTCACCCTCAAAAATACGGCGTTGGTTCTTCTCATCAAGGGTGAGAAGCATTCTGGCAGCATTACGAATGCGACTCAAAGCATATTGCACCCTCCAGAGTTCCCTCTTGGCACGGAGCCCATACTCTCCGACAAGCTTCAGCTCAGCATCCAAACGTTCCTTCTCATAAGGACGCCTTGGCTTCTTAAAAGTTTTCCCATCTATATGAAAACGAAAAACAAATATCTCACTTCTATTATTCAAAATCTAGACGCCAAACTCTATTGGTACACAAAGTACATTCAAATCATCAAATCAAGATTAAAATGCAAATCTCAGATGCTAAACTCTATTGAGGACAGAGAAATGGAAGCTGAATTTTCTGAATTCTAAATAAAATAATGCGCATCAAATTTTCCATGTTTCACTTACTTTATAGTTTACAAAGAAAAGAAGATAGAAAATGAGCTAAAACTCAACAAAAAAAGAGTCCAGGGATTGATTAGAATACAAAATATGTTGAAATTATAGTGAAAAGGTAAAAAAAAAAAAAAAAAGATTGAGAGGCAACTCACAGTTCCGATAAAAGGAGACGTGAACCATTCTGTTCGCTGTCGAACTCAGTTAGGGTCTAGGGAGGCGGTGAGGAGCTATAAGTGCTGTATTTATAGTTACAAGATTTCTCCCCGTCTAAAAGAAAAACCCTAATTCTTTGTATACTTTGGGCTGGTTCAAATGCTATAAGCCTATAAACAAATCGGGCTAAGCCTGAAACTTTCTTCTTCTTTTTTTTTTTTTTTTTTTAATTTTAATGTGTCACAGTAGAAGATATAATTGTTGCATAAAATTTTTACTCGAAAAGAATCATCATCCGAATATGTTATATTGTGCCGCCCCTTGAAGTCCAAAACAAACCTCAGCCATAACAAAAATGAATTTTGGTTAAAAAACACATTTTCTCATAATTTAAATATATTATGATTGTTAAAGATATTTATTTTAATTATTATATATAAAGAAAAAAAGTATTTTAAAAAATAAACTCGTGAATACTGTGATTATAACTATTTATCAAAACAAATAAATTATTGAGATTAGTTTAACTATTTATATAAATAATAAATCAATTTAATATATTATTTTAAGTCTTAGTTAGCTAATTTGTCTTGTAATCCAAATTGTGTTACAAATATTTTAAATAAAAGTGGATTCTTGATAAAATGTGACTAACACAAGCTACGCTACGCGTCCTATATTTTTTTTTTTTTAAGAATAATGTTCGCCATATTTTTTCTCCATAATTTTATTTATTCATTTTTATCATATAATGTTTATTCATTCACTTTTATTATCATATACACAAAGAAGAGATAGATTATTCACAGATTAGTTATATAAAAGATCTTACAACTCCATGGGCGCAATAAAAACTCACAAATACTAGCACTTTCTTCTTAATCTCCACTCACCTCTACTGTTCAAAACATTCCAATCAAAATCAACACGAGGTCTACTACTGCTAAATCTCCAAATTCTAAATAAAAATATAATGAATCCCTTTTCTATTATCTTTCTCAATAATTTACAAAAATAAATAGAAAAGTAAATGACCAAGATCTAAACATCCAGAGCTAGATTGTAAATCAGGAATAGTTAACTGAGAAGCAAAAAAGAAAAAGAAATGAGAGGTTTAACAGATCAGTATATGAATCAGGAGAAAAAGAAGTAGGTAGCTTACAGTTGCGGTAGAAGGAGACGTGCACCATGCTTGCTTGTTCAGTGCCTCCTTCCTGAGATCTTAGTTACAGCGTTGCAGAGGCAATGGAAAACAGCGAAAGCGATAGTTTTATATTTTGAAAGTTAAATGGAAACCCTAGCAACAGCTTTTAAGGATTTGGGACTGCTCATGTTTTACAAGCCCGAACAATATTGGGCCAACCCTGGACTGGTACATGTATTACGAGGATCCAAGTATATAAATATAGATATAGAAGTTTGCTTTATTATTTTAGATCTTTTTTAATTACATAAAACAAAAAACAAATAAACAGGTAAATATTTTGTGTGTGTGTGTGTGTGTGTGTATTCACTTTTGCTAGTAATAATAGAACATAAAAATCGCTTTTTCTTGTCATATATATATATATATATATATATATATATATAAATGATTAATTATGCATATACTTATGGAAGGACCAACCAATAATTATGTGTAAGAAAATCTGCCACAAATAGAAGTCTTAGCAGCAAGCTAGTCTGGGTGCTACGCTTCACTGCGGTTCAAAAGTTAATTTTAACGTAGAAAAAAAATGTATGCATTATCAAGTTTTTTTTTAACTAAATAAATTTTCAAATAATAATTGAAAATTTGAGACATATATTTAATAAAATTAATTATGAGTCATATGCCCTAATAAATACTAAATATTATTGTTAGTGATAACCAAATACTAAACCAGGAAGCTGAGAGATAGATATAAATAAAAAAACAAGATATCGCGTCATGTTATCCAATTTAATTTTTTTATTTAATTATATACTAATATTTTTTTGAGAAAAATACAAATAAAATTGAATTGAAATAAAATAAAACAATTCGCTAGCATAGCTTACTCTTTTCTTATTAATTTGACTCGGCCAAACAATTTGGCTTATTACATGGTTTGAGTTCTAATAGACTTGTTTGACATAGCAGGTTTAACCGCGACTTGATCATCCCATTCAAAACTTGAATTTACTAAAAAGAGTTTGCAAGCCTTTGCTTTTTTATTTATTTTAAAAAATTGAAACGACATCATTTTAAAAAAATCAATATTATGAAGGGTTGAAAAAAAAATATTTGCTAATATTATAAAAATGTTATAATTTTATTAAAAAAACAAAGTAAAAAATCCAATTATATTTATTAAACAATACCCCAAATATATTAATTAATTTATTTAAATGAATTTCAATAAAAACAATTAATAACCTAGCTTGACTTGAAAAAAAATATAAAAAAAACATAGTTTCCCTTATTTTATAAAAAAATATTAAAATCATGTTTTGAATCAAAGTCATAAATTTACTTAAATTTAATATGTATTTTAGAATTTATCTTTCATTTCAACATTAAAAATAGACATTAGTGAGAGAGCAATAGAATAAAAATAAAGATAAAATAATTTTTTTTATTAAATTTAAATTAAAGATGGAAAAATTTAAAAACAAAAAACAAGTTATATATTTGGATCTGAGTGGACCAGAACACCTGGCCCATAAAATAAAAATGACACTCTTATGCGGTTATGCCGTTATGCCACATGCTGGACATTTTCTATTCAATTTTTTTGTTGCTTAGCTGATGTCATCCATCCTTTTTTCTTAAAATAAAAACTACCCGACAATGCATTGTCTCATCTCAAAATCTACTTTCTAACTATTTTATAGTTGATCAAAAAACTATGATGTTAATTTTTTTTATTATAAAAATTAATTTTTAATTTATTTTTTTATTAAAATATCTAATAAATATCTTTGTAAACTCAAACAACTAATATCACAACACAAATCATTTTTAAATCCATCCAACAACAAAATCAAGTCGAAAAAAATTTCTTTATCAACCATGATCTTTTTTTTTTTTTAAGATATAGAGCAAAAAAATATTTAAATAATTTTTTTTTAAATAAAACTGACAAACACAAAAAAAACAATTTCACCATTAAAATCTAGTCAATCATCAACTTTCTTTTTCCTCCATAGTAACTCCCTCTTTTCAAACCCTAAAACTAAAAAATAAATAAATAAAATTTTAAAAATAAAAAAACTAAAATGAAAATCAAAACAATTATTTCACGGAAAAAAGCCTAAAAGGCACGATTTGAAAAGATAAAAAAAATCTTTTATCATGGTAATTACACAATGCGCAATGATAAAATGAAAAGGTCTGGTTATAAATTAAAAAAAAAAAAAGGCACAAAGAAAAAAGTAAATCAAACACCTGGAGAGAGTGAACAAATGTTGGGACATTTGGAGAACCTCAATATTTATTCGGCCCTATTCTGAAAAATTTATAAAAAAAATTGGATCATAAATTTTTTTAAAAAGACATAATTTTTATGTTTTTTATTTAAAAATATATCTAAATAATATGTTTTTTTATTTTTTAAAATTTATTTTTTACATATATAATTTCCACTTTTTTTTTCTTCAAATTTCAGGCAAACATGCTGGTAATTTGGAACCACTAGCTGCTGACGTGATTTTAGAAGTGCCAAGTCAAAATTTAAATCCGAACAACCCTTTTTGAGATGCAATACAATGAAACCGCCTATACACAGTTTTGATGATGATCGATCACAACCTGATGATAGAATTTCTGCACATTTTATGAACATATATTCCAAAGATGATGAAAGATCAACAGGGCAAAATCTTAAACAAGGCTGTCAAAATTATCAAATGAATATATATTCCAAAGACAATGACAGAGGTAATCTAAAGTGCCGAGAGAGAATATAACAACTCCCTAAGTTTAAAATTTCAAAATAACAAGCAAAATAACAAGCAAAATAACAGGATGATTATAACTACTTTCAAAATAACAAGCAAAATAATCGGTTAACAGGATATAACTACTTGTATTGATGTCAAGACACAAAATAAATTTCCAGTACGGTATAGTCATACCAGAGATACTTAGATGTAACAAAACAAGAATTCCTAGCACCAAATTAGTGCTAGAGATCGATATTTAATTTTCATAACAAAAGAAAAAACCATTTTACTTTGTTTTTTTAATAAATATTGACTCAATCTATAGTAATATAATTAGATATTCAATCTCCAAGTAAAGTATTCTTCTCTACATGTATTTCCATCAATTTTCTAATACAATCTGACAAAAAAAAAAGTAATATCGGTTAACAGGATGATTTCTGATCATATTTTTAGAAGAGGATCCCAGTCATAAACACGAGAAAGAGAGTAAAAAAGACAGCAGACCTTAAGCTCTGAAATCACATGACCTTAACATGGATACCAATTCTGATTAAAGGGCAGTCAGGACATTTTATAATAAAGTAAATCACAACATTGGGAAAACAGAGGGAATCGGGAAAATCATAAAGCACAATTTCAACACTAACAACACACATATGTTGCAAATGCATTGCACATTTAAGATAAAATTTATCTAATTCATGAAGAGCATTTTAACTTGCATAGGTTGTATGCCTACATAACATGAAAACATAAGAGAAAGATCCAATTATTTACCTAATGTGCCTCTGTTTGATGAGCACTCTGGCATGGTGGATGGACTTAGCCATACCAGCCTTGAAAACAAGAGTCTGGAGGCGGCGCTCGAGAAAGTTTTCCACGGTGAGAGCCAACACATAATCGAGCTTGTTCTGGCTCTCTTCCAAAAGCCCATACCTATTCATCCTCCTCAAAAGCGCCTCACCCTAAAAAATACGACGCTGGTTCTTCTCGTCAAGGGTGAGAAGCATTGTGGCAGCATTACGAATGCGACTAAAAGCATACTGAACCCTCCAGAGTTCCCTCTTAGCACGGAGCCCATACTCTCCGACAAGCTTCAGCTCGGCATCCAAACATTCCTTCTCATAAGGACGCCTTGGCTTCTTAAAATTTTTCCCATCTATACAAAAAAAAGATAGATTCTTCACGGATTAGTTATATAAAAGATTTTACAACTTCATGGGCACAATGAAAACTCACAAATTTTGGCACATTTTTATATGTACTCACTTTTACTGTTCAACATGAATGTACAGGTCAATGTGCTACTACTGCTAAATCTCCAAATTCCAAATAAAGTATCATGAATCCTTTTTCAATTTTTTTCTCGATAATTTGTTTTTTAAAAAACATAAAATAAATTACAAAAACTAAATATCTAGAGCTAAATTGCAAATCAAAAGGGGGTAATTGTTTTTGACACTGAAAAGAAAAAAAGACAAAAAAATAAAAGATGAAGAATAGAGGGGTGGGTAGCTTACAGTTTCGGTAAAAGGAGACGTGCACCATGCTTGCTTGTTTAAGGACACCTGCCTATGATCTTAGTTATCAGGGTTCCAGAGGCGATGGAAGATATGAAGAAAGGCAAATCAGTGTTTATATATTTGGGATTTAAATGTAAACCCTAACACTACCTTTAAATATTTGGGGAATTTTTCATGCTCTACGAGCCCTTACAATATTGGACTAACACTCCACGTATTCCGAGCTGGGCTAAGACACCTGAACAACAAACCCATAAGCCGAGTACTTCACCACACCTGAAACAATGAATTTTAAAACCAGAACCATGACCCGTTGTTTTTATTTTTATTTTTTATTTTGCTGAGTTGGCCTAGGTTGTGTGGTGGTAACCCTCTGGTTATTGTCACACCCACCGCCTCTATTATATTCCTAGCAGCTTGCGACTTCTCTATTGTCAAGGCCCTTTTATAAGCCTTAGAAACTGTCCATAAAGATTGAAGGCATAATACCTCTTGTATAGACCGCCTCGTACTATTAAGATACATTACTACTAACTGTTTTTTTGTTTCTACCATATCATTTTGAGCTACTAACTGGTAGAAATTATTAGTGCAATCATTTACAAGCTTTACTCATTGCCTTAGCGTCTGAAGCTTCTAGTATAGGGTTTGAGAATAATCAAAATAAAAGAAGTGCCACCTCGTCTTCTTCTTCATCTTATCCCAATTGCTATTTTTTTTTTTTATCTTCCTTGCCTCTCCCACGTTATCTTCAACTATTCCCACTAGAAAGATGCCTGACTTGTGATTTAGCAGAAAGTTTTCCACGGTGAGAGCCAACACATAATCGAGTTTGTTCTGGCTCTCTTCCAAAAGCCCATACCTATTCATCCTACTCAAAAGCGCCTCACCCTAAAAAATACGGCGTTGGTTCTTCTCATCAAGGGTGAGAAGCATTCTGGCAGCATTACGAATACGACTCAGTGCATACTGAACCCTCCAGAGTTCCCTCTTGGCACGGAGCCCATACTCTCCAACAAGCTTCAGCTCGACATCCAAACGTTCCTTCTCATAAGGACGCCTTGGCTTCTTAAATTTTTTCCCATCTATACAAAAAAAAGATAGATTCTTCACGGATTAGTTATATAAAAGATTTTACAACTTCATGGGCACAATGAAAACTCACAAATTCTGGCACATTTTTATCTGTACTCACTTTTATTGTTCAACATGAACATACAGGTCAAGGTGCTACTACTGCTAAATCTCCAAATTCCAAATAAAGTATCATGAATCCTTTTTCAGTTATTTTCTCGATAATTTTTTTAAAAAATAACATAAAATAAATTACAAAAGCTAAATATCTAGAGCTAAATTGCAAATCAAAAGGGGGTAACTGTTTTTGACACTGAAAAGAAAAAAAGACAAAAAAAATGAAAGATGAAGAATAGAGGGGTGGGTAGCTTACAGTTTCGGTAAAAGGAGACGTGCACCATGCTTGCTTGTTCAGGGACACCTGCCTGTGATCTTAGTTATCAGGGTTCCAGAGGTGATGGAAGATATAAAGAGAGGCAAATCAGTGTTTATATATTTGGGATTTAAATGTAAACCCTAACACTACCTTTAAATATTTGGGGAATTTTTCATGCTCTACGAGCCCTTACAATATTGGACTAACACTCCATGTATTCCGAGCTGGGCTAAGAAACCTGAACAACAAACCCATAAGCCGAGTACTTCACCACACCTGAAACAATGAATTTTGAAACCAGAACCATGACCCATTGTTTTTTTTATTTTTTTTATTTTGCTGAGCTGACCTAGGTTGTGTGGTGGTAACCCTCTGGTTATTGTCACACCCACCGCCTCTATTATATTCCTAGCAGCTTGCGACTTCTCTATTGTCAAGACCCTTTTATAAGCCTTAGAAACTGTCCATAAAGATTGAAGGCATAATACCTCTTGTATAGACCGCTTCGTACTATTAAGATACATTACTACTAACTTTTTTTTTGTTTCTACCATATCATTTTGAGCTACTAACCGGTAGAAATTATTAGTGCAATCATTTACAAGCTTACTCATTGCCTTGGCGTCTGAAGCTTCTGGTATAGGGTTTGAGAATAATCAAAATAAAGGAAGTGCCACCTCGTCTTCTTCTTCATCTTATCCCAATTGCTATTTTTTTTTATCTTCCTTGCCTCTCCCATGTTATCTTCAACTATTCCCACTAGAAAGATGCCTGACTTGTGATTAATTTAACTCGTATTTGCTTAGGAACGTTTTTATACTAAAAAAATTTTCTCGACTTCATTTAACCAATCTATGAACTTTTTTGCTTATGAAGTCCTAGCAAACTTAAGGATTTAGATGGAAACCTAAAATCTCCAGATTTGACCTCTTCCCTTGCCTTATCTGATTGTGCCCTTTGGTTTCAATACTAGTTAGGGATCTATGGTCACTCTCCTGGGTCTGTTCCCGCTGCTTTTTCTCTTCTAGCCAATGGGTAAATTATGTGATCTATCTCTACATGTCCTCCATGGTGAGCTCTAGAACGTTTCTCTTCTCAAAGGAAGCCTCCTCATCCTCCCCTTGAACACACCCTTCTCCACCATCTCTTCCAACCATGGTTGTTAGTGGAGCATAACAAGCAAATAATTATCCACAAAACTACAACACACATCAAGCGATATAAACCCCGGGATCGTCGGGCTCTAACACTAACTAATGTGGGGGAAAGCTAAGTAGAATAGTGACAACATAAAAGAATTGCTAGAAAAGACACAAAAGATTTAATCGAAGAGGATTGCAAATGTGAACCCTAAATTCACAATTTTATTCTTCGAAAAATAAAATATATATTAGTTGCTTTTTTAAGAGGTTTACAAGACCTTTAAATAGGTTAGGAAAAACCAACCTCCCTTAGAAAACAAACTAAAGTCCAAAAACATTAAGCGAAAGAAAATAGAATTGTCATAAAAAAACAAGAAATCTGAATAAACCTAGGAAAATAGCAAAACTGGCCTCAACAGGGGCACCCAGACCTGAAACTTGATTCCAGAAGATCCAATGGTATGAAAAGAGACACAATGTTTTCTATATGAAAACTGCCTCTAGAATCATTTAGAAAAGTTTGAGCTTGATTTAACGGTCACATCGTGTAATATTTTAGTTTTAAAGTGCTAACTTAACCTGGCGCAATTAGATCTTTTTCCTGGGCATAAACTTGTCCCACTGATCTATAAAAGCATTTATTACTTTGTTAGGCAATTCATATAATCTTTTTAGATTAGATCCTCATCCAATAATATCATATTGTCACCGGAATGCTTAAAGCCAACCGTGTGTGTAAGCCCGACTACATCAAATTGTTTAGAGATGCTTTTAGAAAATCAATTGATGACAATTCATTCATTGTCAAGTTATTGCATATTTGATATCTAAGAGTCTAATTGTGAGTCTTAAATTCAATACTATTTTCTTACCTGTTTTTCAGACAATGGAGAGATTAAGATCTCAAGGCACTGGTATATTTAAGAAGAACCCTGCTGATTAGATGCAAATTTTCAAGCTGTGATGAGCTTTGAGTCTTCCTTTGCTGATTGACACGTAAAATTCAGCACTAATTTTCTGGTGCTTGACCACTGTCATGTAACTTCTGAACACTTCTTTCCTTATTATGAATTCTTTATTAGATCCATCTTGTCCGAAAGCAGATCACTGAAGTTGGATGACCGCTTTTTAGTTCATTGGACACTTCGCTTCTGTGATGTGGTTCTTTAAGATGATGTTTTACAATTTCTCTACATTGTAAAACAAATGGTTTCAGGTCTGATCATATCTAATTCTCTATATTTAACAAGAATCATCTTCACTGTCTGTTGGTTAATTAGTAGTGAATTCCACCTGAAATCAAGAATAGGCTGTTCGAACAGCGCACTGTCGGTTCGCTAATGATTAAGCAACCATGGTCCAAATGTTTTGCAGGACGAGCAATCAAAAGTGAGTGACGTTGTTCTTGGGAAGGAAAAGCCTGGTTAAGCATCAAATCCTGAATGTCAAGAGCTGAAACATTAAATCTTTGTGCTTGAAAACCACTTGGCTGAAGCTTAGAAGCATGCATATCGTCTCGTGGAGCGACATGGCGGTACGTAATGGCGGTTTATGCTGGTGTTACATGTTACCCATGATAAGTCTCTTTCATGTTATCACTTCTTTTTGACACGTTACGATGCAATCAATTCTTGTAATATTGAGGCAATCACTATCACATTTTGGGAAGGAAGCAAATCTTCTTGGTGCTTGTGAAGAAGATGCCTTAGGAAAGGCATTTTCTGAGCTTGGGACTAAATCAGAGGCATTGTCATTTACGCTGCAGGAGGAGGCAAGGCTTTAAATCAATTCGTGCCTTCCGCTTCCAGATCCAGCAATTTGTTTTACGACCGCTGTGTGCGCGTCTCTGCATATCAAGGGGAGTTTGAAGAACCATTGAAAGAGAGATAATGTTCGCGATGTTCAATCTATCAAGGGGAGTTTGGCTCGCCCCTCTCCTCCCACCTTTTTCCTATATTTTCACCCGTCTTTTTTAAGTGTGTGCGCTCTACATTTGTCGATATCTATTTTGGAAAACCTTGATAATTTCTCAGTTTGAATGATTCAAAACCTATAATAAATTTTTATTTTTGTATCGTTAGTCTAAAAAACACCCTTACCAACCCAGATAGCCTAGCGTAGAACTACCATTGGCTAATTGTTGCTAATTTTCAAAGGAAAAAACATGTAATTGTTGCTAGTATTAGTCTTTTGTTGTTGTAACCTGTGCCTTATTAAAGCAATTGAAGAAAAAACCACAGAAAGATACAAGGCTAAAAAATCAGTTTAGAGAGGGCTAGTGGGCCGTTCCCTACCTCAAAACATCACAAGACTCCTTGTATCGTATCGTGTCCCCTTATCCAATTCCCTTCCCTCCATTATCCCAACTTCTTTTCAATCTCCATTCTGTTAATTTATCTCACTTCTTCATTAACTACTAATGGCCTCTGCAATAAGACCATTAATTCTCTTCTCTACTTGTGCCACTTCCCATCTACAACTACTCTCCTCTCCATCTCCTCCACCTTTCCTTCCTCTAACGTCTCTTGCTTCTGCTGCCTGCAAAACCCGTTTCTCTAGGCTGCCTGAACTTCACAGCCACCGGAATATATTACCAGTCCCTAAATCCAACCCTGAAAATGACGGCATCGTAGCTGCTGATAACGACGGAGAAGATGGTGTCTCTTTGGGGACCTTGAAATTGCCTGGCAATACTGATCTTCAGAGATTTGAGAACTTGCTTTTCCAGGTTAATTAAATATACATTACTCTTTACTTTAGTCCACTTCACCTTAGCTATTTTCGTAAATCTGGTTAGCGAATAAAACAATAAAGGAAGATGAAATTTAATGGTGTGAAATGGTGGTTGAATTTTATGTATTTAATTGAGTAATAAATATGTATTTTTTTCTTCTTATGATTCCCATTTTGTTTGAAATGCCAGTGGGCTAACAGTCTTTGCCAAGGAGCGAATCTGCCGCTTCCTATGCCATTAAAGGTTGGTGTTTATTAGTTTTTTACTTCATTTCTTGATTTCTAAGATACAAGTTGACATATGCACCAGCACATTTGGATTTCTAGAAGGGCTAGAATGAACAGGTTAGAGGTCAGCAATGGAATTAAGATCGGAGGTCTATATATTCGCCATTGCTTTTTCCAACCAATTTCAACTTATATATAGCGCATAGGGCCTGGCTTTGGCAGATTATGAAATTTATTGTTAACTGACAACTGGTAATGTTCTTTGTTTTGTATGGATAAAAGACAATTCGATTGTGCTGAACTTGCATGCCGCATGTATCCATTGGACAGATCTACGTGGGGAAAATTTTTAGAATTTCTCCTTACCTGCCTAGACGACTCACGAATTGACCTTATTCCTAACAACCTTGGCCAGCATCCCACGAGAAGATAATCTTGCTGTGTAGATTATACTACTATAATCAAGCTCACTGGATTAGGATCATGTAAATGTTTTCATTTCATTGTCTTGCTCCTAATCTTGCCATTCGTGTGGGATATAATTTGCTTTTACTAGGTTCCTTAGTCAGCAGTACTGTACTTAGATAAAGAATATGAAGATCAAGAAAATGTTTCTCTTAATAGCTTAACGTTATCTAATATAACAGGTAGACAAAATACCAGGTGGAACTAGGCTGGGTTTCATAACAGTTGGAGATGGAAAGACTGAGGTCCTTGTGTACATAGATTGCTTGGTTTTCCCAGCTACAAGTGATTCAGGTCCGATTTTCCGAGCCATAAGAAATGGAACATTAAAAGATGTATCACCTCCTGGTGAGCCCAGAATCATGAGGAGCCTTCTGCAAGCCCTCCAAAAATCGGTTCAAATTGCTACAGTTTGAGTTAGTTTGTTATTTGAGATGTAAATGTATGACACATGCTTGAACTTTTTCTTGTGCAGTGATGAAACTAAGTATTGTTTTTGACAAAAGATCCTAGTCTATGTGTACTATATAGCTTCTTGACCTAGAGATTATTATAGGTTTTGTTCTCTAAGGGAAACACGTGGTTCTCTTTGTTTCAACAACAATGTTATAAGGGTTTATGGTGACAGACATACAGACAGACCTCGTGTAATGTATAGTTTATTCACCATGAATTCGGTAAGAATTTTATTCTCTAGAAGAATAGTCTCAGGTTCTCATTGTTTGCATTAAAATGCACGAGCTGGTGCTAGTGTATTGACGACATAGTGGCTGGAAACCTCGGAACCTAGATAATTTGTTCGTACTATTGTCTTTTATTTACAGAAGAAAACCGTTGTTTTTCTTCAGAATTTGTAATGAAGAATGTCTATGTAACATCACGGAGAATAAATCAAGGTTTCTTGTGCACACGCATTTGTCTCGATATATGATTCTTTCACGCCAGCTCACGCATAAAGTTAAAACCCTCCTTGAACTATTTGAGAACAAAATTATATATCACTTTCATGGAGGCGGTATATTCAGCTATAAATTCACCTGAATCTGAAACTGAAATTCTCCAAACTTCCTTCTACTTGTTTTATTCTCTGGCCAGTAAGATATATATTGCCATTTACTCCTGGATTGCTTATTCTGGGGATAAAAATAAAATAAAAAATGGAGAAACAAGCAGAGATAGAACTAAGGCCTGAAGACAGAGGAGATGATTATGATGCTATTGTTGTGGGGTCTGGATATGGTGGTTCTGTTGCTGCTTGTCGAATGTCAACGGCGGGAATAAGGGTTTGTCTGCTAGAGAAAGGCCGGAGATGGAAAGCAGAGGATTTCCCAACTGACAGCTGGAAGATTATATCAGCTGTGAGGTATGAGAACCAGAACTTAGGCCTCAGATTTGGACCAGAGGATGCTTTATTTCAGGTCATTCTCTTGTCCTTCACTTCACCTGTACTGTTTTGTGTGCATTTTATTTGCTTAAAACGAAAATAAAGCAACTAGATCTAGGTTTGGTCTCTTAGCATTTGAAGCCATACGATATATTAATAGTTACTGTAAAATATTATAAAAAACATTTGACACAAGTGCTAAGGACATGACACAACAATGTAATTCGACATAT
>Ga0307509_10004476_pt1 | contig 20105 bp, 11 predicted proteins | sample 10_EM_MG_FD_202245 | JGI IMG/M metagenome (GOLD analysis project Ga0307509, IMG submission 202245) | Populus trichocarpa ectomycorrhiza microbial communities from riparian zone in the Pacific Northwest, United States - 10_EM | ecosystem: Host-associated > Plants > Roots > Unclassified | place...
TTACTCATTGTTGGGAACTTCTTGATCCAAAGGTTTTTGATACTCTGGCAGGATCTATGGTGGATAGGGTAAAGGCAATTATGAAAGCTGATGGATGGTATACTAAGTACTGATTACTCCTATGTATGTTTTTTAATTCTTTAATTTTTTTTAGTTGATGTTAAGGTAGTTGAATATATGGGGGGTTGTCATCACCGGGCAAATTATGTGTTCGCGATCGTTGTCGCGATCGGTTAATTTTGTCCCCGTACAATATAATAAACGATCGCTCCTGTTCTATACACTATACTTTAATCCAAAGTTCTGCTAAGCACAGTGCGATACCTGCTGTCCACAACACACCCTCACTGTAGTACTTGTGTATCCACAGCAATTATCTAAGCGCCCCAATTTCGCGCGGGGAGTTTAGAATAAGATGCGAGTCAGGTTCTTCCAAAAACTCTCTCCTGTTGCAGTTGCCCTTCTTACATAAATGACAAAGGTCTGGAGAGCAACACCTACGGCGAATACCGGTATTTGTGCTAACCCTACCAACGCCCAACCGAAGGAGCCTGTGTATTTCCCCACACAGACTCTTGTTTGCATGAAAACGACTTTCACCAGATTGTGCTGTATCGGCACTTTCACAGATTTGGTGTCCTACAGCCACCCCTTTACTTTTCTACAGTGCCGGCGGCTGGGGCTTAACTTATATGGCTTCTGGTAGACTGCTCTTCGAAAATTGGAGCTTATTTTCATTACCCCACTACTGGTATTCTAAATCAATCATTGGCCCGATCAAGAGTTTAGACTGTATCCTCACTCCAAGTAACAAGTCAGATGACAAAACACGCGAGCCGATAGTCATTTTACACCAAAACCGAGCACTCTTTACCAACTATTTAATCACCCACAACAGATCTGTAGTTCTACTTTAGGCTAAATCAAACTGAGGAACAAGTATTGCAGAGAGTAGTTTTCAAGGAAGGAAATTGGCTAGAGGGTTTATGGGATTCACCTGGCGAAAGTTGCGGCAGGTTAAACGGACTTCGGCAATCATTGAGTGGGGATTGATGGGACAAATTGGGATTAGAGGGGGCGGTATTCTTGAAGAGAATAGTGGATAAGCGGGACGGTGGACGAGGATTTCTCGACTGTGACAAGCTTTAGAGTGCATGCTAGTAGGGTTTCCATCGCGGGAATAATTCCCGATATTCATATCCGTAGATCCTTCTTCTACCACAATGAGGTGACATACCGGTGGCTCCTCGACATATGATGGTCGTTCCTAATGCGATATCCACATTAAAACTTCCATGGCGGGTTTCGACCTACTATACTTCTCTGTTGCGCCTTCATTGGGGACAAGGTTGCAGCATAGGCATCTCCCAGACCCTCCACTTTGGTCATCTAGTCAAGTTTTTTCATTCTTTGATGGACAGTAATCTCGGTCAGGATTGCATTAATGTTCAGAGAAACGAGAAGGAAACTAGACATCACGGTTGGTGAATATCTTGGACTTATATTAGAAATCTACTTGGTATTCTGGCTTATATTTCTGGCATCCTCTCCGGAATGGCCCCCATAATATCCGCTCGCAATTGGGTTGGAAATGATGCTGTTCGCCATACTCTCACGATAACTGCTTTGTCGTTCGGATAGCTTCATGGGAACGCTCTTGGTTTGTGGGTTCGGAAATGGGTTGAGAGTTCGAGCATGGGCTTGTTTTCGGCGGTGTGTTTTAGCTTTCGGGGGGGGGGGTATTTCCCGTGCAGGAATGCAGCCGGAGGGGAAGCGGAAAGGCTGTGAGGAAAGCCGGAGGGGGGGGGCGAAAGGGTTGTAAAAGTGCTTTACACCTAAAGGGAGCATGTACCGAGGTTCTGAGCCGTGGTGTGTTCTCTCATTTTGTTAGCATAAGAGCTCGGCAAAGTTGGGAAAGGAGCAAACTGTGAAAGGGACCTGTGTGGTACCTCCTGAAAGGATAGGAGGACCTTGTCACGATATATCCCCTATCTTTGCCATTAGTTAGCTGTTATCGTCGTTGAGCGTAAGACTGTGGTTGTTAGTGAAAAGATTTTCCCAGCCTCAGAGTGTGCGATCGTTTCGTTGTGAGTTGCTTGGCGTTTCCTTTCGTTTCACCACTCGTCACTCGCCTTGTATCGTTTAGTCGCAGCCTTGGAAGTCTAAAAAATTGGTCATCCATTGCTCTAGGAGTAGTGCCGCTCTTCAGTCTGATCTCTAGGTGATTTAATATTATCCCGGGTAGGACTAAGAGGTATCCTACCCGCCTCGCTAAAAATTTCTATGGATTCGTCACCGGTATGGGGCCTCCCGGTAAAGAATATCCGCATGTCGGGTGGCACCCGGACGATTTCTTGCACGATAGTGAATCAACCAGCCCCCATCAATGTCTCCGAGCTAATCCGTCTAAAGCGTCAATGCATACAAATATGCGCTCTTACGATGTGACTGATTTCTTCAGAATTTATACAATATCCGTGAGCCGGAAACCTTGACAGCCAAATTATCCCTTGCCCCTCTAAAAAGCCTCCTGTATATGCTCGGGGATCTCTCCTCTGCTGACAAGTTGCTTGAAGATAGCACCAAGTATGCCTGCAGTGGGCTATTCCTGCGAGTCTAGAAAATCGGATTAGTTCTCCCCCCCCCAAGACCGTTTTTCCCTCTAAGTCAGCTTCATCGCACAGGCTATCAATTACTAGAGAGCTATGATTTGCCACTGGTTAGTGGCACCTGCATTCCTTCTCGCTCCAGAAGAGACTAGCCTACATAGTGCCTGTTTACCTAACCCTCTAGTTCTAACAGTTTCGTGATAAAGTAAGACGATGGCATGTCAACAGGCATCATTTTCCGATAGACGGGTCAAAAGAACATACCGCACCTTCTACTCCGCGAAATTCTTGTCTCTAGGCGGTCAAAACGTGACGTTGAGCCGGGGGTGCGTTTAAAAATCCCTCCAGACACTAGACAGTGCACTAGGATAGGTAAACAGCAACTCCTTGCCCGTGACCCCCAAACCGTCTACCCCCCGTGACAGTGGCCACCGTCTCGAAGTGATAGACGGTGGTATAGGCAACCGGATCCTTACCCAGCTCTTACGGAAGCGAAGCTGTTCTTCCATTCCAATTATCCGGTTGTTTGGTGGATCAATGAGCGTTCCTATCCGCTAGTCTTTTCAGTATAGTACAGTAATTTCACTCGGTAAAAGTCATCATGAAATAGTTCTTTTTTGCCAGTGGAATAAATGGGGCCCCGCCTCCACACGGTCCTCACTTCTGCTATACCCCGCCGCCTTTAAACCAATCAACACCTCAACAAAGGAGGGGTCCTTATTTCCCCGATTGAATTATCAAGAGAAAATGCCCAGCCTTGACAGAGAAGCGTAGTGAAGTACCAAAGAGAGTATATCAAAGAGAGACTTATAATTCGGTGATCTGCGCTTCCTACAATTGTGAGCGAAGGGGTCCTTTTAAACACAAAACCAATCCCAACACTTCCGGGAGTCTGTTTATCATGATCACACCGTTTCCATACTTCTCACGCTATTTCCTTACCCCTTATTCCCTCTTTGCTCCACTTTAGCGAATCTTTGACTCTACTTTTAGCATCCCTCACCGAGTCCGTGACTATGGGGAATCATCCGATATCCTTCCAGAATGTCCTAACTGGTCGGACAGTAGGCATCGTCCCGGGGGAGCGCCTGTTATTGGCGAGTTTCCCGACTGCTTTGGCTAAATGATTGTGAAAATATCAAGGATCTGGTGGGGAAGCCGATACAAAGACCTCGCTGAAAGGCAAATGGAGAAATAGGCGAGGAATAGCTTGCAGAGCAAACAAACCTACTGTAGATATACAGTACCAATCAAATGGCAAGATCAATCTATGATTTAGTAAAGAAAGAAAGAAGAAAAAAAGATTAATGATCTAAAGGGTATGGTTAAATGAGTAAGAAAAAGGTGATCATACAGGAAATGGGAGGATCAAAAATTAGATGCCGAGACAAGGGTCAAGGAAGCGCAATAACAGGTTCTAAGTGCAGTAGGAAAATACATTCCCAGTATGACTACACTCACAACAGAAACTCGAAATTAGCTATCAGATCGCAGCATTAAATATCTGGGAGGTCTCCGATAATTATACATATGCCCTACATCCCAGGGGGATGGTGAATTGCAAGAGTATCATACTGAATTTGCAAGCTCAGATATATGTTGATGATCAATGCAGAAGGAGAGGGATAAGCCCGTCAGGGGAAATATATCTGGAGTGCGTCGTGATGGTATTATTATCCCAGTAGTAGAGCACTGCTATAGGAGCAGAGATACCGCAGGCTGATAGGCAGCGCGGGCATGTATGGAGGAACACAGAAGTGTGGACGGGTGAACGTTCTACTAGGGCAAGCACGGATGATTAGGGCATATGCGGAGACATATGGGTATCACATGTAGAGAGCAGAGTTTTCCCTACTAGAGGGAACCGTAGCTAGCAACCTCCATAGACAACGCAACTTAATACAACTCCAACATCTCCTCCGTTCAACACATTCCTAACGAATCGTGCAACTACCTCCATCACGTCGTAGCCCGCAGGAGCCCGAGGGGGAAGGGGGAAGGGTGGATGAAGAGAGTCTGGGGGAAGGGGCAGATTGCCGCGGTTAAAGAGGTGAAGAGGGTAAAGCATCCCGGAGTTGGTTGAGCACAATCGGGGCGGGCATTGGAGGTTCCCACGCTCGCAGCAGATTCACCACTCCTTCATGGCCCTTTATGGAGGCATAGTGGAGTGGAGTGTGACCGGTTTTGTCTGGCTTCGCGGGGTTGATGTTTGGGTGGTCCAAAGGTTGCTTCACAACTGATTCGTGCCCTCGCCCGGCAGCCCACGAAAGTGGTGTCCTGCCCTGATTATTAGGCTGTCGGGGTCAACATCTTGCCGGTCCAGGAGTCGCTTGGCCACTGACTCATGTCCACCAGCTGCAGCCTGGAGTAGGGGTGAATTGCCAAGGTGGTCTGACTTTTCGGGGTTGACGTCTTGCCGGTCTAATAGTTGCTTCACCACCAACTCGTGACCTTGACCTGCAGCCCACGAAAGTGGTGTATTTCCCTCGTTGTCTGGTTTGTCGACGCTGATGTCTTGCCGGCCTAAGAGCTGCTTCACCACTGACTCTTGCCCGTTAATTGCAGCCCACGAAAGTGGTGTCTTACCCTGGTTGTCTGGTTTGTCGGGATTGACGTCTTGCCTGCCTAATAGTTGCTTGACAGCCGGCTCGTGCCCTTGACTCGCAGCCCACGAAAGGGGTGTCCTGCCCCGGTTGTCTGGCGTGTCGGGGTTGACGTCTGGCCGTTCTAAGAATTGCTTCACTACTGACTCGTGCCCACCATAGGCGGCCTCGATGAGGGGTGCAATGCCGTGGTGGTCTGATCTTTCGGAGTTGACGTGTTCCTGGTCTAAGAGCTGCTTCACCACTGACGCCTTACCGTTAATCGCAGCATACGAAAGTGGTGTCCTGCCCTCGTTGTCTGGTTTGTCTGGGTTGACGTCTTTCCGGTCTAAGAGCTGTTTCACCACTAGCTCCTTCCCGTTAATTGCAGCATACGAAAGTGGTGTCCTGCCGTCGTTGTCTGGCTTGTCGGGGTTGATGTCTTGTGGGCCTAAGAGTTGCTTCACCACCAGCTCGTGCCCTTGACTCGCAGCACATGAAAGTGGTGTATTGCCCTCGTTGTCAGGCTTGTTGGGGTTGACGTCTTGCCGGTCTAAGAATTGCTTCACCACTGACACGTGCCCACCATATGCAGCCTCGATGAGGGGTGTAAAGCCCTGGTTGCTTGGGTGATCCGGGTCCACCTCTGCCCGGTCTAAAAGTTGCTTCACCATTAGGTTGTGACCATTCCTCGCAGCCCACCAGAGTGGCGTGTTGCCACAGTTGTCTGGCTTCTCGGGATTGACAGTGCCCTGTCTCAGTAATAGCTCCACCGCCTCCCCCTGTCTACCCCTCACGGCCCACGTTAGTGGAGTTATCCCCGCAGAATCTCCCTGGTTGGAATCACAGCCGTTCATTCCTAATAGACTAGTCAAAATACGAACAATTCCGAAAAATGATACGCAGTGTAATCCACCAAACAACGAGGGCGCATTGGCTTCCACGCAATCATCCGGATCTAATAATTGGTCAAAGAGTGAGTAGGCGGTTACGTGGTTCTCGAACTTGTCCAAGAGCTCCATTGCAAGTAATATCACACGATCTGAAGGTTCTCTCTTTGCATGGGTCCCCCAATATCGCGAGCAATATTTGAGGAAGGGCATGCTTGAGAGGTCAGGTTGGCGTTTTGCCGGAAGCGCCTTGGCCTGGTCTGAGTTCAGATAGGTCAAGCAGGTTTCCGCCATCTCCAAGTGAGCTTGGGGGAAAAGGGTGCGATCAGTAGTGAGGTACTCGCGGAGTGTGTGGTGGGTTAAACGGGCCGTCGAGGCTTCCCTATCTACTGTGACAAGCCCCTGACAGCAGGCGAGTAATGTCTCCATCGCAGGGACATTGTCGCTATTGAAATGCGTAGACCCAATCTCCACAGCTAGCGCATGGCATAGTTCCTCTATCCGTAATGGTCTTTCCGAATGACATATCCACATCAGTGTGGTTATCGCGAGCTTTGCTTTCTCCCCTTCTTGAGCCCTTATCCGCCCTAGAGTAGTTTCATATGCATTTCCCAGCCCTAACCGGTCTCCCATCGCATTTAGCCTATTTCGCCTCCGATGGATTGTTGTCTCTCTTAGAATTGTTTCGACCTTGAGTGAAGCCATTAGGAATCTGTATTTGTATCAGTATACGGCTCACGAATGTTTTCTGGAACCCACGCTGGAACCCACGTTTCAGAGATATCCTCTGGAATGGTCTTCAATATTTCATTCTCTAAAATACTATCCATCGCCTAGGGGGTTGTGTCCTTCCCGAGCCTCGCGCGCAGATATGTGGCTATATCGTCGGCTCGGGACATTATTGATACGTTTGTTATTCTCTCACCCAGTTCCCTCTCGACCACCCCCCGGATATATGACCTTCCTGTCATGAAGATTCGTGTATTTGGGGACCCCCGGAGAATTTGTCCTAATGCACCAAGAACCTCCAGCCGATGCCCGGGAACGCACTCGTCGAGAGCATCAACACAGATGAATGTACGCTGTAAAGATGTGACAGCCAAACACATTTTCACGATATCGAGAAGCCGTAGCCTTCGGCCGCCAATCGCCTTCTTCTGGTCCCGAAATTTCTGCATAATCTCCACCGGAATTGCTCCCAACCCACTCAGAAGTTGTTTGAGCAGAGAGCCCAGCATGTTTGTAGGTGACTGGGCCTCCCGGGAAGCGAAGTCATAGTAAAAGCAAGCGACTGCCATATCCTGTCCTATGGCCTTGTCGCATAAATAATCTACAACAACAGAACTGCCATTGTAACCTGTCAGCAATCATGTTCCTCATTCGTCGCTGATGGCCTCTCGTACCAGATGTAGCTCTTGCCGGCCCCTGGTTCGCCATAGCAGAACAATGCCGCATGATCGGATCCACCGTTCTCATCACCATTATACCAGCCCCTGAACTCTTTCGTTTCCAGTATCCAGTTGCCTACACTCTCGACCCGCTGCTCGCAAATATCGTGATGTCGCACCTGGGGCTCTAAGGGTGACAGCCAGGCTAGGATTTTGGGTTCATCATCGGTAGCGGTAAATGTAATGTTATTCAACACATTGAAACAATTGATGTTTTCGGTAAAAGCTCGTGACATCCTTCACTTTTTACTGCTTGAAGAAATGTAGAGAATAGGGTACTAAAGGTCTTTGGACTGGTTGACAAAGTTCCAGTTGGTTTAGGAAGAGCGGGGTTCATCACCCAGCCCCGCAACCATCCCATCACAACCAAATCAGTGTACTCGAGTACCAGGAATTTGTGAAACCAAACCTCTCGCGCACGTGTTTTTTACTCGCGTGCCGCTGTGGGCAAAGCTCCCGAATCAACCACCTCACCCCTCGACCGCCTCGTTACTCTCTTATAATAAGAGGGGGTGAATATCCCGAACCCTTGGTGCTTCTAATATGACTTCAAGTATCATACCGGAGCAATAAATCAGTTCCGAAGCCACACAAATATCACGAATTGACTCTCCCGGCATTAATCTGTAATTAAATTCATGAAACAAAGCCTTAACCGAGGCTGCCAGGCTAATATCACGGAACGGATACAGTCTTTATCCGTCATTCCGTGGCGTGCTACCGGTATGCCCTAGAGACCTAGCTAAGGAAATAAACATATATATTTTACATTTAAAAAGTGTCCTTTATTTGCTAGAAACTAAGACCCCGTTTGCCTAACTGTTTATTCTAGTTCTAAAGCTTCCGTGATAAAAGTTGACGGTGGAGTCTCGACCAGCACCATTTTCCGCCATACGATGTAAAAGCTTCCACCCAACCTCCTACCTCCCTAAATTATTCTTGCTAGATGGCCAAAACGTGACGTGGTTTCGTAGGCGAGTTTGCAAATTCCGCCGGGAGCTGGATGGCACGCTCGGTTAGGTAAGCGCCATACCGGTAGGTAAACATTATCGGTAAGTTTTTCCTACCCCAGGATTCCGGTAGTAGCAGAACAACAATAGAGGGATCCAGCGGTGAAACCCAATCCCTGCGGAAAACGGCGTAACCACAGCAACAGCGATAAATCAGGAAAGGCGAAATACCAAGCCCTCCCACTTGGCATTTTCTGCAAGGATCATGAACACCCCTGCCACCCACCAGTGGGTGGTAGGGATAGTTGCTATCCTTGCAAGAAATGCCAAGATGTAAACAATGGCCAAGGCAAAGTCTAAACCATGATGAGTATGGTTTCTGTCATATCTGCACACAATCCTTGAACACTACGACAACTTGAGTTAGGCCATATCTCATGCTATTGCCCACTTGTCTTGAAGTCATCTTGGCATCCTGTCTCAGTGCTGGAAGTCAAAAATTTCCTCCAGTTCACATCATGCTCGTCCTGTCATGCTTGGCATTTTTGGTAGGGATTATATTTCTTGCTGGATCCCTCTAATGGCGAAATGCAACCATCTTCTCTATCACACCATTTTCTAAACTCGCTAGTTTCGGTTTCCCACACCATCGAGTCGGTCGGTTCGTCCGACTTGGTGCCGTTGCTGTGGCTCAAGTGGCGATAGCCACCGCTGAATTTGATGCCTCTCAGCATCTGGTCCTGAACTGATGTCGACAATACCGGTAGAGGGATTTCGGAAGAAAGTTGGTTGGTTCTAGCTTGTTGCGACGGCAACGGATCACAGGTTAGGGCTTGGGGCTCACTTAAAGTTCGGTTAGTTCAGCCAGGGGATGCCGAATTTTTTTGGTGAGGTAAACAATGGCTGCCTACCCTAACCAATGTTGCAGCAAGCAAACATCACAGCTACAGTATAACTCTTCCGGGGTCTCCAGAATCTCTATTTTTGAAGTTCGCTTGTTGCCATACCATAAAAACTCGAATAGAAGAAAAATGTGCTAGGACGTTGTACACTCGCGTTTGAAAAGTCCTCGTAACCACACAGGCGACTGTGGCTGGGTTGTAACACGTGCTATGTATCACCACCACAATTAGATGTAGCCTTAGGAACCGGTTGCATCTTTGTAAACTCAAGCAATATGGCACACCCGCATTTGAAAGTTCACGACTCCCACAATGCCCAATATGAGAACTCATACGGGGTGGTAGAAGTGGTATATTTGGATTATGGGCATTATTGTTTAATAGATATTTATTTCTCACTGCGACCAGTACCCAAGACTACATATGATTATAGGCGTGGTACTTGTCACGTGTTAGAGCCCAGCCACAGTCACCTGTGTGGTTACAAGGACTTCTTTTTTTTTTTTTTTTTTCTCAAACTTTTTGATTTACTAGCTTAACTACCAACTAATAACAAAAGAAACCCCATCAACTGCTAGCAATACTAAGAGCCTTTTTCTAGCATCAAGTCTGTTTGGCTCGGCACTCAAAGCAGCCTCCACGCTACAACCTCCCGATTGTCCCCACAATGAGCCCAAAAGAACGGCAATATCGCCAAACTTAACCCAAAAGATGAAACACCGCCTCACTACTGCAAAGCTGTGGGACTCCTAGAGGGGCCGCAACCTGTGTGCCTACAGTGCACTCCGAATGTCCCTTCGAGCCAAGTAAAAAATGAACGCAAGGGGGAATAGAAGAGCCCCCGCCGAAAACACCTCTGCCCATATCCATCCTTCACCACTCGAGTGCCTTATCGCGCCCCCTAGGCCGTATGCCGCGTGCGTACGCTTTCGGAAGCCGTTCGAACCGATGGTGTGGGGCTCAGCCTCGTGACTCAGGCATCTAGCAACCAATAGAAAAATGGATGCGGACACTACCCACAAAATCTCACTCCTCCCCAAGCACCTTTTGGGGGTCAAACGACCCTCCCACCCCAACCCCAAATCTCGTCGCTCCTCCCTCGTGTCTCTTGGGGAATCAATCCACCACGGTATCATCGGGCTTCAATCATCCCCCCGTTGTCCTCCTCCGTCCTGTCGGGGGAACAAATGCCGCCAGCAAATGTTCGACTGTTATCGGGTATCCGGCTCCTAGATCGTCATTTGTGCGCATATCGTAGGCGTTGATGTTTCCACCACCGGAATCGGTTTGCCATGGGGCAGGCCTCGTGAGTGCAATGAAGCCTGGAAGCGCCCTTTAGGCTCGGTTCCTTACTGGCCAAGGGCCTAAATGCCGGCTGTCTTGGCAAGTTCGAATTTCAACCACTGGGGTTGTAATGGTGTCGGTGCTTGTTACGAGGACTTTTTTTTTCCATCAAACTTTTCGATTCTTATTAGCTATATAACAACTATCTAGAATACTATAGGGCTTTTTATAGCATTAAGTCTGTTTGCCCTGGTCATCTTATTTTAGCCAACCGCCTAGCCAACACCCGGATCCAACCCCCTTACCATTCTAGTGGCTCGGTTATACAGGTCTCCCCGGTATGGGTACGATCAGCCCACCTCCACTCAAAAAACTCTCTAACATAACGAAAACCCCAAAACATATCACTCCGAACCCTAACCTCCTCCACCTTACCTCGTACTCCCATTGGTGAAAACACGGGCAAAAAGCGGTGCTATCCCCAATGCTATACGGTATCAACCAAAATAACCTCCTCTCCCCCTACCCCTCCCTCCAAACCCTCTTGTCACGCTCCCACCAATCCTCGGCCTCAGCTGGTAACCCCCGCTTCCACCTGGACATTGGCGCCAGGTGTCCGTCCCCCCGGAGACTCCACTGAGGGCATGGTCGGAATTACCACCGGCAGCACACCTCGGATCGGTTTTCTCAAACACCTTCCCACCTCCTACCACCTTCAACAAACCCCCGTACCTGATCCTAGGACCAACCGGGGCAACCAACTCCTTTACCACCTGCGCTTCCTCCTCGTCCTCCGTACTCTCCCCTACCCTCCTCCTCTTCTCACCCCCCTTCTCATAAGAAGGCATCTTAACCACCGGCTTAGACACCTCCACCTCCTCATCCACCGCCACACTCGAAGCCACCACACTCGACGCCACATCCAACTCAGCCACCTTCCACTTGGTGCGCCCCTCAAAACGCCCCCTCTCCTCAGCCTCTCTCCAAAACCCTTCAGCCTCCTCTTCGCACCATGGCGCCGGAACTCCGTCTCCATGTGCCTTCTTCCTCGCCTCTCCCCCAACCATCGTCTTCACCACCCTAACCCTCGACCCCTCTTCCTCTCCCACCTCCTCATCATCGCTACTCAGGGAAGCATCACTTGCAATGGATGATGCCGCCCCTCTCTTGCCATCCTTCACCAGCCGGTCATTCCTCTTGGAAAGCACCGAAACATGATGTCGGAGCCTCTTCACCTCCTTTCTCAACTCACTCATCTCCGAAACCATCTCCGCCATGACAACCCCAAAATTGGCAACCTTGGCCGCCGAAAAACTCGTAGACTTTTGCTGAGGCATTCTAACGGTTGTTCGTCGTAATAGAAAGCAAAAGTAAAGATAAAAGTAGATGGAAGTGATAAAATAATCACTAGAATCGATGGAAATACCTTGGTACAAGACAAAGGTAGATAAAGACTTGAAAATATCACAAGATAAATTCCAAGGTTCCTATAGGCCAAAACTCGAAAAGTGACACGTCACTGTTGTTGTTATTTCTTTCACTGGAGGTGTAAGAGAGGCGGAGGATGTTACGAGGACTTTTCAAACGCGAGTGTAGTTGCCTCTCCTAGTAAGACGCTGTCTATATTCCTTTTGTTTTGTCTCAGCTGAAGGCTGAGTTTGCGGTGTTTTCCCCTCGCGTAGCTGAGAAGGGAAATTCCAACGTCCTAGCACATTTTTCTTCTATCATATTCGAGATCTTACGGTAGCAAACACTATTGCTATTCGAGTAGAGATAGCGATCCCTAACTTTGTGTTCAGAAATCCCCCGAGTATTACCGTAGTTTGTCAACAAGTTAAACGAGTTGACATTGCCCATGACTTGCTGGCTTCCTCACAGCATCTGCCCTTGAATTAAATAATTCCTTTTTTGCATGAGAGCTATGGAGAGATCGTTTGCGGTGGGGATTTGAGTTCTCTTGGAGTGGAGGTAATCTCTAGGACCTGAAGCGAGAGGAGGTGACAAGTGATCAGGTCCTGGCGCTACACAAGCATCCGGTGGTGTAGTTATTATTAGCAATGTTAGGAAATCCCTAAACCGAAGTTACTTGTAGCGCTCAGCCGGATTTCCCCTTCACATGGGCCTTGAATCTCAGCGAATAAAGCGGCTCCAAAGGTTTGAATGAAAAACACCATTTAATCGCGCACTCGGCACTGGAAATTCACAGTCTTGTCGAGCACGTGCGGTGCTAGTATCTGGTGTTTACATAGAAGTAGGCACAAGTATTTTAATAAGGTTGGCGCTCTGCCTCATGTATGATAACCTTCCCCGAGTGCAGGCGACTTCAGCTTATGCAGTTTGGCTTCAAGTAGGCCACCCGTCGAAATCACAGCTTGTTGGTATTGTGCCTTAACAAAATTAACCGTACATCAACGAACATGAAAAACTTCTGCCATGACAACAGCACCCCCTATCAACCCTACACTTATAAAAATCAAAAAAAAAAAGAGATATAATAGATAAAGGTATAGTTAGTAGAATACATAGTAGAAATTAATATTTTGATCCGGAGAAATATCTCTCGGAAGTGTTGAAAATACGGGTTGATAAGGAGGGTTGTGTTGCCATCTCTTGTATGTGTCGGGTTAATTTTGTTAATGGACAATATCATCCTATTAGACTCATTTGGCAACTATTTTTTTATTCGAAAATTCACAAGTTTCGAATTGCCACCCCATACAAATTATGTCCGTGCACGCCAAGAAACTAGAAATTTCAACTCAGAATTTGGATTTTCCGGGTAAAACAAATAGTTGCCAAATGACTCTATTACTCAAAATTGTTCATCAGCCTAATACAGAGCCCAAACAATCTTCACCCTCCCACTGTGGGAAATGCTATAGGTGCTTGTAGGCTAAACAGAGAAAAATATTATGTGACCCCCCGCCCATTTCCCATTCTTTTCTTTCGTAGCTATCTCTGCATATATCTCTCCGTATGATAATAAATGAGACTACCCATTGAGTATTAGTCTATAAGACTTCTGCTATCATACAAGATGCTTTATAACGATATTGTGATACACCAATCAAGGGAGGGCTGCGGAAGCTTAGTGGGGACGTGATGGATATACACTTACTCGGCAAAAGTCATCATGAAATAATTTCTTTTGTCCGTGGTATAAATGGGCCCCCACCTCCACACAGTCCCCAATTCTACAAGCCCTCGCCACCATTATGCCCACCAAGTCACAATGTGCAGCGTTGACAGAGAAGAATACTGAAGGACGAGACGGAGTATATCAAGGAGAGATTTCCGATTTGATGACCTGCACTTGCTACAATTCTGGGCGAAGGGGTCCCTTCTAAACAGAAAATCAACGCCAACCCTCCCGGGAGTCTCCTCATCATCACACTATTTCCATACTGCTCATGCTATTTCCTTACCCTGTCTCTGCTTCCCCGGTATTGTGAATCGTTGACCCCACTTCGCGCGCCCTTCACCGAGTGCTTGACTACGGGGAATCCTCCAATATGTGTGTCCAACATGTTCTAACTGGCAGTGTAATAGGCATCGTATCTGGGGGGGGTGCATATGGTTAACAAGATTCCCGACTGCTTCGGCTAAATGACTGGGCAAATGCCAACGTGCGTGAGGGAAGCTCATGAGAAGACCTCGCTCAAAAATAGGTGAGGAGTAATTTATAGGTAAAACAGACCTCACTATATGGCACCAATAATAGAAATCTATCGTTTACAAAAGGAAGAAGAGGAAAAAAAAGAAATTTAATAATCTAAAAAGTACGGTTAAGCAAATGAGAAAAAGGTGATCATACAGGAAAAGAGAGGATAAATAATTGAGAATCAAGACAACGGTCAATGAAACACGATAAAAGGTTGGGTGAAGTAGGAAAATACCTTCCCCATCGTGATTCCATCTGCAACAGAAACTCGAAATTCCCCGTCTAATCGAACAATTGAATATCTTAGAGGTATTCGATAATTATGCATATGATCTACGTTGCGGGGAGATGATCAATTACAAGCGTACAGAGTTTGAAAGCTCAGGTAGAAGTTAATAATCGGTGCGGAGGGGGAGGAGAGAGCGCGTCAAGGAAAATATACCAGGGGCGTGTCGTGGCCCACAGGAGCCTGGGGGGGAGGGGGGGATAAAGGCAGTCTGGGGGGAGGCACAGATAGCTGTGGTTAAAGGGTTGAAGAGGGTAAAGAAGCCCAGAGCTGTTCGAGCGCGAAAGGGGCTGGGGTTGGAGGCTGCCACGCTTGCAGTAGATTCACTACTGCTTCATGGTCGTGGAAGAACGCATAGTGGAGCGGGATGTTACCATATTGGTCTGGCTTGTAGGGGTTGACGTCTGGGCGGTCCAAAAGCAGCTTCACCACTAGCTCATGCCCTTGCATTGCGGCGATGGAAAGCGGTGTCCTGCCCCCGCTCTCTGACCTGTCGGGGTTGACGTCTTGCCGGTCTAAGAATTGCTTCACGACTGACACATGCCCACCATATGCAGCCTCGAGGAGGGGTGTAATGCCGCTGTAGTCTGGTTTATCGGGGCTGACGTCTTGCCGGTTTAAGAGTTGTTTCACCACTAACTCCTTCCCGGCCATTGCAGCATACGAAAGTGGTGTTTTGCCCTCGTTGTCTTGCTTGTCAGGGTTGACGTCTTGCCGATCTAAGAGCTGTTTAACCACTAACTCCTTCCCGCTAAATGCAGCACACAAAAGTGCTGTCCTGCCCTCGTTGCCGAGCTTGTCGGGGTTGACGTCTTTCCGGTCTAAGAATTGCTTCACCACTGACTCGTGCCCACCATACGCGGCCTCAATGAGCGGTGTAATGCCGCTAGAGTCAGGCTGGTCGGGGTTGACGTCTTGTCGGTTTAAGAGCTGTTTCACCACTGACTCCTTCCCGGCCGTTGCAGCATACCAAAGTGGTGTTTTGCCCTTGTTGTCTTGCTTGTCAGGGTTGACGTCTTGCCGGTCTAAGAGCTGTTTCACCACTAACTCCTTCCCGCTAAATGCAGCATACGAAAGTGCTGTCCTGTCCTCGTTGTCTGGCTTGTCGGGGTTGACGTCTCTCCAGCCTAAGAATTGCTTCACCACTGGCTCGTGCCCACCATATGCGGCCTGAATGAGTGGTGTAATGCCGTCGCAGTCTGGCTGGTCGGGGTCGACGTCCTGCCGGTCTAAGAGCTGCTTCACCACTAACTCCTTCCCGGCCGTTGCCGCATACCAAAGTGGTGTTTTGCCCATGTTGTCTAGTTTGTCAGGGTTGACGTCTTGCCGGTCTAAGAGCTGTTTGACCACTAACTCCTTCCCGGCTATTGCAGCATATGAAAGTGGTGTTTTGCCCTCGTTGTCGGACTTTTCGGGGTTGACGTCTTGCCGGTCTAAGAGCTGTTTCACCACTAACTCGTTCCCGGCTATTGCAGCATACAAAAGTGCTGTCCTGCCCTCGTTGTCTTGCTTGTCGGGGTTGGCGTCTTGCCGGTCTAATAATTGCTTCACCACTAACTCCCTCCCCATAATTGCGGCAAACGAAAGTGCGGTCCTGCCTTCATAGTCTTGTTTCTCGGGGTTGACGTCTTGCCGGTCTAAGAGTTGTTTCACCGCTGACTCGTGCCCACTACAGGCAGCTGCAATGAGGGGTGTAAAACCCAGGTTGTTTGCGTTGTCAGGGCTGACTTCTGCCCGGTCCAAAAGTTGCTTCACCATTGAGTTGTGCCCATTAAACGCAGCCCACGCAAGCGGCGTGTCTCCACAGTTGTCCGGCTTGTCTGCGTTGACAACTTCCTGCCTCAGCAATAGCTCCACTGCCTCCCCCTGCCCACCTCTCACGGCCCATGCCAGTGGAGTTACGCCGGCAGAGTCCCCCTGGTCGGCATCCCAGCAATTCATTCCCAACAGAAAGTTCATAGCATCAACAATTCCGAAAAATGATGCACAGTGTAGTGGACCGAATAGCCAAGGAACATTGATTTCCTGGGAATTATCTCCATCTAATATCTGCTCAAAGAGTGAGTTGGCGGCTACGTGATCCTCATACTGTTCCAAGAGCTCCATTGCAAGTGGTATCACCCGATCTGAAGTGTCTCTCTTTGCATGCGTGCCCCAATATCTCGAGCAATACTTGAGGAAAGGCATGCTGGAGAGGTCAGTTTGGAGTTTCGCCGGAAGAGCCTTGGCCTGGTCTGAGTTCAGATAAGTCAAACAGGTTTCCGCCATCTCCAACTGAGCTCTGGGGAAAAGATTGCAATGAGTAGTGAGATACTCGCGGAGTGTCTGGTGGGCTAACCGGGCGATCGAGGCTTCCTTATCTATGGTGACCAGCCCATGACAACAGGCGAGCAGCGTTTCTGTCGCAGGTACATTATCGCTATTGAAATGTGTAGACCCAATTTCCACAGCGAGCGCATGGCATAGTTCGTCAACCCTTAATGGCCTTTCCGAATGACATATCCACATCAGTGTGGTCATAGCAAGTTTTCCTTTCTCTCTTTCTTGAGCCCATATTTGTCGCAGAGTTGTGTCGTATGCATCTTCCAACCCTAACCCATTTCCCATATCATTCACACTATTTTGCCTTCGAAGGGTTGTCGTTTCTCTGAGGATTGTTTCGACCTTGAGTGAAGCCATTAGGAATCTGTGACCGCACCTATCAGTATACGACTCACAACAGTACAACAGGTTTCAGGAATCCACGACGGTACGCACTTTTCAGAAACCTCTTCTGGAATGCTCCTCATAATCTCATCCTCTAAGCAGCTATCCATCGCCTCGGTAGTGGTGTCCTTCCCCAATCTCGCTCGCAGATATGTGATTATATCGTCTTCTCGGGACACTATTGGTACATTTGTCGTTCTCCCACCTAGTTCACTCTCAACATCCCCCCGGATATGGGGCCGTCCAGTCATGAAGATTCGTGTATTTGGCGACCCCTGGAGAATTTGTCCCAATGCACCAAGAACCTCCAATCGATGCCTGGGAACGCATTCGTCGAGAGCATCAACACAAATGAATGTGCGCTGTAAAGATGTGACAGCCGCACACATCTTGACAATATCAGGAAGTTGTAGCCTCCGTCCGCCAATCGCCTTCTTCTGGTCTCGAAATTTCTGCACGATTTCCACCGGAATTGTTCCTAGCCCACGCAGAAGTTGTTTGAGGAGTGAGCCCAGCATATTTGTGGGAGACTGGGCCTCTCGGGAAGCGAAGTCATAATAAAAGCAAGCGACTATCATATCCTGTCCTCTGATTTGGTCGCATAAATGATCCACAACCACAGAGCTACCATCGCGAATTGTCAGCAATCATGCCCCTTGTTCCTCGCAAGCAGCCTTACGTACCAGATGTAACTCTTGCCGACCCCCGGCCCGCCATAGCAGAACAATGCCGCACAATCAGATCCACCATCCTCACTACCATTATACCAACCCCTAAACTCTTTCGTCTCCAATAGCCAGTTCCCTACTCTATCCACCCGCTGCTCACAAATATCGTGATGTCGCACCCGGGGTTCCAAAGGTGACAACCATGCCAGGATTTTGGACTCATCATCGGCAACAGCGAACGTAACTTTAGTGACATTGTTATAACTATTCGATACATTGAAAGAGTGGGTGTTATCTGTAAAGACTCGCGACATCCTGGGTTACTTCGCTGCTTGAGAGGGTAGAGAGCGGGTTGCTGAAGTGCTTTGGATTGTTTGGCAGAGCTCAAGCAACCTCCTGAAAAGAAGGGTTTATCACTCAGCCCCCCAACCATCTCATTTCAGCTCAATCAAAATGGATCAGGAACTTGTGGAACCAAAATCCTTGCGCTCGTTGTCCTTCTTGGGTGGCGCTGGAGCCAAGCTTCGCCAGGCGCTACCCGAGTTCTGGTGCCTGTACCGTAAAAACTCGGTATATCCACTATCGGGGATCGGGGCTTGGCGGTTGCAACAGGGGGTTGTGCGTGATAGTGCCAAGGGATCGAGTGATCCTCCATGACCGGGAAATGAGAAATTCGCACAGACGGTATCAAATTCGCTTGAGTCATGATACCGGTAAGTCTCGTATAAACTTAAAGAAGGAGAGAATGTAGCATAGTCTGAAATACATCGTGACTCTGAAATGGTAGACTTGAAGACAAGAGTCATAGGTAAATAATAACTGAATTGAAGTTCTGTAAAATAGGTATTAGCACAAAGAAATTGGGAGAATTGAAAACAATATAAAGTGGGGAGAATAGAATATGTGGAAAAATTGGAATACCAGCCAAAATGCCACCGATTCGAAGCCCAAAACGTCAGCGAAGAACAAAAGCCAAGTTTGTCAGTGAGCGAATCCTACAACCACATCAATTAAGACCAATTCGATACCCCGAAACAACCTATAGCCAATTCCAGAAACTGCGAGTACTTACCTTTCTGGAACATCATCGAATTCCACTCCTGCGAAGAGGTGAATATCGCCCACCAACTCAACAAGAAGCCTCTGACCTGTATAAGGTACCTCAGAGAACAATTAGTGACTGGGTACGGCAAAAAGGGATAATTGAGGGGAGGGGAAGGAACTCAGCTATCAAGAGGACCGAGGCCAGCGGAGTAGGCTATACTAAACGAGTTCTATGGCCAGAGTTAGAAGATAGACTCTATAGCGATTTTATAGAACGGCGGAAACGAGGACGAACAGTTAGACATGGATGGTTTCAGATCCAGTCCCAGTTCCAGTTCCGTGCGATATATCCCGACGTGAACCCAGCTGTTTTCCGGTTTAGCAACAGGTGGTTTCGAGGATTCCTAAGTCACCATAAAATCAGTCTTCGTAGTATCACCAAAAAAGCCCAAAAGATTACCAGCGATTACGAAATACTTATCCTGAATTGGCTTCGGTTCAATAGAAGGAACTCGCAGCCTAGAGGGGATCGGTATTGGGAGGTTGCTGTGGAACAGCCAGTCGGACAATACGAGTTGTCGAATATATGCAACCTAGACGAAACACCGTTACCATTTGAATACTTAGCAGGGAAGACTTCTGATCTGGTAGGGGAAAAGACTGTTTGGGTGAAGGAGAGTCGCTCTGGATGGGACAAAAGACAAGCAAGTCTTGTCTTATGTGTTTTCGCAGATGGCGTGCCCCGGGTACCGCCAATAATCATATTTCGGGGAAAGGGACAGAGGCTAGGCAGGGAGTGGGACCGGTATCATCCTGAGGTCTTGGTCGAGTATAACCCTACTGCATATATGAACGACAAGCTTTTCGAAAATTACATCACCACTTACCTTATTCCTGTCCTTGGCAGCCAACCAACACTTTTCGCAATCGATTTAATGGGTTCTCATAAAACCCCCGCCGTTCTTGAACTTCTCCGAAACAACGACATCACCCCCTCTCTAATCCCTTCCGGCTGTACTGGTCTTGTCCAGCCCCTTGATGTCTCTATTAATAAGCCACTCAAGGAGCTGGTACG
>Ga0307509_10004477_pt1 | contig 20105 bp, 23 predicted proteins | sample 10_EM_MG_FD_202245 | JGI IMG/M metagenome (GOLD analysis project Ga0307509, IMG submission 202245) | Populus trichocarpa ectomycorrhiza microbial communities from riparian zone in the Pacific Northwest, United States - 10_EM | ecosystem: Host-associated > Plants > Roots > Unclassified | place...
CGGCGGACAGCCAATTTCTCTTAGATTCCTAGCGCCACAGATTCCAGGTGTGATATTTGCACAGTATTATTCTAGCCCCAAAAGGAAAGGCACGATGGACGAGGGGTTCCTAGGTAAGATCGACGGCTCTATTATCTGTCTGGCTGCAGCCATATTGTGCTATTCCCTGCGATGCTGGCGGACTGGAGACTTTATCGATAATGTGCCTTTCACGCGGGCCAATTGTGCAGGTAAGATGAACAGCGCCTACTTGTGGTTTTCAAAAGTATACAGATCCCTTGGCGCCCAGACATCTGGATACTTTCGAAAACTTCAAGTACTCAACGCGGGTAATAGGTCGGCTAATGAGAAAACAGGCCTGCTGGAACGTCAGATAGAGACGTGGAATGGTACAGAAAAGGTCTGGCAGGATCTTCTGATCCAGGGTATCAGAGGCCCATTGGAGGCTGGAATCGCGAGGGAGCGGGGAAAGCAGGTCGAGAGGACTGCCGGATATTCAAATGATGAGGAGGCATTGAGGCGGGAGTTTGGGATGGGACCGGGGCAGGGTGGATTGGAATCGGCTGGCGGTGTCGCAGACAAGAGGAGGGGAATAGTGGATACAAGTATGGCGCTGTCTAGAGAACCTGCGGACGCGCCACGCCACACCGAAGAACCCGCCAGACATAGAGGATAGAGGGAACCGTTTTATCAATAGTCTGTAATCATGTATGCATATGAAAGCGAAATAAATGATAGATATCAAGAGTTCAGAAGGGACTAAATTGTGATACCAGTAGTGTAGAGGCCGCGTGGCGGGCGGGCGGTTATAGGCAAGAAAGTCGTAGTAATGAGTCGGGTGGATAAATACTAAGAGGTCTGGCAGGCAATGGCTCAAAGGGTAGGGAAAGATGTCAGGCGGTCGGTATAACATCCGGCGGACGGTATAACGTTCGGCGGACGAGAAGAATGTAGAGAGTAGAGGGCGAACAAAAGAGGAGTAGGAGAACGTCCGGCGGATGCTGGAGAATACGCAACGGGCGTCCGGCGGACGGGAAGGATGGGGAGGGTGGTAGGAAAACGTCCGCTGGAAAAGGGAGGAAAAGAGGGGGGTACGGGAGCGTTTTAGAGAGGTTCAGAGGGAGGGGAGTATCATGGGAAGGAACTGGGCGCGTCTGGGAGGAGAGAATTCGCGGTTGAATGGCTTCTGGGGGAGGTGGCAGGGGAACGGGTGCTTCCGGCGCTACAGGGGGGAGGGGTTTTGCACTGGGGGTATGGTTGCTAGGCAAACTGCGCCAGGGTGTACCCGGTGCGTCCGGACGGAAAAAGGTAGCGCCCGGACGAAACGAGCCCGGGCGGAAGCACCCAGAACTGGAGTTTACGTTATAAGCCCCTGGAACATCCGGGGGACGGGGCGAACAGGATGCAACAGGGCGCAGGGCAGTTTTTTTGCTGATGAATAAGATACAGGAAAGCAAGGAGAAAGAAGTGAGAGGAGAAGGAGAGAGAAAGTAAGTAAGAAAAAATATAAGCTAATTGTACAAAATTGAAAAAAAGGATTTAGACAAGCCTCTATCACAATGTCCCTTTTTCTTTCGACCAGAATCTCCTCTCAGAAACAGACCAAACATTCGTCCCCTAGGAGTTTTTCACTCAGAATTGAGTCCACAAGACACAGCACAAGCAGCAGAGCGGTTGATTGCTGTTATGGGTGGTGCGAGTGGCATAGACAGGGAGAAGGGCAAAGGGGAAAGTAATATAAGAGAGAGGAATATGAGGCGAGAAATTGGGGGGCCAAGCCGAAGAGGGAAAGAAAGAGAAAGGGAAGTGGACATACCTGAAGTGGTAGAATGAGCAGGGATTGGACAGGAGAGTAGCGAGGGCGAGGATGTTGGATTCGAAGAAGTTATGGTTGGTGAACTAGGTCTGGTAAATCTGTCACAACCGTTAGCACTCAGTGACAGAGACCATGCTAGTAGGGAATGATAGAAATAGAGGGAAAGAGAAGGACAAGAAGGGAGTCAAGAAGTAAGAATAATAGGTGATGAAGAAGTGGAAATGAGAATTGTAAGAGGAAGAGGAAATATTCGAGAGGGTAATGGAGAGGAGAGCGGGCACGCATATAGGGAAATGGGAGAGCAGACAAGGACTCCAGAAAGACTGAATAACCAAGCATTATCCTTGTCAGAAATCCGACCAAAACAAAAGTGATGCTTGCCACAGCCTTTGGAAGAGGAGGATGAAGAGGATCTAGGCGGGTCAGTTCGAAAGAGTTCGAAAAAGAAGAAAGGAGGTACACTCATTGATGCAGTAACGATTTTGGCATCCGCAAAAACAGAGGGAGAGTCATAAAAATTTGACTTCTTGAATCGACATCTTGTGCAGCAAAGCGAACTAAGACATGAGGAGTTGGAGTTAGAAAGAGAAAGACTGGTGATTGAGAGGGAAAAGACACAAACAGAGCAAAAAAGGACGGAATTAATGAAGCTTCAATTGCAAGCATCAATGAGATCAAATCAGCCTAATCAAAATCCTGGGCCAGGTTAATTGGTTTATGGAATTCTTACCTGCTTGTCCTCTTATTCATTATGTACTTCTTAGTTGGTCTCTCTCTCATTATCCTCGTTCTCTTCCTTCTCCTCATTGTCTTCATCCACCTTCTCATTTTCCTTATCCTCTCGTTATCCTCCTCATTCTCCTTTTCTCCCTCATTCTCATCATTCTTGTCCTTTTCCTCAATTTTCTTCTTCTTGGTTTTCTTCTTCCCCATTTTCTTCTTCTTCATTCTCTTTCTTTTTGCTCCCTTTCTCCTCAATCTCTTTCTCTTTGTTCTTGTCTTCTTTATTCTCTTCTTATTTGTTTTCTTCTTCGTTTCCCTCCTCCTCGTTTCCCTCTTCCTCATTCTCTTCCTCTTCTTTCTCTTCCTCTTCATTCTCTTTTTCTTTGTTCTCTTTTTCTGTTTTCTCTGCTTCTTCTATGTATTACTCTTTCTTTACCTATTTTTTCTTCCTTTTTTTTTTTGCTCTCTTTGTCTTTCTATCTATAACTTGTTCTTTGTTTTTCTTTCATTAGCTCTTGTATTGTCTTGCTATTTTTGTTATTTTATTGTTGTTTTATGTATTTTGCGTTCTTCGTTTATATTCTTTTTATCAATGTATTTTAAGTGCCTGGAAAAATGAAATGAATTACATTGACTGGCTTCCTATAATTCAAAAAGTATTCTTGTATCCGGTTGCGCCACTCCACACTAGCATTTCTCTCGCTCTCTCTCCCTAATGGCTCATCAATATCCTCCTCAATCAATACATTTTCTTCCCTCTTTCTCCCTAATCTCTCGCTGTCAACCTGCCATACCCTATCCTCTTCATAGTCACATAGAAAGTTATGTACAACAATACAAGCTGTAATCCAACTCAATGCCCTCACATGATCTGACTTTGTTCGAATGTAAATTGGCAGCCCTCGTGGTGAACGCCAGCGGTGTTTTTAGCACTTGAAACGCATGTTCAACAATAACTCTTGCCTCTGTAAAGCGTGCGTTAAACTCCCTAAATCTCCCTATCAGGCAGCTTGCTAATGGCTCTTTATAGGGTGTCATGCATCTTCGCGTTATGCGATATGCTTTGTCAGCCAAGATGTACTCGTCTGGATGTGAAAAAAAGAAATTCGGTCTGTTAAAGAATGCAGTTCCGCCGAATACAGTTGCATCACCCATGGAGCCTGGAATCCACTTGCAATATATGTAAATCTTCAATTATTATCACTAATTGCTTGCAGATTAAGACTGTATTGTTTCTTCCGATCATAATAACTTTCACCATGGAAAGAGAGACCATATTGCAAAACAATATTGGTCCCATCTAGGAACCCAACACAGCCAGGAAATTGGCTTTGGCTCTTAATATCGACCCTCATCTTTCGAAACTTTGGGATGCCTGGCTTCGGCCATCGTATGAATGGGGAACTAAGATTGACCAAGGCTGTAATATAGCGATTGTAGTATAGGTGGGCAGTTCCTTCTCCAATACCTAGCTATGCAGCACCTCTGACTGTTGAACTACCAAATGAGCTCAGCAAATATAGGGTAGGTGCCAGCTGAATTATTGGTGATGCTTGCGGGTTGCGCGAATCGTTTAGGAAAATAGAGTCATTACTGACGATAGTGGCCAGGGCATTAAACAACTTCTGGGTCATTCGAAAAAATGACAAAAATCAGTCTTCCGACTTTGAGTAAATCTATCATCTATTAACCTATATTCTTTTTTCCTATTCGTATTCTTTTTAGCATAAGTAATTTACCGTGAAACCAATCATGACAGGGATTCCAGTCGCCATCATCGCGCAATAAATATCTTACTTTTGAGGTCTGAGAACTCGTTCAGAGATCTCGCAAGGCCTATCTACAGTGCGACTATCCTCCCAGACAGTATCAGAGACTTCTCCAGAATCCTGAAAACCCTCATCATCATGGCTTCCAACCAAATCTGGTTTTTCCACACGATCCTGACTCCCAATGACCTCCTCCCCGATATCTCCATCTTCACTATCACTTGAAATTGTATGTACTGCGACTACTTTAGATATACGCATCTTTTTTTTTCTTTCCTCTTGACCTATTTTAGGCCCCTTTCGTCACCATCCTTCTCCTGTTTTTTTTCCTTCTCCTTGCCTTTTCCACCCTTCTTTCCCACATATACAGTTGTAACGACCCTATGAAAGGTAGCTACAATAACTACCACCTTAGCCCAAATGGTATACCAAGGGGTAAGCAGAGGTGGTATGATCTCGTATACAAATAGCTAGTTAACCTAGAACAAAGTCTGGAGAATGGTTAAGTAGTCTTGGGTACTCTATTAGGCAGGGTAACCTTTCGGGAGAACATTCACATAAGGTCAAGAGTATGATGGGAATGTAACACGGACCTTCGAGACGACTTGTGTAGTCGACAGAAGGGCTTCCAGAGCGGTTAATGGCATAAGAGGGCAAAGTTACCCTACCTTGGGAATCTGACCTTTGTGCCCATGGACCCCAGTTACCCTACTGAGGAGTCCAAGTTACCCTACCTTCACCAGCAAAGTCATCCGAGAACTTAGAGGTCGATTGCCTCACATTCTTTGGGCTCTTAGATGTTCTTGGACGCACACACATCTGCACAGGGAGGCCCCACGCCTGTGTAAGGGTGGCCCGAACATACTATTGAACTTGGGCGGGTTTAGCTAACACCCTCCTCTGGCCCCAGCGTTGGGACGGCGCGTCATAGGCAGACGGCTGTGTAGTTGCTCGTTTGCTAGTAAAAAGATGTCATTGGAGCAGCTGCCGTAACACGGTATATCTGGTCGCCGTCCGTCAGACTGAATGTCGTTCGCAGGATATATAAGGGGAGTATATTGTAACCGCCAAAATGGGGGTCGCCCATATATGGTCTCTCGGGCACCTAGGAGTCTATTCTAGCCTACGGGTAGTAGGATAGTCTTCCTAGTGGTACTCAGGTAGTCTCAGAAGGCCAGGGTGCTTTCGAGACAAACACCTCAATAACTAGCCCAGACCGTCTCCCCTTGATTTGTAGCATTACTATGGGTTGTCAATGGACTCTAGAGGTATGAGTCTTATCACGGTAGAGTATGACCCAAGACGCTGGCTATGGGTAGCGCCCATTTAGCCAACCATCAGCTACATCTCACCGGGGGAGCTTGCATGTCAATTTATCACATTGGATAGTCACGTAGATTAAATGATGGACTCCATAGCTTGTATACACGAAACTACCCCTGGGCCTGTGAGTCCACCACCTAGGTATTGACTCCGGTTGTTGTCATAACAGTTAGCCACTGGTATAACCTCAATAGGAAGAGTTTTTCCACCTGCGGTTGTATTGGAGATGCATTGCAGAAACTCATATCCTATTGACCAAGTTAAGTGTAACCGAGTTGGTCCGATACCTCCAGAAGGATAATTCCTAATGAAGGGTAGAACTCGGACAAGCCCTGAGCAGGACAGGGTACTCGCACAAGGTCAGAGTAGTGGTGAATGTCAAAGGCTTAAATCTGATATCTACTTAAGTTTAAGAGTTTGGCATTCTACTTCGATAACCAACTTTTTCTCGAGAGAACTAATTGTGTAAACCTTCTAGCTTACCGATATTAAGTTTTACCGTTGATTCTTCTGAATTATTATATCTCATATTTATCTTCTACTTTGAGTGTTTTGTGCAGTCGCAACCTTAGAGTTCACCTCTCTACAGTGTGCCCTCGTTACAACAGTAGCTCCCGTAGATCCAGAAAGTGAATCCAAGATCCTTGAAAGCTGCTTTGCTTTCTTGGAGGCTTTAGCTGCATCCAAAGCTTCCCTTTTCTTGCGTCATTCCAAAACAAGTTCTGTAGTAACTACTGTGGCCTCTGTAAGCTTCCTCCTATCCGAGGTTTTGATTTTCTTCTCACCGGCAACCAGATTTCTGTATTGCCGGAGAGCCTCTTCAGCCAATGCTTTCGCAGCAATTGCTTGCTGGAAGCCCTCTGATAGTCCACTAAGATGAGCTTTTAATTTCTCTTCACTAGGAGTAGATCGGATGACAAGAGAAATAGCTGGGCGGGTAGTGTGACTGACACCTCGAGGAGTTGAAGGCACCTTAGTATAGGCTGAAACACTCAGCCGTGATGAGGAGGCTCCAACCTGGTGGCGTGTCTCCGCTGAGACGACTTGGCGTGGGTTGAAAAGAATAATGCCAGATGCCTTCCACACGTTTATTATATTTTTAGAAGTGAAGGTAGACTCCCGGGCAGGCATAAGAATTCTTACATAAGATTAGTCTTGAAAGGTAGTAAAGAATAGGTTTATAGAGATCAGGAATGTAGACCACGAGGAGAATAAAAATATAGTAACGGAAGAAATTAACCCTTATTAAGCCTAGTATGCCCCTTCTGAATAAAGATATCTAGTCCATTGGTGTAATGTCTCTACAAAGGACCAAAGACCCCAACATCCAGTGGTTGGAGTTGGTGGGTGGACTGGGTGGGGAGGCAGAGCGGGACAATTTTGTTACTAAGACAGTAATCAAAAAATTCCCAATTGAAATGCAAAGTATGCCCATCGATCAAAAGCAAACAGTAATTTCCCTGTGCTCTAATGATCCTTAGTATATTAGTAGCTGATTCTAGATACCTTATTTAATAAAGTAGTTGTGATGTTAAAATTACCTCTCCTTGGTTCCGGTATCAAATACCTCCTTAAGCCACCTCAAACCCAACTTCTCATTACTCCAGCCCTTCTCCGACACTCCACATGTTGCCAAATCCTTTTTTTTCAGCCCCGCATACCAGCCCATATAGTGCGTGCGCCATTATTTATAATAAATAGCCTTAGTTCCCTCCCATCCCCGCTGACAGTTTCCACTCCAGTAACCCATTCACGGGAGCCATTTTAAATCATTCGTGGTGTACGACACCGTCTCCTACAAATTACCTTACACCATAATGCTTTTCCCATCATGAAACCCTTCTCGTCCATATTATACATATTAGGGACTTGGATATTGTAAAATTTTACTAGATTATTAAACTAATTATATATTAACTATGTACATAATAGAGGAATTATAAATATAGAATTTTGTAATAGGAACTGAAATACCTTCTTAAAAAAATCCCGTATGATATCAGGACTGCTAGCCAAGGCTCGCTGACGGTCCAGGTGAGTACCAAACCGCGATGCCAATATTGGATGACAGTTAAGGAATCATGTTAACCAGTTCTTCCCTAAAGATTGACCCTGCACCCTTTTCCGCAGCAATTCTTGTGTCATCCACTTCACCATTGCTAATCTTGGAGGGTGGGCCCATTTATTTAATCTTTCACACCACTAGACAATCGTTCTTTCCTCATCCTCAGTCAGGACCTGTAACTTAACATGGCCCTGTACCCGAGTCTCAGTTCCAGAAAGGCGGTTTCGGACAGTGGAGAATTGAATTGCAAACTTCTCTGCTGTTGCACGGATAGAAGGTTTCTCTGAATGCTTATAGTGCTTAATAGCCTCTTGAAGGTTGGCTTCGTTGTTGTCGCGCTTTCTTTCTTTCATATGAGGCATCGTGATGTGTTGATTGTCTCCGCTTACATCCTTCCTACTCCGCTTTCCAATAGGAGGGGTTACATCTTGGCAGTGTCTTGGCGGTGATTGGAATCCCTGTGCCGATTGGTTTCACGGTAAATTACGTTACATGGTAGTTAAATAAATACTCACTACGGGGAATTGGTTCTCGTCGGGCCAGGTAATGAATACCTGCTATCACTATCCCCAAAGCCTCTATTTCTTCTCCAAAATCTTCATCTGAACCCGACTGACTTCCTCTCATACCACACAATGGCTCATCTTCACCCTTGGAGTTCCTCATTTCCTCAAATCCTTCAACCAACCAAGCCAGATCAAGGATGCTATGTGAGCCAGCTGCGAAAGTTGCCTCCCGAGTAGCACGTCATCCTGCATTCAAATCAACCCTTCGTCCTTGGCTCACCAATACCCCCGAGTCAGCTAAGCCAGCCATGGATTGGACGACAAGTTCCAAATCGTCTCCGGTCAGGAGTACATCACCAATTGCATTCGCGAGCCATAGATCCTGCAATTGGATCACAAGTTGGGCTTTCTCCGATATTTGTGGCATCACTTTTGTCTGCTGTTCAGTTGCTGACAATTTTCTTCGCTCAGGTTACACTTAATTACGTCTTTTACATTTACCCGTTACCGACCTCAAAACCTTGGTAATAGGAGTTTTGTATGGTAAGGTAAAGTAACGGTAAATTAACCTTTTCTGGGTATGCCAAGTTTACACCAAACACAAAACTAAGCTAGAAAATTTCCTGATTTTTAACTTTGAATACCCTTACTGTACGACAACATTGCCGGAGCACTGTATCATACAGTACACCAACCACTAAAATCTCTGTCGGGACAAGGGCACAACCCTTTGATGGCACGAGTGCAATTCTAGTCTCTCAGTGATAAAAAAAAAAAGATAAAAAATAATCAAAAAATAATCAAAAAATATAACACATAGGGTGCTGCTATGTAGGCGGGAAATCTGCTGTACCACTTTGCCCTAGTTTTGATCTTGGGGTGGAAGGAAATACCTTTGTAGGTTTAATTGAGGTCCCGGTGTATCCAGCACTTGGGCATTTGCAGAAGTTTCTGGTTGAACTTTGGTTGACTTTGGGCTCCAACCCGACAGTCGGGCGTAGCCGCCTAATATGGATAAAAAGTGCTAAGCAGGGACCCCACATTTCCGGAAACCCCTGCAATGCGCAAGTACCGTAGAATGCCCTGATTAAGGGAAATTGAAACCCCTGGAAGGCAAGAGGTGGCCAGGACGGCAAAATAATCCCCACCGGCACTTGCCCGCCCAAACAGGAATCAGACACCACACTGCGGTGGGCTGTTCGATCACTCGGCAGGGTTACTTGTAGAATGAGGCTCTTGGTACGAGTGGGAATTACCGTACTCATGCCGCCGAGTGCTAAGTTTGTCATGTGATCTTCTGTTCCGATTGGAGATATTGCAGGTGTAGGCTAGTTACTGAGAATGGTAGACGGAATAATTTTGATGGATGATTTATGGCTCCTTTTTTTCTCCTTTCCTTTCGCTCATGTGGATCGGGGCGGGAGTGGAGGCTTGTCTTTGGATATTCTAGTACTTCCGGTGTTGAGTTTTCTTCCGATATCTTTCTTTCCTCGTTGCATATATTTAAGACATTGTTGGCTAATAGGAATAGAAGAAGATCACGTGACAAACTTACTTGTAGCACCCGGCGACATGAGTATATCATAATAGTAGCCTGATGGCTAAAAGAGTCCGTACCGAAACACTAGCAAAGCCCCACTCGAGGCTTCGAGGCTCCATACTTGCTCCCATGTGTTATCTCACTGCCGTGGAAACTCCTTAAATTGGGTCTCGGGGATCGGACACGAAAACCCAACAATCTGCGACAAAAGGAATAGTGTTTTCCAGATGAGATATACCTTGGGGAGGCTTAGCTTGCTGGATCTCATTAACTGGCAACTTACTCCTTGATCCTGCTAACCTACTGTGCTAAGCCTATTGTACTTTAGCGCAACTGTCCCGCAGAGATTTATGATACCCAATTTAATGAGTGTTTATGATACCCGCAGTCTTCTGCTCATTCTGGTGTTTTGTGAAGGCTTTTTTCTTTTTCTTTTTCTTTTTCTTTTCTTTCTTTCTTGTCCATAATTGAAACCACGATATTTTACTCATATTTTGCTCAACAGCTGGCCCCCTATACTTGTATCTAAATAGCTCCCATGGTAATACATTTAGGGGGGAGGGAGCAAAGGGGCTTGGAGAAGAAAAAAACCAACGATAAATGTGCGAAATGAATCAAAAAACTAGAAAAAATAGCAATTAGAAATTCGAGGCCACGCCAGATCTGTGCATCCTCCATCGCAAATCATTTCTGGCTACCAAAGGAAAAATAACTAATCTGAATTTCAGCGGCGGGCTTACTCCCGGGGGGAAGAGACGGCAATTATCACTAGACGGTGTTTCAATCAAGAGGAGGGGGCAGGGAGGGGACGAGAGGGGGCAGGCGGTGATGGGGAGAGGCATGTTTATGGAGCCATTGAGGTCCTTGAGGAAATGGCGCGTAGGTTATCTGAAGTCGAAAGTGGTGAGGGGAACGACACCTCCGTGGTCTTATGCTGTGGTGGGAGTGGCAGGTGTTGGGAGTCGTAGTAGCGTTATTACTCGTACGACCACATTGAGCAGCATACCAGGATGGTGGTTGACCGTGCTTGTCGGGCTTGTCGGGGTTGACGTCGCCTCGTCCGAGTAGTATTTTCACCACTTCCCCGTGTCCATTTTCAGCAGCACACCAAAGTGGTGCTCGGTCGTACTTATCAGGTTTGTCGGGGTTGACGTCGCCCCGTCCGAGTAGTATTTGCACCAATCCCTCATGCTCTCTTCTAGTAGCACAAGCGAGCGGTGTTCGGCCGTAGGTATCCGGTTTGTTGGGATCCACGCCGGCCCGTCCGAGTAGCGTTTTCACCACCTCCTCGTGTCCATAAAAAGCAGCGCACCAGAGCGGTGATCGGCCGTAGATATCCGGTTGACCGGGGTTCACGTTGCCCCCTCCGAGCAGTGTTTTAACTACTCCTTCGCGCCCATTCTCAGCAGCACACGAGATTGGTGTTCGGCCGTACTTATCCGGTTTGTTGGGGTTGACGTCGTTCCGCCTAAGGAGCATTTTCACCACTGCCTCATGTCCATACGAAGCAGCACACCAAAGCGGAGATTGGCCATACTCAGCGGGTTTATCAGGGTCGACGTCTTCCCGCCCGAGCAGAATTTTGGCTACTCCCTCGTGTCCATTCCCAGCAGCACACCACAGTGGTGTTCGGCCGTATTTATCGGGTTTGTCGGGGTTCACGTTACCCCGCCCGAGCAGCACTTCCACCACCCCCTCTTGACCTCTGGCAGCAGCGTACCCGAGCGGCGTTCGGCCGCAGATATCCGGGTTTTCGGGGTTTACGTCCTCCCGTCCCAGCAGTATTTTCACCGCTCCCCCGTGCCCATTCCCAGCAGCACGCCAGAGCGGTGTTTGGCCATCCTCATCTGGTCGGTCGGGGTTGACGTCGCTCCGTCTGAGTAGTATTTTCACCACGCCATCATGCCCGTTTTCAGCAGCACCCGAAAGCGGTGTTCGGCCGTAGATATCCGGTTGGTCGGGGTTCACGTTGCCCCGTCCGAGTAGCATTTCCACCACTCTCTCGTGCCCATTCTCAGCGGCACCCAAGAGTGGTGTTCGGTTGTAGATATCCGGTTCGTCGAACTTCACGTCGCCCCGTCCGAGTAGTATTTTCACCACAGCCTCGTGCCCCTTCACAGCAGCGCACCTCAGTGGCGTTTGGCCGTAGATATCCGGTTTGTCGGGGTTTACGTCGCCCCGTCCCAGTAGCATTTTCACCGCTCCTCCGTGCCCATTCCCAGCAGCACACCAGAGCGGTGTTCGGCCATCTTCATTTGGTTGGTCGGGGTTGACGTCGCCCCGTCTGAGTAGTATTTTCATCACTTCCTCGTGCCCGTTCAAGCTAGCCCACACGAGAGGCGTACTACTCGTGCAGTCTGTTTGGTTGATATCACAGCCTTCCACCTCTACAAGACCGGCTACCACCTCAACAATCCCGAAGAAAGATGCACAATGTAGACCACTAAATCGGGCAAGTTCATCGAAACCAAGATGGAAAGAATGCGGCTTCTCTGCAATCAAGAGGATCCTTGTGGATACGTGGTTGCTGTAGCCGCCAAATAACACTAGGGCAAGCTGTTTCGCACAATCTGAAGGATCTCTTTTTGCGTGTACTCCCCAATATAGAGAAGAGTATTCTAGAAAGGGTGTGCCCCGGAGATCGGGAAAGGGAGTAGCCGAAAGAGCCTTGACTTGGCCGGAATTCAGATAACTTAGGCAGATCTCCGCCATTGTCGAGTGAGGTCTATAGAAAAGATCGGGATGGGCCAGGAGGTACTCTTGAAGCGTAAAGTGAATTAACCGGACCGTGGAAGTCTCCTTATCTACGGCAACAAGCCCTTGACAACAAGCCAATAGTGTCCCTATCGAAGGAACATTGTCGGAATCGAGATCCACCGATCCGATTTCGACCCCGAGAGCGTGACACAGTTCGTCGACCTTCAAGGGCCGCTCCGAGTGAGAAATCCACATCAATGCAGCCATGCCGAGCCTCGATCTCTCCCCACCCTGTCCCTTTATTCGACTCAACGTCTCACTATAAGCACCCCCCAACCCCAAGCCGTCGGTCATCGTGTTGAGCTTTTGTCGCCTACGGAGGATTGTGGTTTCTTGCAGGATTGCGTCGAGATTCAACGAGACTAACAGGAACCTAGATGAGTATCTGTCAGTGGATAGCTTGAGGTGGCTTCTCTAATGGCGTTGCTTTCACCCACATTTCTGAAATATCTTCGGGAATTTTCCTCAGGATATCTGCTTCCAGACCACTGTCCATCGCATCTGGCGTTGTGTCTTCCTCCAGTTTAGTGTGAAGATAACTGACGATATCATGTCTCCGCGGAGTAACGCGTATAGTGGTTACTCTTCCTAAAAGACGCTTCTCGACCTCAGCCCGGATGTGTGGTCTTCCTGTCATGAACACCCGAGTGTCTGGACACTCGTCTAGAATTTGACGAAGTGAATCAAGGATCTTGACTCGATATCCGGGCACACATTCATCCAGAGCGTCCATGCATATGAACACGCGCATTTCGGAAGCAGTGGTTTGCAGCATCGCCACAATATCGGCAAGCTGTGGTCCTCGTCCACCAATGGTTTTTTTCTGGTCTTCATATGCCTGCACTATTTCCTTGGGTACCTCTTCCAGTCCGCTTACAACCTGTTTTAGTAGGGCGCCCATCACGCTCGTAGGGGACTGCTCCTCTCGGGCGGCGAAGTCAAAATAAAAACATGCAACGGTGGCACCCCGCCCTCCATCCTGATCATACAACTCGTCTATCACCAATGAACTAATATCACAACTTGTTAGCACCTCCCCCCTTTCTTGCCTCTCTCGAGCTTCGTTCCCTTACCTAATAAAAGTCTTGCCGACCCCCGGATCCCCGTAGCAAAACAAGACCGCGTTATTGGATTCACATCCCCCAACATCAGCACGCCAGCTTCCAAACGCCTCGATTCGCAAGAGCCATTTCCCCACATTTTCCACCCGACGGTCCTGAATAACCTGATGCCGTACCCGCGGATCTAGTGGGGATAGCCAGGCTAAGATATTAGATCGTTCATCGGCGCCGGTGGAGTCATTAACAGTAGCGGCGCAAGAGTTGCTGAATGATTGAGACATTTTTCGTTTTTTGCTGCTTAGAATATTGTAGATGGTGGAAGATGGAGTCAGTCAAGCACAGGCGCCTATGGGCTAAAGAAAAGAGGGGGTTCTGGCAGCACTGGTTTCTTCCGGGATCAAATCAAGGACACTCTCCTTGTGTAACAATAAATGCCTCGCTAACCCCCCCCCCCTTGGATCAAGCAATGCCCCAAGGGCCCCGAGTGGAATCGTCTAGGTTGGTAAATATGCAGGCAAACCAATCCCCATGAAGGAATATCTCGAGAAATTCAGATATCACCTAGGTTACTCCTGGTGAGGCTAAGACTCTTTTTGGCAGCCTACAATATCAACAGATACCGGTTTCCCTGTGGCTTCAATTTTGCCAAAGTTCAAACCCCATTGACTAAAGAGCACAGAAGAAGAAGCCATAGTCTATCCACATAACAATTGGATTGCTAATGACTGTCATCAAAACTGAAATCTGGCAAGAGCCCAGCAAAGTTGAGCTATAACTGAAAATGTGCAATGTTAGAATATCTTATTGGAACAGGACGCCATTAAGAGTCAGAAAACCTGCATTTTTATCACCAGCTGAACACAGTCTCGGTGTGGAAAAATGCTATTTTAATGTGTGAGCTAAATACATCTCTATTTAGTTACATTTTTATAGAGAAAAGAATGCCATAAAAGGGAGAAAGATGCCATATCTCTGGCGTGCCAGCTGGGCCCAAGTCTTACGCCAGCGGCACAATGGCGATTCCCCCCCAAATTCAATCATCATGATAACCACAACAATCACGCCCACAACTGACTGGTAAATCTACTAAAAATACCGGTATTATACATGCTGCCCATGGAATAAGTTTCCCCCCTTTTGCACCAAGACTTTAGGTATTTTTCGTGGTGAAGTAGTAACAAAAGAATGTAGCTATCGCGATGGTTGAGGGCTGTGGGAAATTGTGGTTGCGCCCGTTGGCTCAGGAGTTCCTCCCCTGTAGCCTCGCCCCTAGTACAGTACTGTACTCGTACTGCCGCGCAAAACAAATCATGGTGTGCTCACCGGTCGGGCGCTGGGGGTGCTGTACCGGTACTCCCCACTAAAAATGCCTGAAGGATCAACCTCAACCAATTTCTGCAGCAGAAACCATGATGCTAGTGACAAGAGCGATTGCGAAGGAATGGTGGGAGAGGGGAAGATAAATTTAGGGCAACCTGTGTTGGAGCTCGGGAAGCATGGAGCTTGATAGATAGTGTTGTGTGGCAATGTATTCTAGGGCGTTTTGCCGGGGGTGCGCGTTGCATGCCCCTGCTGGGAAGTTCACCATAACTTATTTTGCGTGGGAGGATTGCATGACGCCATATTTTGGCTATAAACGGGGAGGTGGTGTGTTGTTGGGTTGAATTCCCCTATGGAAAGCAACGGCTTCCGGAGGCAAGTTATGGCGCCTACGAGTACGTTTTGTAGATTCCACAAGCGAAGTTTGCTGCCTTACACCCTGTGGAACATACGGTACCGGTACTTGTGGTTGTTAGAGTTTACGGAAGCGGACAGTTGTCACAGACAAGGAAAGCGGATAGATGAAAGGACAAGGCGGGAGAATTGTTTTAGTTGTTTCATTTGCTCTAGACGGAAGGATAGATGGAGGTTTCTGGTGATGTCTTTCCTTTGTTGTTATTACGGGAATATACAGGCGAATGGGAATATGCCTGAAGGACAGATTGATAGTGATAGCAGACAATAGAATGGTTGATACTTTTATTCTTATATAGAGTTATGTTTAGTTAGTTTTTTTATAGGATGACCAGCGAATGAAGTTTCCGATTATACGTATTATACCCTTTAGTTTGAGCCCTGAGTCTCCCCCGTAACATGGTAATCACGCTGCATCACTCGAATTTCCTAATCCGGCTTAATCCACATACAAATTCCGCGCTTCGTAGTGGAGGTGGACACGACTTTTGTCAACCCCCGAGTACAAAACCTAGGAGCTGTCCCTCCGTCAGGCGGCCGCTGGATGGATGATGCCGGTAGTCCTTTTAGTTCGCAGATACTTGTACAATATGATAATATATTCCTGCCCGGATGGTGCACGGCATACAGTAGCCGTTCTAATCACAATATTGTAGCTGTGCTGCCTACGATATTGGCCTGCCGGTTTTAGGAGCACAGGATTGCAGGGTACCTATCCGTGATGCCTATGGGGACCTGGAAGCTCTTCTCGCAGCCTCCTATGCCAAGTTCCGCGAAGATAGGCATCGTATATAATCGAGCATATGCATCTACTCGAGTAGCATAATAATATAGGACACTTCACGAGTGAACCTCCCGGAATTATCACGCGGCGTGGAAATTGCGTGAGGCCTTAAATGCTCGAGTGCTGGAAAGGAATATGATGGGGCCACCAAACCCCAAAAATCGAGCCTCTTGTTCCCACGGTTAGGTGGTGGTACTCGAGTAGCAGCGGGGGGGAGGAGGAACGTTTAAGGCTGCCGGATGAGGCAGAGGCTGCAGGGGAGAGGCTGCAGAAGTTGCGGGTCATGTTTGGCCGTTGCATTGCTGGGGGCTGCTCTCGGACAACGGGAGATCCAGCTGGAATGTATCTCAGGTTTTCTACCAGTGCCGGGGGCGAAGAGTAAGTCTGTCAAGGTCCCGCTCATTGGCCCTAGTGCCTTCTCACTCACTTAGAGTACGATATATGCTCTGGCCACCAAAAATTAGCGTCTACGGAGGTCCGATAGCTTCTAAGTTTTGTAAGTTCCACAAGGGCAGCCTACCGGTACCTCACTTGTGGAACCTACGAGACCAAGGCGCTGTGCCTGGGTGCAGTACAGGCTACTTGTATTCAGCTGCATAATTCGCGTTACACACGGGTAATTTCGACCAACCAGACTAGACTTAGAAAGGCTTATGCGCACACCCTAAGTGTTGTGGAGGAGGTTTTGCGGGACTACGTTTAGGTAGTTCTAGTTTAGCTAAGGTTACCGTATGCCCGCCGGCCCCTGGACTTTCTTATAGACGCGGGTTTTTGGAGCTGGTTAGGTGTTTATGTAGGATAAAATTTATTGAGTCGAGAGCCTCATGTTTAGCTTGATTTCGCTTAGTAATGAGTACCACAAAAGTAGTGCCGTTTTGGGCCCCGCATCAATGCAGTTCCAATTTTCCTTCTCCCAAAATGCCCACCAGCCAATACTCGCAAAGTTAATAGGATTGATTAATGTGCAGCCGGGCTTGATTAGAGCCATCAGTTTTTCTCTTAAAAATCTTGCTGGGAGTAGCAAGGGTCAATCTCGGACCCACCAGTGGCTGCTCTCGCTCAGTTGGTTGGCCGGGTAACGCTGGCCCGTCCGGAATCAGATAAGTCCAGTCCCTCTCATGATCGTTAACAAGAGGTTTGTCCAACTTGATGAATGATCTTATACCAAAGCCGAGAACAATTCAAGATCCAAGACCTCCACCCCGTTATAACGCAAGTCAAGAGCCCAGATTTTATCTTTCCACGATAAAGAGATTCCATTGCGTCGAATGTTATCGGTTTCGAAGAGGTCGTCGGAGCCCGGGTTGCGCCAGGGGTTTTTTTTTTGTTTGCCTCGAACGGAATTTCCCATGACCTACTTTCCTATTTTCAGCAATGAGCTTTACCTCTGTCAGCTAGAGGGCCAATCCGAATCCGTGCCTTGGCGTCGAGAGAGAAAAAGAAAAGGGGTAAGAAGGTTGAGGAACTGACAAGCTGACGACCTTTTCGAGATCAGGAATGCGCTCACATCCCACTATCCCGGATCACGCTCAACCAGATGCCCCGCTGAAGCGGAAACACTCTTCAACATGTCCAATCTCCCACTGAATTTTACCTGTTGAGCCGGAGGAGAGGGTTTTCCAATTCGTTTAAGATCTTAGGAAATATTGCCCCCTGTTTCTAGAGCATGTTTATCTGCTGACCTGGATACTGTGGCCTCTGTTAGTAAAGCTAATCTACTGTACAAAAAGGAAAGAAAAAAAACGCATAGCCGCTACTACAGTCGCACCCCGTTCTCCCGGGCCCCACTCTATCGGATTCTCAGCTGTCCCGGATGAAATTCTCTGAACTCTGAGTTTTCTTTACACCAAAACCTAACCTGCTGCCCCTGACAGATTCTTTGGATTTTGGCCATCCGGGGCAGCGAGATGCGACTGTATGTACGCAGGCAGGGGGGGTTATAACTTGAATTTTTTTTCTGAGTTTGTTATATAGAGAGAGTTCTTCACCATGTATTTAGTTTTAATTACAACTGCGGGCTTTTAGATGGTGCATTTGAGCTAACAAGGACGGGTTTCGGAATAGCGCATTTTTCAATACAAAGAGGTCCATCGTAGAGAGGTGTGGCGGTGACCGAAACTACAAGGTAAATCTCTGGCGAATTCTATAAGAGAGGGCTATCCGCAAGATGCTCTTAGTTTGCCCGACGGTTTCTAAAGTGATCGGAAAGTGAGTTCCCTGACTGGAGGAGTGGGTTATGGCTATTTCCACTCGAATTTGGTGCTTGCAGAGGCATTGGCCATGGCGTAGCTGGGTTACTGAAATACTTTTACCCATTCCGAGAACTTAAACAATCCCCTACTAACTTGGTACTCTGCCCAAAAATATAAACAAGACTAGTATGATTATTGGGGTCGTGCAAAAAAGAAACCCAGTTGTGTTTTAGTCCGTCACACATTGCTACAGTAGAGCGCTATCATCTCTGAGAAGTAACCTGAATATAGCTACCCTTCCTTTTCCTCCTTTCAAACACCATCACGGGTCATCACGGGTCATCACTCGTCTAACCCACTGGTTTTATCGGAAAACAACAGTTTGGTGTTGGCTTCCTATCCACCATTGTGGGTACTAAGTGGGATATATATATTATGTTTTTTTCTTCTTTTCCAGGCGCATTAGATATCATGGAGAATCAATTAATCCCCCGTCGCAATAGTGCCTTCACTTTTTGATCAATGCGGTGCTATACCTCCCGTAGCCCCGCCAAACACCATAAACTAGACCAATAATAAAACAATGATTCCGATCCCAATTGAGACGTGAAGAGGGGATTTGGCGCGGGTGGATTTGCCCACTACATCCAGGCGAGGGAAAGAAATGTCAATTTTAATTGTGAAATACGCAACCAACCGCTGGAATTCCGGATAAAAATTCTTGAATCCAATTTTATATTCCTCGAAGGTCTCTCGGAACCAAATGCTCCTCATATACTGACTAAAAAATTTCATCTTTAAGTCAGGTCCCGAGGGTACTCAATCTGCGGATTGCCAATCTAAGTTAGAGAGGAAGATTAATGAATTAACTGGCACCTTCTACGGCATGGACTGCAAGGACGAAGGATACCATCACCCTGTATTATATCTTACGGTTTGAAGATATCGTTTTTCCCGTATTATACCTTATTGCTGAAGTTTTCGGTATCGTGTTGACGCTGGGCGGGCATCCTCCTGACTACATCATTGAGCGCACACCTGGTGGAAAGTGGTATTTAAATATGATCTTCATTAAACTGTGCTCATAGCGAGCACAATTCACGGGGGTGCATTAGGTCAACAGCTAGCTCTTGGGTCGTGAGAGATTCTTTCACTTATTACTTCTTCTCTGTACTCGTATTGAAACAACTTCTATGGTGTACTTCAGAGGGGAGGGAGAAGGAAGAGAAACTCTAGAAAAAGAATAAATGAAAATATATGAGAAAAGAGGACTTATGGCTAGGAGAGGAAAAAAGAGAAAATATGACGGAAGTTCCGAGATGCACGGCCTATCTTAGCACAATAGAAATTGGCGAGCTTGCTCCAAAAAGAGAGGAAAGATGGAAGTTAAGGTAGCCGTGCCCCAAACTATCGGAGGAGGGGGAGAGGATGAGAGGAGAGGTAGGCAGCGATCATGAAAGGGTTTTGGGGGGAATGGGACATAGGTTGTCCGTAGTCGAAAGCGGTGAGGGGAGCAATGCCTCCGCAGGCTTATGCCGTGGCCGGAGCTGCAGATACTGGGGGAGATAGTAGAGCAACCACTCCCGGGTGGCCAGAACTAGCAGCCAAAAAACGGGGTGTTTGGCCATGTCTATCTGGTCTGTCGGGGTTTACGTCGTCCCGTTCTAGTAGCATCCTTATCACCCCTTCGTGCCTATGGAAGATAGCAAACCAGAGTGGTGCTCGGCCATCTTCATCTGGTTGGTCGGACTTCACGTCGCCCCGTCCGAGTAGTATTTTCACCACAGTCTCGTGCCCCTTCACAACAGCGCATCTAAGGGGTGTTTGGCCGTAGA
>Ga0307509_10004478_pt1 | contig 20102 bp, 28 predicted proteins | sample 10_EM_MG_FD_202245 | JGI IMG/M metagenome (GOLD analysis project Ga0307509, IMG submission 202245) | Populus trichocarpa ectomycorrhiza microbial communities from riparian zone in the Pacific Northwest, United States - 10_EM | ecosystem: Host-associated > Plants > Roots > Unclassified | place...
TTTCCAACGTTTGCACAATATGACAAGATCTGAACGGAGGTGCGATCGAAATCCTGGAGAAGCCACCGTCGGCCATCGAGTTTTCGCGTCTGGTTCATATATCTCGTCCAGTTATTATTAAAGGTGCTTAAAATAGCAGAAGGTGCGCATTCACCATCTGAGCCTTCCTAGGACTCTCGTTTCCTGCATTGGACCGTTGGAGCAATGAATACCTGTGCGAAAGGATGAGAGATCGACCTATTTCAGTCGCAGCCACTCCTAATGGGTGACTCTCCTTTATATATCCAGCGCACCTCATTTATTTGATTTTTTTTTTACAGCTTTGCGGATGCCATTACTCGCGGACCCGATGGCCACCTTTATTTCGTCGAACCTGCCGTGGAAACGATGACGATGAAGGACCTCATCAAAACACTTGATCCGCGTAAATGAGTATAATAAATTCGTCCAATATAGCGTTCTCTGATATGATACACCTCAGATAGATCACCCCCACCCTCAACTGCAATCCACTACCTTCAATCGCAGAATGGAAATCTCTTTCCGCCTTTGGGAGCTGGCTCAGAGAGTGCATCAGAATTTGAGCCATTGGCGAGAGACGTACCAAATGATATTTCATGGTGCACGGAAGCGTTAGGTATGTTTTATGGCGTTTATCATGGAGAAAAATGGCTAAGCCTCAATTAAATTAGGCCGGAACCCTGATGCTGTAAATTTATGGATCGGAGATGAGCGAAGTGTGACCAGTATACATAGCGGTAAGAAAATGCTCTTTGTTTTTTGTAGACTCCTCAAGCATATGAATATATCTAGATCCTTACGAAAATATCTATACGGTCGTTCGAGGAATCAAACACTTCTTTCTCGTACCTCCAACGGATTCATGGAGTTTGAAGGGTAAGAATTCCCCAATTATATCTCCGGTAATCCACGATCACCTTCAACTGCAGAACGATATTATCCTCATGCGAAATACAAGCGTGACCCGTCTGGTGCCTTTCTGCTCGTTCCTTCATCCGACACACCTGACGTTAGATGGTCATCAATTGAAAACCCGGAATTGCGGAATGCCCTTCCAGTAGAGATATCTCCAGTCAAAATCACACTTTGCGCAGGGGAAACTCTCTACATCCCTGTTGGCTGGTGGCATTACGTTCGACAATCTGGATTGACCATCGCGTTGAATTGGTGGTATGATGCCGAAATGCGGGGAATGTCATGGGTCTTCTTAAATTCTTTGAGAAATCTATACAAAATTGAGTCTGACAACAAGGATGCCTCTTGAAATGCAACTGTTATTTAAATAGGGTTTCCGTTGATTTCACGGCATCCAAAGGAGCACCTTGTGTTGCCGTTCCCCGGGCCGTCTATGCCGCGGATAGGTCACGAAAATGTCACATCACAATGATTTCTACAGGCCACACACAGTCTTCCATACAACATTCATCGATGCCTAAAGACAAATCAGAAAAGAAGAGAAAGGAGACGGTTGCCGATGTTTCTGGGGATATCCGTATGGGAGACGATACAACGGAGAGGGTACGTAGGAAGACAACTCTTTCGTCATTCTCAGTAGCTGAGGCTGAAATCTAGTCACCAAAAAAGTCCAAGAAGGACAAAGAGGAGGTTGTAATCCCCATGGAGGATCTCTCCCCACTGGCGCACCCTCTGGCACAGAGAAAGCTTGTCAAAAAACTTCACAAAACCATTAAAAAGGGTCCGTCAATTTCATGCTTTCTTACGTCCGGTACCTTAATTCGTGCCACAGCCTCCAAGGCAAGACAAGTGAAAAGAGGTGTCAAGGAAGTTGTAAAGGGCATTAGGAAAGGAGAGAAGGGGTACGTTGAAGCAGACCTTTAGAAAAAAAAAATCTTTTATAAGGTGCTGACCTCTGAAATTTGCCAGACTTCTCATCCTGGCGGCGGATATCAACCCAATCGACATCATCTCACACCTCCCAGTGTTGAGCGAAGAAGCTCAGATACCTTACGTGTTTGTCGCATCGAAAGAGGAACTTGGCCATGCAAGCTCGACGAAACGACCGACAAGCTGCGTCATGGTGTGTCCAAACCAGAAGCGGAAGACCAAGCGCAAGGAGGGCCAGATGGAAGAAAAAGATGATGACTATTCAGAGCTATATGAGGAGTGTTACAAAGAGGTAGAGAAGCTGGACACTCAGGTTGTTTTATAGGACGCTTGTATTATTTATTTCATTTTCACTTTGGCGAGACTTGACTTTCGGGATTCTCACGAGGTTTCCCAGGTTTTTGATTGACCAAAATTACACGAAGTAACTTCGACTTTTTCCCATTTCCACGTATCTCCTTCTCTTTGCCATGGCTGCTTCTAAAACAAAGACCGCATCTAGTGGAAGTGTCTCAAAGGACAAAGTCGCCTCAACAAGTGGCACAACCACACCTGCGACCACGTTCGGCGAGAAGGACACGTCGGACCTCGTCGCATTCGTCGCTGGGGGAAAGCCCGACAAGAAGCTCTATGACATTGAGCAAGCAAGGATCAAGGGGGAAATAGACACCCTCCAGGCAAAACTTGTAAGCAAATTTCTATGGTCACTGCAGCCAATATTCATGGATCGACGGCAGAGCACTGTCCGTGACAAAATCACCCTCGCAACTAAATCCGGCCCTGGAAATGACAGAAGGAACGCTCTTCGGACTGAACTCGATGGTATTCGTGAACAGCAATCCACGAACAAAAATTCCAGGGGGAAACAAATGGAGCAGATTAAGGCTATCCAAGAAAATATCCAGAAAAAGGTACGGCTTGTTTGCCTCGTTCTCCTTTGAATCCTATTCTGAAGGATATTTCTCAGATCAAAGACTTACAAGCTGCAAAATCCAAAATCCCCTTCAAAAATGTCGCAGATGTCGACGCACACATCAAGTATGTGCTTTGCACCTAATCATATATTTTGCTACTTATGATACATGCAGAAACCTGGAGAAACAAGTCGAATCTGGTAATATGAAACTTGCTGATGAAAAGCGTGCCCTCCAAGAAATTAGTTCGACTAAGAAGAGTCGCCGCGCCGTTGAGGGTTTCCAAGCCGATCACGACAGCATCGAAGCCGACCGCCAAAAAATAGAGGAACTCCGGAAAGAACTCGACGATCCTGCTTCCAAAGCAGTATCGGAACGGTACGATGCCATCAAGGCCGAACTAGATGAATTGAAAAAGGAGAGCGACGAAGCCTATGCTGGTCGTTCCAAGCTTTTCGAGGAACGCGATAGCATCCAGAGCCAACTCAAAGCGCTCTTCGATGAGAAGCGCGAGTCTGGCCAGCGCTTCCGAGACGCCAACGATCGATACTGGAATAAGGTTAATGAAGATCGTGCCAGACGCGCAGAAAAGGCCCGAGCTCAGCGTGCAGCGGAAGAAGCGCAGAAGAAGAAGGATATCGCTGAGCGTCTTCTTGAGGAGGCTCAAGCGCCGGCCTTCCAAGCTCAGATTGAAGACTGCCAAACGCTAATTGATTTCTTCTCCGGCAAACACTCTGGCAACATTGCATACAAATCAACACCGCTTACCACGAGGACAGAAGTTGCTGGTGTACCTAAGCTGGAACTACGACAGGTCGAAGCACAACCAGAGGGTGTTATTGTCCGCAAAAAGAAGGGCGACGAACAGGACGCTTATTTTGTCGGAGTCAAAAGCAAGAGCAAAGGCAAGAAAGGACCCAAGACTAATGGAGAGCCACAGGACGGTGCCGCCACGCCATTATCCCCCACTCCTGCGAACTCATCCCTCAATGTACCCCTTCCTACGTTATCTGCGCTCCTCTCTTTGTCAATCCCTCCGCCCGTAGCGAATACTGATGTTCCCCGTGTAATCCAAGACCTAAACACCAAGAAGGCATGGTTTGAGGCGAACCAGGCTCGTGTGACGTCAGAAAATATTGCTAAAGCGACAGCCGAAATCCAGCGTCTGACCAAAGGAGATGCAACGAGCGATTTAGATTCACCAAACGGTGGTGGAGAGTCCCCCGCTGAACCCACATCAACTCCCCAGGCAGGAGTCGCTGCTGCTCCAGTTTCCAGTCAGCTAGTTGTTGACAAGCTCGAGGTGGTTCAGGAGGACGAGGCAGCGAAAGCATCGCCTTGAAAGGAGTGTTCAAGTTCTTGGATAGGATACAACAAATGGATAGCACCTTACTCATTTCTACATCTCAACTAACTTAATGTAATGCATAGCATTCTTTTTTCCAGAAAGAGCTTGGAGTTAAGTTAAATAAACAAGGTGAGAGAGATGAACAGTAAATAACAAGAACAAAATCCACTAGAGGGTGATACTCTTTACAACTAATTAAGAGCAGGAAGTGAAGGCCAAACAGGAGGGTAAAAATCGATACAGATTCAGGATGATATATATGAAACAAAAATCGGAGGGAAACGAGTCGAGCGATATAACAAGAAAATATTGTACGAAAAGTATTCTCACCCAAGACAAGATGACCCCTGAGAATATCAGGCTGTTGGTTGCTCTGATTTAACAGATTCTGGTTCTTGCTCCCCACCCTCGCTTGCTGGAGTGACAGGGGCGTTAAGCCCAAGGTCTTGGGAAGTAAAGCTCGAAACATCAAATGTGCTTCCTGAACCAGCGAAGTCGGAAAAGGATAATCCGGTTTGGTGTCCGGAACCAAGAGTATCTTCTTGGGGAGCAGATGTGTCCATGTACGACATCGAGCCGTAAGCATCTGCGTTGAAGGCGGAGGAAGTGGGATCCAGCGAACTAGAACCATAAGAATCGTGTTGAAGAGCAGCTAACATGCTGGATGTTGTAGGCGTGTGCGCCATCAAATGTTGGGATCGAGAATCCATCGAGCCAAAATTTTCTTGCCCGGCCATGGGAGATAGAGAAAAGAATTGTTGCTGGATGACTGGTTCCACAGAGGCAGCCACTGAATTGGTGGAAAGAGCAACGCTCCGAAGAACATTGACCGCAATCCAATCGCTGGAGAGGGGGAAAGAATCAAGAATCAACTACTGTTGTAAAGGAAGCTGAACATTTCAATCGCTTACTCGAGGAAGAGTTTCAGAATCTGGAAAGCACCAAAGGCCGGGTCACTGCGAATTGTCTGTTTTGAGAACCCCGTTAGCAAGTATTCCCTTTTGTATAAAGTTAAGGCTTACCAAATCTCTCATTACTTGACTTGTAACGTATCCCCATCTAATTAGAACACTGCGAGAACTCATTGTTCCCCTCTCCTCCTGTCCAGCATGGTTTGCACGGCTGCTTCCCATGAGCCTTTCACAGCATTTGTCAGCCCAGCCCATAACCTCACGGACCGGCTCGTTCGTTTTACTGAGACTCTCCAAAAGGCTGACAAATTCAACTTCGAGTAACTGCACAAGGTCTTCGTGACGGCAGTTGCAAACGAGAGCAGACTGATTTCTGACAGATTCGAAATCCACCTTCTGCCAAGATCGGCGCATCTCGGTCAACTGTTTAGCGTTTGTGAGCACAGTATTGAGTGCTTGTGTGACTTGATATATGTCAAGGAAGCGCACTAAACAGGGCCGTCACATAACTACAACGACACCAAGTGCGTTACGACTCACAAACAAGGTGGCCAAAACGAGCTCCTAACTCTACTTTGGGTTCAACAAATGTGTTTCCGTAGTGTTCGAGAGCGACGAGGAGTATTTTTTCCATCTTGAGCGCAAGTTGACGAAGACTTGATAAAGAGGTGGCAGGAATCGGCGACAACATTTGTGAACGCAAAATTTCAAGAATTTCCTATCGAAAATGGCATTAGAATTAGCCAATTTGGGAGTTCAAAGGGATTTCTTTACGTCGTAGACGATTGCATCTGCCCGAGCCATGAGACCTGCAATAGCTGGGGCATGAACCACTTCACGATGAACGCCATTCAAATTCGTCCAAAATGTACGCAAGTGCATTTCGAATTGGTCGAATCGGAATGATCGAACACTTTCCAGGAGTGCATCAAGATGATCTTGGAACCAGCCCCAAACTTCCCGTGCGGCCATCCCATGTGCCGATGTTGAATTTGCAACTGCATCTTCAATTGATGGAAAATGTGGGAAGTGTCGAACCGACACATTCGGCTGGGCCGAGAGATAAGACGACCCGGAGTTGGGTGTGGGCGAAGAATGTGCTTGAAGGGTCAAATTTGGCTCCTGCTGGGGATGCCGACGAATTGAAGCATGAGGAGGGAAAGTGCCACTCGGACGCCCCGCGGACTGAACTTGAGACAGGAGTGTAGCAGCCGTTGGAGTCTTGTCGCTCAAATCATCGGTGAAACCCATATTCTTTATATCGCCTGAGAGGCTCAGTGAGTTGCGTTTGGACCCAGGAATGGAATTATTCCCCTCAGAGTCGTCTTCTTCGTCCTCGTCAGAGCGGTCCTCACTTCTGGTTGCCGATTCGGGTTGATCATGACTAAGACGAGCAGCGTTGACCGAAGCCTGGGCGGCGGTGTTGTTAGACTTGTGAATGTAGTCCTGTAACCATTCAGCTTCCGATGCAGTCGCAGGCCTGATGCCACAATCTTTCAAGCAAAAACCAATAAGTAGAGGTTTCAGTTGGGTAACTAAAAATACCTACAGTGGTATTTGCTATTTCCTCGTACGCCCAAGCGCCGTGTTTTGATGGTTGGGAAACAAAGCCGAATTGCCTTCCCTAAAGTGGCAGTATTGATATGCGGGATCCCGTACTGGTCGCAAACTCTTCGATAGGAAAAATACAACCCCTGTCGCGGGACATTGCCATCAGGGTAAGGCGCATAGTTGGCAGTTAACCTGGGCAGAGTTCAAATGTTAGCAAAACGTCATGTACGAAATCGTACAAATAATAAGGGAACGGACCAAGCCTGAACAAAAATTTGTTTCGCCCTGTCAGAGGCGCTTGTTGTAGTTGCAACACGAACGTTGGTTGCAAGTTTTTCCAATGCATGGTCCGGGCTTAATGTCATTCGACCGAATGCTCCTGTTGTATGGATGGCCTCCTGACTGGGGGCCATGGTCTGACCTCCACCAAACATCGCTTGGTAGTCAGGATTCTGACTACCCAGATACATCGAGATGTCTTCTGTTTCGCTGGACGAGGAATGGACGCTGTCTGTATCGCGGGGGTAGGGTGAAGCAGCCACGCGGGCGCGTATATGACTGGGGCGAAGGGGACCTTTTAGTGCAGGATTGGATATGTTATGATTCGGCGGGGACTGATGAAAGACGATCAGCAACAGCAACAGAAAAAAAGAAAGAGAATAAGACGCACAGGATCATTGTGCATGAGATTCTGATTCGCCAAATGATACGAGGCTCTGTAAAGATCCTCTGCTGACGGTCCTACCCCGGGTTGCATGCGATTGAGGCTGCCGTGCGAGGACTGAGGGCGCGAGTGGGAAGAATGGGTGGACGAGGACGAGACAGAGTTAGATCGCGAGTGTTGTGGGTGTACGGGCATGAAATCAAGAGGCATATTGGTCGACATCATCTGCATATTGACTGCCGCCATGCTAGACTTGGATATAGATGAAATGGTGGTTTATTCAAAGGATGGTGGGGCTCCTGGTTGGAGAGACGGGCCAGCCGAGAAAAAAAAAAGCTAAAGGAGCGTAAACGAAAAAAAAAAATATTAAATTAAATTAAGTTCGGCGAGCTGTCGAAGGAAAGTCCTTGGAGGTTGTGCAGAGGACTGGACAGAGAGAATACGGAACGAAGAGGGTAGGGCTCCCGCCGACAGGATAATTGAGCGGAATGGCCGTTTGAGTGAAGAGCGGTTCGGAATGAAGGTTGGTTACCAGATCACAATGAGTGTAGTCAAGACAACCAGCAAGTCCTCATATATTCCCACAAACACAACAATTGTCATTTCTGGCCACCTGACATAAGTCTGTATTCTTATCCCCTTTCCCTGCTTACTACTCTTCGTCTCCCCCAACAAACATGTATCTACGAAACCTCCTGCGCAGTTTCCGCCGTTTCTCCTTCGCCAGTTGACGTGCAAGTCGTATCCACGATGGAATAGTCAAGTCCTCCATCTGATACGGACAATACTTACTCTTCTTCAACCCTGGTTCTCTCAGGCCTTCTGGCAGATGCCTCAATGGAACCGGGTATACGAAGTTCTGCTCAGTATCACGGGGATATAGAGACTCAACCTGGTATGTAAGGTACTCGAGCTCAAAGTTCGGTGGATGGGTCTCGTTCGCCTTTCCAAGATGGGGGATGTAGTACTGCACTCAATATTTAGCATCATCCTCTCTCTGAGATCCCAAATTACTCACCTGCGCAAAGCCGAGCGGTGACCATCGCTGATTCGACCGAGATGGCGAGTCAGGATCAGAAAACCACGGCTGATCAAGATGACAACGCCATGTATTTTGATATTCCTCTGTTTTGCAATGCACCGTTTTATTGCCCTTGTCACCTCTAGGGTGGCCATGTTTTCGTTTTTGCTTCGTTGCAAGGCGATAGTCCCCTCTTGCATCCGTGATGTTATATGAAAATATCCGGAATGCAGGCAAGTAAGGGTTTGGTACAACGGAAGGCGCCACATTGGCGACCGCATAGTCTGCCATTTCTGGCGACTTGGGCAACGTGGAAAACTCTTTCATGAGGGTTTTATACAGACCATCCTGATTAGCAGGAGTCGGCGCCTGTCCTTTACGGCGCTTCAAATCTGCCTCAGGGTATATATTGAGATCTCCAGATTCAAAGAAGAAGAACTAGAGGGAAAGGATCAGTCATTGGCTCAGAACAGAGCACCTCCCAACCACCTACATGATCAACATTCATATGCTTGATGAAATACGTTAGTAAGTTATATGAGATGCACACATGTTAGCCGATACATACTCCATACAGATGTCCAAGGATAGTGTCTTGGAATCGTAAGGCGAGCTCAACATAGCGAACATACTGCGAAATGGCAACTATTTTTAACATCAATGAGAACAGGGTAATTTAGTAAATATAACTCAACGCATTCGGGAAAATAGTTCCCGGGTGATGGAGGTACGTGTCCTAAGAAAATGAGTCGAGAATTATTGAATCTGGTAATCAAACACACCAGAGATCCACACCTAAATATAGGTTCGAGGTATGTGAGTGAAAAGTGTCGCCTTCCTTCATAAAAAAAAAAGAGGGTCTATACCTGCATGCCCCTGTTGCGATACTCCTCGAGTTGAACTTCAAGCCAATCAATTTGCAGATTTCCGGGATCATTGAGCTCTTTAAAAGGACATCCAGCAACGACTGGGTAATGGTAGCGCGTTTCGAACATCAAAGGTGGGGCAAATAATAGAAAAACGCACCCTTATTGGAATCATAAAAGTACATGGTATTGAGGCTGATTACAGCCACTTCATTTGGAATGACTTCAACTGTATAATATGCCCCACGTTGGAAGACTTGGAGATAGGGGAATGGAATGAAGGGTCCCCAAATTCTGAATCACAATCGCTATGGATTGATTGATAAATATAGTGTGAGTAGCTTACGAGGCAAATTCGTTTGTGATGCTGTTGGGACCTGTAATGTTGACGGTTGAGAACAAGGGAATGAGGGGTGGTTTCGTAGAGCGTACCTGGAGAGAGAATATTCTACACGACGAGAGCTGAGTAAGAGGCCACGATCGATAAAATTTGCCCTTACATGTGCTAGGAAATTGAAAGGTATGAGTCGGTGAGTCGGCAAAAATTAGACAGGAATCTTACGCCACACATCGTTGTTACCTTTCGGTATGAACATGAGCATTGAGGAAGGAAATGAATCTTGTGACATACCTAAACTTGGGACGACTGGAATCCCCCTGCTCGAGAATACGTTCTGCATCTCGGAGGCCATAGCTCTATTTAATTCGAAAATTTCCGAGGGCGTGCGAGGCAGTTTGCGGTCGTTATCATGCCTTCATGCGATGTTAGAATTGCAATGTGTGTCAATATTGTCAATTCACCTTGCATTATCTCCTGTCCCTGCAAGATGATTGGATTCAGTGTCACTTGTAAAGCTCATAAGCAAAGGTGTCGCATACATATCACAAAATCTATCTCGTTTGCCCAGTTTTCCTTCAAAAAATCTAACGTATGGTTTGTGAGGCGAAATGGGGAGTCGCATTTTCTGTGCGGTGGATAAAAAAAGAGTTCAGACGCACAAGCCCACATTAAATGACGCACGAATAAGGCGTTCCATAATATCTGGATTCGTTCTTCTTGTTTTTTGGCTTTTTTCTATGACAAGCCCTTGATTGAGAAGTTTGAGGCCTGTAGTAAGGGTCTGGGTGCATGTCTGTTATGTGCAAAAAGCGGCCATGGAGCTGCTTCGGTTCTTTTATAAAACTATTATAGAAGTTTGAAGTAAGTGCTTGTATGGCGGACTTACTCAATGACTGGACTTGAAATGGGACTTGAGTGGGCGAGCAGACAACATCGTTAACTGCAAAAGTTGCAGTGAGCAGGAGCAAGGAGTTAAACCAGAGCATGGTGCATCGAGACAAGCCAGTGCCTGCAGTATAAGAGTCGGCTGGAGGAGGACCGAAGGAGAAAGGCCGGGAACGGCGCACGTTCGTCCTGTTGTAATATCTTGATTGTCCGTTGCCGCCATTCAGGATGATCGTACCTCCATTAGGAAGCCCTTCATGATCAGTTGAGATTATCTGAACAACTCATATCTATGTACACAAAGAATAATACATGACGTTTTTAGAAGGAGAAAAAATGAGGGAAATGGTATACAGCTCATGTGAAAGAGGGAGAGGGAAAACAATAATGATATGCAAGATAGCAGGGCCAAGCAAATGATTACTTCAACTTGGTAGTGATGGGCCGCGTATTACAGTCTTCGGATTCGTGATTCGAAGCGTCGGTACTGGCAGGTCGGTGAAGCGCAAGCAAGATGTCTACATTGTCGCCCGTATGAAGGACATCTCGGATTGACTGTTCCGCAAGATGACAAACCTAGAAATCCATTAAGGGACGCCATTATTTTCTGCGCCATAATTAAAGCTTACCCTGCTATAGCCGCCCTTCTGCAAAGGGGAACGACTACTGGCAATGGCGTTGTGGATGGCGTCGTAAGCATATCTTCTCCTGATGTGAGGTATGTCAGCCCTCGAGGGAAGAACGGAAAAAAGGAAGCGACGGGATGACATACAAAATGCTCTCAAGTTCGGATCGCGTCCTTGGAAGCAAAAAAATGTCGTTCCCAGTGAGGTACCTGTCGAAGGCTCGATAAGAGGCACACCCCGCTATCAAGGACTCGTCGACCGAGGGTTGGTCGGTGTGCCAGGTAAAACTATTTTCACTGCATGGATAAATAAGGACACGTAAGCTCGTGACTCGAAAAAAAAAAAGCGGGGGGACGTGGATGCGAGCAAGGATAGATTGGATAAGTGAATTCACGTACGTGAGGTGGTTGTGCGCTGTGGCTTCTGGTGTATGAGGTGCAAGGAGTTTATCCATGTCGTGGTCTGGAAGAAAAGATTCGGTGGGCGCCAAGGGGTGAACTTTATAATGTGCCAAGTAGTGACCCCGGGTGGCCGTGAGGGCAAATGAGAGTGCAAACGTGAGGTGGCGATGACGGTAGAGAAAGGGTGAGCCGAATATCTGTTGGCCTTGGCCCTTGAACCCCACATTGATCGAACGTGTGCTCGGCCCGGGACATGTAACCCCGCATTATGTCCCTTTCTTTTTTCCAGCACTTGGCTTGGCCCGTGTATCTATGATGGCCTCATCATTGAACTCTCAACAAGATCCTCCACTCTTCCAACCTAGTGATGCCGAATCCTCGGCCACATTCCGCTTTTTGCGTCGAGTTAACTCCGTCCATGGCCTCAACCTGCAATCCTACCTTGATTTGTACCAATGGTCAACAGCCCATCTGGATGCCTTCTGGGGAATGGTCTGGGATCAAACCAATGTTATCGGAGACAAAGCCTCGCATGTCGTAGACAACGATGCGTCGCCCCCGATGAATCCTGTATGGTACGCATATTCCTATCATTCTAATAGAAAACAAGGACAATTGCCCTCCCGCACCCGCCTAGGTTTGCAGATGCACGGGTCAATTGGGCAGAGAATATGCTGAACTGCCGGTCTGCCATTAAGACAGCGCTTATCGAAGCCAGTTGCGTAAATGTCTCTTGTGATTGTGCTTCGGAAAAATGTTGACCATGGCCTGCAGCTGAACCTACCGTTGATAACCCGAGCCCTGCATTGAAAAGTGTCACTTACGCCCAACTGTACGCCCTTGTGGCAGATGTTGTGTCTGCCTTGATATTCCATGGCATTAAGCCAGGAGATAGGGTTGCTTCCTACTCGTCAAATTGCATCGTGCGCATATATTCTTCGGACATCTTCGCGAGCTTACGGAGACATTTTGACCTTTATCTTACAGCAAAATGTTGTAGCGTGTCTCGCGACCTCAGCCATCGGCGCAATATGGGTTAGCGCAGCTGCAGATTTTGGTTCAACGGGTGTGATGGAACGGTGCGGCATCAATTGAATTAGGGATTAGCGTGGCATCTGAACCCAACCCAAAGGTTCGAGCAGGTTCAACCAAAAATAATATTTTCGGTGGATGCAGTTGCGTGAGTCGCCACTTTCTATCATGAATCTTAGGGCCGACGATATCAAAGCTACAACCACAAGGTACACCAACACCTACCGAAGCTTTCGGAACTGCTATCAGGCCTTTCCGATAAAATCCCGCTTCCCAAAATCGTCGTCATTAGCCCATTCTCTCACAACCAATACAGCACAAACTGGGAGAGCGGATGGGTTGGCTGGGATGTTTTCGTGAAGGAAGGCCAGCAACACAAGCTCGGGCGGTCACCTTCTGGGGAGATAGAGTGGAATCGGCTTTCCTTCAATGCTCCCCTGTGGATCCTCTTCAGTAGTGGTACGACGGGCCGCCCAAAGTATGTCTTGCGTATCGTGACAAATTCGTCCTATCTGATTAATGCTCACCTTTAGACCGATAGTTCACCGCGCAGGTGGAATGCTTTTGCAGTCAAATAAAGAGCTCGCGATATGCGGGGATCTTCATGCTGATGATGTCTTCTTCTATTATACCACAACGTCAGTAAAAGGTGGACGCATGAAATTTCTATAGTACTAACGGTAATCTCATTCTTAGGGGGTGGATGATGTGGAACTTTCTTGTGGGCGGACTTAGAGTTGGCTGCACTCTTGTCTTGTACGATGGAAGCCCTTTGCGCGACGTAGGTTATCTTTGGAAGTTGGTCGACGACTTGGGAATTACCATCTTTGGCACCAGTGCAAAATATCTTGACCAACTCTCTGTAAGAAATTTCTTATTCCCTCGTGTCATCGCCGAAACTTAAAATACAATTAGAAAAAGTACCGACCTCGAGAGCACCACAGTCTCAAGACCCTTCGACAAATATATTCTACGGGATCACCTCTTGCGCCTCCCTTGTTCGACTACGTCTACGAGCATATCAAGCCTAACCTAATCTTGGGATCCATAACGGGTGTGTTTCCAGTCTGAAGGTCTTCCATAACTTCTCATCAAGTTTATAGGTGGAACAGATATCTGTTCCTTGTTTGCTGGCATGAATTCTGCACTTCCAGTATTTCGAGGAGAAATCCAATGCAGGATGCTTGGAATGGCTGTTGAAAGCTTCTCGCCGACAGGCGCCCTCAATCCACCAGATGAATCCGGTGAACTCGTTTGCCTACGGCCATTCCCATGCATGCCGCTCGGCTTTTGGCCCCTTCCTGGATTTGGTCCAGATGTCGACGTTAGCGCAGCGCAGAAAAGATTTTACCAATCTTACTTCGCCGAATTCAAGGACGCGTGGTGTGAGTGTGGTTGCCTGAATTCCTTGAATCAAGTTATTGATAGCTTGATAAGACCATGGTGATCACATCATCATCACACGTTCGAGGTTGGGCAACGGAGGAGGCCTCATTATGTTGGGACGCTCAGACGGTGTACTGTAAGCCGTTTGTGGGGTAAATCCATTTATCGATCAGCTGACCCGTTCGTAGGAACCCCGGGGGCATTCGATTTGGCTCTGCAGAAATATATGATGTTCTTGATCTGTGCTTTTCGAATTCGAGTACAGAATATGCGATTGTGGACTATTTGGCCGTTGGGCAGAAGATCGACGGAGGTGTAGATGAACGAGTCATCTTGTTTATCAAACTACCACCTGGAAATAAACTCACCCCTGCATTGGAAACGAAATTGAAGGCAGAAATTCGGTCCAGAAGGAGCCCACGACACATTCCAGCCAGAGTCTGTCTTCCTTAGAAGTGATTACCATTGTCAGCTCACATTTGTTCTTCTCGCTGTAGATAATTCAAGTGCCAGACGTCCCCTACACCCTAAACGGCAAACGCGTGGAGGTCCTTGTGAAGAAGGTGAGGTATTTCCGGAGGTGATGGACGCGTGGCCTCCACATGTCTGACTCACATAATCGCAGATAATCAATGGCGCGCCATTGTCCTCCGTGAATCTGGCCACACTTTCAAACGGGGAATGCCTGACTTTTTACCATGACATTGGGGAGAAATTACGCAATGAAAGTGCATAAAAAATGCGAAGCCAGAATCCTATTGTACTTATTAAATTATAAATTACATGCCATTAGGCGGCGAGGCGGGCTATCGTGTGATCTATACTGATGTGGCTGTGGCCAAAGCCTCGAGGCAGATTATCTCCGTTCGCATTGTCCATCACAATTTTGGATGAGGCGGAGGGGCCGGGAGGATTTTCCTTTCTCTCCAGGTTCCCTCTAACCTCACGGCTACTGCGTTTCCCTACAAGACTGGCGCGCTTGCATCTTGCTTTCTGTTTCGATTCCTCCCTCACGCCCAAGTACATGTTCACCTCGTGTTGTTAATTGCCTTGCGGTTTATCATGTCGTCCGCCGCAAGGCCAGCTCTCCGTCAAAGTCTTCCAACAACCTCCAGAGCTCGCATGTCGCTATTCAACACAATCAGGACCTCCATCTATGGTGAGAATGACCTGCTTGTTCGATGTGCTCTTTTACCCAGCCCACAACCTAGGCACGGTGATTTTGTTCACTGTCATTTGCCTTGCGATGGCGGGACACTTTCAGTCGGTGTTGGCTGCTTCGGATCTCAGTCAGTAACATCTCGTGCTTCCATTACACCCATCTCTGCTAATTCTAGTTCTTTTTTTTTAAAGCGCGTTTTGTCCCGTTCGCCATCTTTGTTTGCTCAGCCAGTTTGTTAATTATGCTCTGCCTGTGCGTAGACGGTTGTGGCTTCTTTCCTTATTCTCATTTTTTGCAGCCTTACTTTCACCTATTTCTTCCGGGAAAGGAACCCCATTACTACCAAATTTGAACTGATCTTCTTAGGGATGGTTGGACTCCTTTGGCTCAGTGGGTTTTCTTTGCTATCTCATCTATTTCCACTGCTTATACGTTTCTTATAGTTCTTGGCGTCTACTTGGCAACGTCGGACGCACAGTCCGCAGATGTTGAATGTTTTGCCCCCGAAAATTCTGAGACTCCGTTGGACAACGAACTTGCCAACTGTGGGTATTCAGCGTTGCTCTTGCAATCCAGTATTTTTTAACTATTTCCACAAGTCCACACCGACCAATATCATGCTATGTACAGGGTCCTGATGACCTTTTCACTGTTGAATGCTGTGATAAGTGCGTGCGATGTCAATGCACTTTGCTGTAACCTGGCCCACTAATATTCGAACAGTCATTTTTACAGTCATGTTCATGCTTGTTCTGGCATGCTTTTTCCGCAGAGGGGACACAGACAAACATATGTGGCAAGGCCCGATTACTTCATATCCTTGGTTCAGCAACTACAAGAGTGCAAAGCAGTCTGGGGCAAAGGCAGGCAACTCTAGCATTCTCCCAGTTGTCTCTAAACAAATGGGCGAAACAATGTATACCGAGAAACCGGAAAGGAAGGCCAGCTCGAGAAGAGATCGCAACCACACTTCAACACGACCATACCCATCCAGGAACCCTTATCCGACCCCCCCAAAGCCCACCTCGCCAGGAAAATATACACGGCAAGGTTCTGGAAGCTCACCGAGAACTGGTTTAGCAACGGTTGCGGACCTGGAGAACGGTGGGATGCTCAACCCGTACAGTAACCCAGGGCGGCCGCGCGGCTCTCCCCGTTACTGAAGCTTCATGTAGATATAGTCGTTGTAAATTTTTATTGATGGAAAAGGGCATAGAACGCCCCACTGTAAAATTAGTATTTCTTATACTTGGAGAGGATTGTAATTTCAATGTATCGTAAAGCATACGGACGTTGAGAAATGGATATTGCGTGAACAATGGTCAGCGGTCACATGGTTTGCGTGATTCGGGCATCCGCGCTCATCTCACTAAGTACCCCCACGGCCAACGATACCCTCTCTCAACTTCATATTCCCTACTTATCCCTCCATAAAGTTAAGGTAATGACGGTACGCTTTGGGAACAACAGATTGGGCTTCTATGGTGAGCGTCTACTACTGATCTCCATTCTTCACTGCGTCAATCCGATTCCTTATCCCATCACATAGTTGCAGTGATTATACTCTGCGGTAGCTTTCTTTATGAAGGCCTTTCCGGGTTCTTTCTCTGACGAAGGCTTCCAGGAACGGTGCTGGGTTTAGCCGCCAACTTTGCTAATATCTTCTTGCCTGATATTCATCGTGCGCATTTATTCCTTTCGTTTTTTCAGTGAGCCGAACTGAACCATCGCGTTAAGGAGACTTCGTTATCTTTTCTCTCGTCGTCCCATCTATTACGATATTGATGTTTCTGCTCAAGTCAGTTGGTGCCGCAGCCATCGTGTTACAGCTGACCCCGTCATGTTCATTTTCCAGTTTGCAATGGGCGCAACCGGCGACGGAAGCTGGAACATATTTTATTATTGGCACCTTGTGGCTTAGTAAGTCCCCTTGCTAATACCTTTTTTATGCTTCTCAACTGTTCTTGCTAGCCATGGGAGCTTGGTCAACGTACGTCACAGTCGGATGCGGACAAACGGTCGCGCTAACTCCTTTGAAGTGATATTATTGGAACCGTTCAATGTGATGCCTTGGGAGGGCAGAAGACTCCGTCGAAGAATGGCCAAAGTCAGTGGCTTTGATCGAGGACCTGTTTTGACGCTGAAAAAATTTGTCTTCAAGCGAACGCCCAAGCATTTTGCTATGAAATGAAAGTCGTACAAGCCATCTCTTGGGCACTATTTTGCTTGTTCGTGATCGCGTTCTACATATTGATGCAACTTATTACGCTTGCCCAACAATTCGGTCGGTATAGAATTTGGTCTGAGCCTATTCGAGGTGAGAATCGTTTTTTTCGCGAATCCCTCCCCAAATTTACTTCAGCACTCGCAGAACTCCCCTGGTTCGGAGAAATGCCAGGATACTACAATACCAATACCTATGCTGGCGGAGGGCCCATGGCGTATTACCCTCCTCCTTCTGCGGGAGGCTATGGCTACCCATATCAAGGCGGAATGCCAGTGCCCAACCCTGGACACTCCATTGTGATCCAACCAGGCATGAATGGTGCCCCACCGACGATCACCCAGATGCCTCTCTCAGCTTAAGGCTGTTAAACAAATCAAAATCTTCCCCCAGAAAATATTTACGACTTCTTTTTTTTACGGAATTAAAAAATTTAACAGGTGGCGTTTCAGAGCCTCAAGGAAACCAACGTGTCCCTGATGATAATTATGCATTTCATTTTACGTCGAAAGGGAGGGATCTGCCTCATGTAGCAAACGTGTTCATATCTCATATAGTGTATTCATATCCAACTCGTTAGATTGTACTGGTATATTTGCCTTTCCTTGCTTAAGCCTCCTCAGCACAACCCGACTTTCGAAACCAAATGACTCTCTTCAACCAGAACCCTATTCGATCTGCGGCAACGGGTATTTACGTCCCTTCGCAAGGAAAAAAACAAAAAGTGACTTGTGGAATCTTCCCAGCTGCGATTGTTGTCTCTATTGCACACTTCGGCACGAAGGTTCTCAGTTCTCTGCGTATGTTTCCAGAGAAATTGGCATGAACCCTCCGCTTAACGCCTGGTTCTCTTTATCATACTAGAAGCATTCCAGTTGACTCAGACGTCAATCGCGCTTCTGTCCATTTCGGCACTTTTATTTATGTGAGTTTCTACACATGCAGTTGTAGGTAGATTTCTCAGTGCCACCATATAAATGTCCTAGGATCGTGATGCACCACAAGATGCAAGGGCAAATGATGTCGCAATCACAGGAAGAAATGGCGGTCATTGGGATTGTTGCCTTGTTGTGGGTCGGTAAGTCCTTTTGCTCGCCAGACTGCTCACTGAAATCCGAGTTTATCGCGTACATCTCCAGTTTTCCTTGTGGGGTACAAATCGTACACCACGAAGCAAGGCGGTGGCAGCATTAATACTGAACTTGGGGTCCCACATGTCTCCCAGGAACCTCCGGCATGGCAAGATCCTTGTCTGGGAGAAGGCGCCCATTGCATATATGAGGAGTACTCCTATTTCTAATCCCATTAATCCATGGGCCGTACCATGTTATTTATGGCTTCCTATCGAAAGCCCCCTGGCACAGTGGTTCCGCCACTAGAGGACTTATCGCTTGAGACCCAAATTTTGAGAGATCCTAGTTTGTCTCGACGTGATAGCAGTGGTCTGCCAGATCATGGCAGGAGTATTGGTGAGGTACAAATGCAGTGTGATTCGGCCGGACTGCAGTTAATAAGTCATTGAGCACGTGACTCTTTCCGCAACCACTACAGTGACTACACTCTCTTTGCCTTGTGCTTGCCATCCATCTTTACCTGATTTCTTTATGATAAGTCGGTATTCACATACATGCTACTTTATACTGATTCCTGTGTCTCTACGCCAATCCCAGCAGACGGCGCATCGAGACAGATGTCATGAAGATGTGCGCCTTTGCCAGAAGCCCTGTCCGTACATTGCGTTATTCACCATCCTCTGTTAGGTTGATGTCAGATTACGAAGTATCTCTCGTGAACGATAATATGCAGGAGTTCTACGTTCTTTTTCATGGTCCGGCAGAAAGTGAGCTCACCGTCCCTTTTTGTGGCACGAGCTACTCATCAATTTCACCCTTGCCTTCCTCAGCGCCATTCTCCGAGGGCGTGTGGAAGATTCACGTTGAGCTTCCCGACCAGTACCCTTTCAAATCACCGAGCATCGGCTTCATGAATAAGATCTTTCACCCCAACATTGACGAACTGTAAGGGCACCTCCCACCTTAATGGCAATCAGGGATTACTCACAGAATTCTGGCCAGGAGTGGTTCTGTGTGTCTCGATGTGATCAATCAAACGTGGTCACCAATGTTTGGTAGCTTCCTTGGATTTTTATCATTATTTCTGACGTCTGACGGGTGGCATAGATATGATTAACATCTTTGAGGTTTTCTTACCTCAACTCTTGCGTTACCCAAACCCCAACGACCCTCTGAACGGTGAGGCTGCTGCACTCCTTATGCGGCATCCTAAAGAATACGAGGCGAAGGTCAAAGGTGGGTGTTTGGACGTCCATCCTGTCCTGTTAGGCTAATATTGACTTTCAGAATATGTGCACCGGTATGCGACAAAGGAAGCGGCAAACGCAGCAGTCACTGATGGCAATGAGGACGACGACAAAGAGGAGGAGATGAGCGATATTGGTAGCATCAGCGACGATGGGGAGTAAAGTAATTGTCCTTCATCCGGCCTTCTATGTCCATGGACAACTGATACCCTCACATATACGAGAAGAGTTCTTGCAGACCAATCGCCGACATATAGTTGTACCAACACGTCTTAATCGTGGATTTTCTGGTCGTTGGAATTGTACTATATAAACTAAGAAATGTACACCAGAATCAAGCATACAGGAGAGTCCATTACCCAGGAATGTCATTTGTTTCCTGATTGGGTATTGGTTGTACAAGCTCGCCCACTTTTTTCTGAATATCGGATGCTGTCTAGAGATGAGAAGCGCAAAAGATGAGATTCTAAGGCGCAAGAGTTGCGAGAGTGCGTTACCTTCATAAGCAGGTCTATTTGTGTCTTTACGCTATCCATGGTGGTTGATTTGGATTTACTCTCTTTGAGAAGGTCTTCCTTTTGCTGG
>Ga0307509_10004479_pt1 | contig 20101 bp, 29 predicted proteins | sample 10_EM_MG_FD_202245 | JGI IMG/M metagenome (GOLD analysis project Ga0307509, IMG submission 202245) | Populus trichocarpa ectomycorrhiza microbial communities from riparian zone in the Pacific Northwest, United States - 10_EM | ecosystem: Host-associated > Plants > Roots > Unclassified | place...
TAAAGTTGCCCGACAAGTAGGAATGAAAGACGAGGACGGACCACGTTTTGCCGTCCCGTCTCGTCCCGGGCTCTTGGCAGTCCCCCCACCGGGCCCCACGGGGGCCCCGGACGGCTGCGAACACTGGGTATTGGTTATTTTCGTAATCGTAATCAGAGGAAGTGACACGAGAAGTGGTGTGGGCAAAAAGTCAGGAATTCCGTGAGGCCTCCCAGAACAGAGGTAACGAGGGTGGCGAGACAAAAGTTTTCGTAGAGCTTGGGTGGGACAAAGAGGAACTGGTGTGTGATTTTGCCTGCCTGCTTGTTAGACAGGAGTGGGTGTGCCCGCCTCATGTATGATATCATACTCCCGCATTTTCCTTGGCAAAGGCGCCAAATTTTGATTATCAGACCCACGTTACTATTATTTCTATTGGCAATCGTGCCCCGCACTTAAAACATGTATGATACCCTGCACAATGCAACTGGTAACCCTCAACTCTACGAGAAATTGGGGAGATTTAGCTAGTTAGGCGAGAGGGTCATCAGGGTAACAGGAGGGGAATGGTTGCCCTAGCCCAGATGAAAGATATAAGAACAGCAGTCCATTTATTTCATTTGCGCTAACAATCGCCCAGTTATCATCTTAGAGTTTTCAGAATTAGTCCACTAACAAAACCTATCACAACTATCGCTAACTCCAATCGCACTTGAGAATCCGGACCAGCAAACACCTTACCCACGCTATCGATGCACTATGTGAAGTCGTGCTCAAAGATTTGGCTCCTCTAGGCCTCTCAGGTTCACAAGAACTGATTGTCGGAAATTCCAACTTAGAACGTGATCGGACACCCGGTGGGTATCATTAGGGTTTCGGCACGCGGGATCAAGAATGCTGCCATCACAATTAAAATAATCGCCAATAAACACAATTACCTTGTAATCGTCGTCTGGATTGACAGAGACAAGGTACTGATCGAAGAATTGGTGGATGGTTGCTTGGAGAAGAAACCTGTTTTGAGCTGAGTGGATCCTGGAGGACACGGCGGCGTCGTCCATGTCAGTGATCCCCTTTCTGTAACCACAGTCGATCCAGAGGTCTTCGTAAGGGAGAGGGAAAATATGCGCAGCTTCGAAACCAGACCACTTTTCATTAGCGATAGAGTATTCAGGATTCGAAAGCCCCGAAATCACGCATTTCCGGTCGCGCTTATGGACCCCACTACGGAACCGTTCCTCTCTGGGTGTCTCCGCATTTGATATCAACTTGTGGAACCAAGGTTCATCACTGACTCGGATATAGCCTGACAAAATTAACAATTGCGCAATCTATTAAATGAGGGGGATATAGTACATACCATCGTAAGAGATATCGTAGGCTCCCCCTCGAAGAAGCGCTTCTGTTCTGGATATGATATAGTTTGATTGCCTCGCTTGAACACGCAGGGGGCCCCCTTCCCCTTCGACTAGAAGTACGATTTCGAGCATGTCAAGAAAGTTTGCCTCGGTTATAGGCCCATTCTGGACAAGCCCTCCACGAGCGATGTCAGGGTAGTGTCATAAAAGTGACATTTCGTCGACATCGTCAGGATTTGTGATTTTCGTGAACGTGGTAATGTGATTAGCTTGGAAAATAGTATAGGAAAGAGGTCGGGAAATTCCCAAATGTTTATATTGCTAAAGGTCTTTTAGAATAGAAGTAGGGGGGGGGCTGAGATGATGGTTTGCGGAGGTCAAAGAGGGATTCGTGGATGGCCCCACCAGAAGTGGGGGGCAATGATTTTCCACCCAGCTTTGCCGACTGGGCACAATTCACCAACAATCGCGTGTCAGTTGGTAATGCGATCATGTCTCGACATGGACGAGAAGAGCATAATCTTTGAAGAAAAAAATTCATTGCACTTAACGATCAATATAATCGGTTAGGCAACAGGACAGAGATCCTCCTTAGACATTTTAAATGTAATCTATGTTGAAATTCCGTTATATTTCCTATGTGCATTTCATAACACTATCGTGTATTCTTTTACTTAGTTAGTGTTTCGGCTCCACCTGTACACCGCTTACATTACTACAGCTAAGATATATATTATGGTGTTTTATTGATTGTTTTGGGATAATATTTGGGGATTTAACATGTGCTTTTCTATCGGGTGTTAAGGATTTTATGCATCTCTTATGCACTATTATTGGTCATGATATTTCTAATATTCACATCACACCCTCATAGTTTCAAGCACATTGTTTAGGATTACTTGGCAGGATCTCAGGGTCAAACATGTTCGCACTTATGTTTCTTACATAGTTTTCCCTATATTTCTTTCATACATATGGGCGCACACTTTTGTATAAATATGCTTGCTACCGCCCACCTGTTTTGGAATAATTAAGAACCAGAACTCCTACCAAATCTGCTCTCTACTCCTCACCAAGCGTGCCTCGCAACCCCCCTCGCACTTGCGCAGTATTATCCACATAGAATAGATTGTGCCCCTGGCGTTCACATTTTGAACAATCTATATAGTCTAGAGTGAATTTCTGTGCGGTTGGAAGCCAAGACTTTGCTGCACCTTTTCCTACCTCCAGGATGAAAGTTGCGGTATTGTGGCATGTTACCGGTACCTGCAACTCTCGGCACACTCCCATTTTTATTAGTGATGGACACGATCATGCTCGATCATAAATTTTTGGTGTGATCGAGCTCGATCAATGCTCGAGCATGGGCCAAATTTTCTGCTCGAGCATGATCGTGTCCATCACTGATTTTTATACGGCTTCCAGGGATATCAGTGGTCAGGTAAACTCAGTAACGCCTGCTCTATAATGGTGCGGGCAGCAAAGACCAGAGGATGCCTCAATATACCACCAATGATAGTCCAAACTTCTGCAATACTGGTAACTCTATGAATGTGGAATCACTATACCATTACAGAAGCTGGGTCTCAACCCCTAGTCTAGCTGTGGCCCTGTAACAGAGCTCTGGCATCTGGAAATTCAAGAGTGTCCCGTCGAAATTGTGGGGGGATGGCTAATGAAAGCCGAAGAATTTCAGAAGCCGGCATGACGGAGTGGTAAAGGTGGAGGTGATAATGCGTCTAGAATTCATGGGGATCTGGGGGTCGGCAAAGCATTTACCAAGTAGTAAGGGTTATTATTCGGGTGGAGAAGAGAGCCCGTGCTAACAACCCGCGATGTCAGTTTTCTCGTAGTGGTCAAGTTGTGCGACCAGGCCGGAGGATGAAGCACTGCAGGTACGTGTTTTTTCCCTACCATTGTGGCCCGAAAGGGGCAGTCTGCGACTAGTATGCTAGGCCCTTGTTGAAATAGATAGCTGGCAGAATGGAGAGGATTCCTCAGGATATATAGTGGGCCTTACAGGACCAGAAAAACACTATTGGCAAGCTCACTTAAACTCGTTGATATGGTGAAGATGCTATTGGCAATCATGTCCTCACAACCTATTTCTATATTCGTTGGCACTCAGGAGGGATTTGCAGGAATGCAACGAGTCAGGTTTATTCATTGGCTCAATTAAATCCATGAGAACTTTACGGGCACTCGAATATTTGTGACTAGAAGGCCCCATATCTCAAGAGCTGGAATAATTGAGGATCCCTCTAGCAGTATAAAGCCACCTCACCGCTTAAGGCCTGCCTCAGCCGAGAGCTAAAGGTAAATATTTTCGCCGTGTTTTCCGCGCCGTAATCCAAAGAGGGAAATTCGGGACGCCCTAGTAGCTCCCCCGATTACTACACTCGTAATGTCCTGATATTTGTGAGGCAACTGCTATTGCCTACCGCGAAAATTCAGCTTTTTTTCCCTAATCTTGGCGGTATGCAATAGCAGTTGTGCTCACAAACGTCAGGACATTACGAGTACCGGTAGTTGTTTGTTAAGGTCAAGCGGTACAAGCCGAGTGTTGTACAAATATTCATCCCTAATGTGGGTACCTGGTATCTCTATTGGCCAATAAGAGTTTACCAGGAAGAATCCCTGCAAATATTCCTGTTTCTCCTCGGTGTTACAAACTGTGGGCTTGAAGGTTTAGATCCCAAGCTATTGCCAAGTAGCTCTTCGGATCAGGGATAGATTTAGGATTCCGATGCCTAATGAGGTCTGTCACTTGGTGGTTTTCTTGCTCTATCTAATCCTATTGTACCGGTACGAGACACGCCGGAAATGGTTTGATAGATCAGTTTCAAAAGACTCCTAACCAGTTCCCCCAGATCCATCCATCCACAAACGGGAAGCGAGAACAGCCAGTTCTCCCAGTTGTCCGGCCACCCCCCGCTCCGACTACATGCGTTGATAAAAGAAGAACGCAAGGCACAAGAGGAGGGGCCACGGGTATTTCCTGCATTCCTGGCAATCTTTGGCAGTAGTTAGCGGTGGCGGCTGACGGGATCTCGCTAACTGGTAATTCTATTAACCTGCCACACTAAACCTATACTGGGCTAAAGCGCCCCTAATGGCTGATAATTTGATGGCAGATTTCATCTACCTTTGCTCTATCCCTGCTTTCCCGTGTCCCCAGTGTCCCACATCTCCAGCCCACTTTGCCCCACTTTGGACACAACCCCCCTATTGCTCTCACCAGCATCATAGGTACATTTCAGGCAGCTCTCCTTGTGTTTTGTTGATGCTCACTATTCTTGCAAACCAGATCCTGCCACCCCTCCCTCTCCTCACCTACCAGGCCTGATGCCCCCTCTCCCCTACATGTCGTGAACAAAGTCTCAATGTTGCCCGTGGTTAAAAAGACCTTCTAGTATCAGTGGTATGTGCATGCCAGTGAGGCATAGGATACTGTCACATATTGTGACTAAGCAAGGCAGATTTCACATGACTAATATTTATTAGTCATCAGGTATGTTGGTTTCACACTATGATGTCACTTGACTCATATTGAGTTATTATTATAACTGGTTGATTGTTTTACGACTCACAATGGTGAAGTCATATGATGTAATGTGTTTTGCACAATGACCCATATTATGAGTCATGGGTTTCACCCATGCAAGTCTTTTTGGGTACATGAGTTGTTTTATGGGTTTTAATTGGTTAGCAGAGGTTACACAGTTGACTCAAAAGAGTCAGCTAATGGATTTTACACTATGACTCACTATGAGTCATGGAGGTTGTGTGACGCAAGGTGATGAGTCACCAGGGTTAGGGTTGTGGGAAGATAGCTATATGAGGGTCTTTGTTCCGACCAAGAGATAGGATCTTCCTTCAACCATCTAAGTACTTTTTTATACTTAAATTGCAATACAATTACTCTTGCACTCTTTATATACTCCTCCTCTACCGTCCCCTACAAATGATACCCGGAGGGTATTGTGATTGTCTGAGTGTACAGGTTATCGATATTGGACTATTGTGATAGTTCTATTTAGAAAACAATCCTCTGTTCTTACTATCTGACAACATAGTAACCCTCAAGACAAGCAAGTCAGTCTTGTAATATCTTAAGGGATTGTATCCGTTCTCCCTTCAAGTGCCAGTGCACAAGAGTGAAACTCGCTTATGCAGGAGAAGACTGTCATTGCCTGTTGCATACCTGCTCAATAGCAGGATTGTTACAGATACCAGCATTTCTAAACCTCAATAAAATTGAATATAGGCACAGACTAATTTCGTGTGTGTACAAAAGGGTCCAGCATGATCTTTTTGATTCAGATAACGCATATCAAAGCAGCAATCAACCAATATACCTATGGTCCAAAGTGGTATGAATGGCCCTCACCAGACTCATAGTAGTGCCACTTCCATAAGGCTACCAGTTCATTAACATTGCAATCACGGATTATATTACCCAGATCCTGGCTCAATTTGATATTCAAAGTGCCTACAGTATCTTGGCTGCAGTTAAACATAGCAGAGTGGAGATTAATCCTACACTTATCTTCAGACTTTTCAGGCTCAGCATGGGTGAGACTGACCTCCCACTACCACCCAGTAACCTCGGGTTACTGTTAGAAGCCAATTGCATCCTTCTTGTGGCAGGACAGGCAACTAGATGGTTAATGGATCCTGTCAGAAACCTATAAATACTAGATTTCCCACTATGTTCTGTTGGTCTCGAAGGTTGTCAAGCCTTCCCCTACTTCGATTAAATTTCTAACTATGTAACAGGTAGTCTAGCAGAAGCGGGAATCCTTGGAGGATACCTCTGACGAATATCTGCACCCCAACATCGTTTCAGCATAACAGCAGCACACTGTGGGCCAGGAGGCCTCGTGGAGAATCCAATCTGTTCCCTATCAAAGGCTGGACTTACCACTATATTCCAGCGCTCAGGCTTGTTAAAATATATGAACTTTAGCACCCCTACCGAACACTTAACTACCATAGATGCAAGGAATCAAGAGGCTTAAACCCTACTATAGATGTTTAGATTCCAGGACTCCACTGATTGCTCAAGCTTTATCAACCTCAACCACAGCAAGCCAAATAAGATCAAAACTAGTACCTTAAGTGGTGCAAGATTGGCATTAATTGGCTACTGCCAGTTTCGGGCCCAGAGTGATCTCTTTCATTGATACTGTTAGGAACTTCAACAGAGAAAACTTGCTTCAAGTTGCTTTTCCACCCACATCTTCCAGCTGACTAGGATTGATTACTGTATCCCCACTTGCAATGAGGAGCGGGAGTTGGCCTGGTCCTGATATCACACTCTACTCTCCCGGAAGTATAACTAATTTAGTGTGAATTGTGTAGATATGGCCACAATTTCTACAAGCCTGATGCCTTTCCCAAGATTATTGATTTATACCCCATTACTGTAGCAGCAAGAGTGGGCGTACCAAGGAGACGACATTTGAAACAGTCAACCCTGCCTTACTAGAACGTATCTGAGACAGAAGCGCCCCCATATATCACATCTGGATTATCAGAATCGAGTGATACTTCTTTGCTCAGGCTGGAGACTCTGGAGACTGTGACTATGAGAATCAGGACAAGACCTATAAACCTGCTGGATTGGTAATAGGCAAGACCTATGATGTAACGGGTACGTATAGTATTGTTAGGGATGGATTTTCTTTCAGGATTAGTTCTGTTTCAGAATAAGAACCATGGGGCTGTAACCTTGTTATACAAGAAGTATCGTTATTAATACCTACTTGTTTTATGTTTGGTTTTGGGATATCACGTTGTACCTCTCCCTGATAATGTTTTGGAAGTATCATTTGCTAATTCCCTTCTTTGAAATTTTGTTCTAAGGGATCATTCAATACCTTGATTGTTTTCTCTATTGTTTTATAGGATTAATTTGATACCAGAGTTGGTTTAAGATACGGGCTGTGCTCGTAGGACTTAGAAAGGGCAGACTACTACAGACAGTGTTTTCAATATATTTGTTTGAATAGTTACCTCTTCATTTCGCCATGATACTTAGAAGCTGCCAAACTCTTCAAGACCTTAGCCATAAAGTAAAAGGTTTTATCTAACAACCTTTCAGAGCCTCCGCTTGATCAATCTGCTTATCCCACTCTTAGCCTAAGGAATTCAAGTGCACAACTGGTACGGTTTCTTAGCGGTTTCAGTGTACCGTAACCGATAAGGAAACGTTACATACAAGGGATTCATTACATAGGCAACCCCTTTACGCTTATTTTTACAAACAACCGTAGACTACGAATAGGCCCACGAAGACAACGGACAGATTCCACCGATAATTGACTCTCATATTCACCTCTCCACCAGAGAGCACCTCCCACACCTCCCACACCTCGCCTGGTCAACTCCAGAAAATACCCTCTATGATGAAAACTCCATCTCACAATATCTATCTGGCATCCCTCCTTCCAAGCTGTCTGACTTTAAGGGGTTTGTGTCCATCGAGACGGACAGACGTTACACAATCCCCTCAGATGAGGCAATCTCTAAAAACGACACAGTCGCGTTAAAGCAGGTGTGGGAATGGCCGCTAGAGGAGTTCGAGGTTGTATATGGACCTTCAAAGACGGACCCTCATGGTAAGTACGTTCTTTAGAATTGTACCATGGGCTCCGATGAATCTTGGGGCTTTGGCCGTGGAGTGGTTTTATGAGTTGCTAGGTGCTGAAGGGGAATGTGGTGTCGAGAGGAAGCGGATGTTGAAGGAATTTAGATACCAAGTGCAGGATAAGCCATCGGGGACTATTGGTGAAGTCAGGTTCCGGGAGAGTATTGGGTGGGCGTGGAAAAAGTGGTTGGTGGTTGAAATTGAGGTCGATACCAGGAGTGGTGGATTGTGGCAGCTGAAAGAGGCTGTTAAGGCTATTCAAGAGGTTGTTAAAGACTCAAAGGGGTCTTGGGGGTCTTGGGGCTTTTGTCGTTAGCCAGTTCCCCTACTCTTATACCCACGGCAATAACGATACGGCGGCTGCTAACTTTTGACTACCTAGACCACCTCTGCAAGCCAGACCTTCAAATCCTTCCCTCCGATATCCCCTCCCACCCGACCTTCCAAACTGGAAATCTAGCCTCAAAGCCCTGGCTGCCTCCCACCGTACTATCATTATGAAAGTCTCTAGAATATTCGCAGAGCTCCCTTATGACGAGTCATTCTCCAAACTCACCGCCTCCCAGAAAGAGGATACAGTAATCGCCCTCGTCACGCCCTGGATCTCGGAGGTCCGTTCTATTTTCGGTCCTAAACGCGTCATCTAGGGGAGCGATTGGCCGGTTTGCAAGATGGGATTCGAAAAGATTTATCCAGCCGGAGAGTTAAGTGCATGGGAGACATGGCGCATACTGGTGACAAAGGTGATGCTAAAGTTAAGTCAGGATAAGGAGATAAGGATGCGATGGAGAAGTTGTTTTCGGGAAATACAGCTAGGGTTTATAGACTTACTTGATGCACCTTATTGATGAGTGATGATATTAATAAGTGATAGTCCGTAGAGATGACGGACTGATGCTGGATGCAGGGTGTACTGTGGTCTGGATCAGATTCTTATGGTTAATGGGACGTGAGCTGTTCCCTTTTACATTTTTTCTTCAATCGAAGTGTGTTGGAAATGACAGTTGCATGGCCTTGATTTTTTGGGGTGCGCACTCTATTAATTTCTGATTTTTTTCCCTTTTTTTCTTTTCGTTAGGCCCTTTGCTTTCCCCGGGTTGCGCTATACCCCGTAGGGTTTGACGTGAGCCAGTGATAAAAAGAGCCTCATTTCCAGATCTCTTATCTGCCAAAGGTTTCCGATCCGATCACAGCACATCATTCGGGCTCGCTAGAATACTTATCTGAAAATTCACATAAAGCCTTCAATCATCAAGCAAATACAAGACCCAGCACAAGTGTATAGATACAAACAGAAATCACCCTTCCCCAATGTTTATCATTACCCACCAGCCATCCCCCTGCCAAAGCCCCCATTTATAAACCTGGATGAAAACAGAAGGAAGGTAAACTCGCGAAGTTGTATAACCCTAGAATCGAGAGGAAGATATACTTCTTTTTTTTTGCGGTAAAGAAACACATTTCTATATTGATTTATTTACTATTTTCCGCCAGCTACAGGAGTGACGCTCGTGGAAGTAGTGTTTGTAGCAACCGCGGCTGGAGTGGGGGTAGTGGCTCCGAAGTTGGTGCTGGCCAACCTGTTGGATAGATCGATCTGGGTTCCGATAGTGTTTGCCAAGTATGCTACGAGTAAAACGTGCTGGATATGAGTGTTGAACATTCTCTCGATGTCGGCGGCTCACACTTTAGGTGCCAAACTAAGCGTGTTTATCAAGAACTTCCCAACAGGAACGGAGGCTTGGGTGTTGCCAGGCTAGTGTGGATGTCAGCATCTCCTCTCACTTCTACCCTAAGGGCGGGAAACATACGACCACTCTAGCCACATATTCACTAACTCTATCCACCATTTCCAGAACCTCCTCAAGTGCCTTCTCAAGTGCGTGGATGAACACCGAAGTGGACGATATATAAGTCCTAATAGCGATGTCCTGAGGGGGGACGGTAGACATGGCGAGATGAACGGCAGGGTGGGGGAAGGTGCCATCATCATTAGAGGCATAAAATTCTGGATAAGAGCGCTTAAAGGATTGGGTTCTGGTGATGCCGCATACCTGAGTATATTAATTAGCTGTATCGAAAGGCACCTACCACATAGGAGCATCTATCCTGCTCAAACATACCATTCAATGAGGACCCCCCCGGGATTCGCCTTCAGATGGACCCCTAACATGGTCTTATGGTAGTCCATATCTACCCCAAACTTGACCACATCATCAATCAGTGTAATTTCCATAATATGGCGATTTCCAGAGACCTACCTGTTCTTGACTCTCGTTATGCCAGACCGCAAAACAATTTCTAATCTCAACTTTAGCCCCATCCTCATTCCTCACACCCAAAAGCGTTCCAATAACCCTCTCCCGATTGACATTCCTCCTTAACGAATGGTCCAAGATAGATTAAGGGGCCTGAGCATTAATAACAACACTCAAAGGCGAGGTAGTGGCCTGAGCCGGTGGAACACTGACGACAGGAAGCATTCGAGCAAGGTGGATGTATGAATCTTTATCGGCCATGCTGGGCAACGCCGGTTAGTGGGTAGCGATTATGGAGGGGGGGTGGCTGCGGGGTAGGTTGGCTGGCTTCGACGAAATTGACTGATGGTGGGGCAATTTTCAGAGCCTCAACTCTTTTTGTCTACGAGTATTGTGGGGAAGCTGTGTTGGCTTGGCAGGGCAAGCCCTAACCCCCCGTTACCCACTCTTACCACCCTTACGGGAACCCGACTCCTGATATTAGAAACCTACTCTACAGAACTTACTCCTTGTTCAATTCCTACAAGGTTACTGATAAACAATCCTGTAACAAAATCAACACAATTTTTACATGCCGCCCGGATCCAGAAGGCACGGCAGAGGCGGAGGGGGGTTTCAAAGAAGAGGAAGAAGCTGCGGAAGCAAAGGCGGTAGAGGTGATCGAGGTGGTCGAGGAAGGAGAGATCAGGGAAGAACCTCGATTAGAATTGAAAATCGACCAAAGTACGTTTTTCCTATCAATCGGCTCTAATATATGACCGCCCTACCCCTCTTTGCCATTGGGGACAGCTCTGACAATAGGATTCCGGAAGCTGAAGATCCCAATTCTAATCCCGAAACTTCAGATGATCCTGAACTGCGCGGTTGCAAAGACTCCGGGGAAGACTTAGGTAGCGACTACCCCGAATCGCAATCGGAAGATGACATAGTAGCAGCAAAACCTTACAACCTCCTCCAATCTCTGGTAACGAGCAATAAGTCTAACCAACGTAATCCTAAATGCCGAAAACTTGATCACACACATACCGAAGAGGATGTGATCATCTTGGAAGACGGTGAAGATTTAGCAAATGAGCCTGAGGAAGAGGAAGAGCCCGAAGAAGAGGTCATAGACTTAGGCTCGGAGCAAACCACAAGTGGAAGAAGGATTGAAGGCCTAAAAGACCTGAATCTGAAGAAGGAGCCGGTCGCTGAAGAGCTGACGCCGCTACAGTGGTCATTAGGGGAGCTTGTCTTCAATTATGTGGATGTTTTATATGGCGAACGAACACTAGGCAATGCTAAAGAGTTACGGAGGATGTATTCCTTGCATGCGCTAAATCATGTCCTAAAGTATGTTCCCACCCAAGTACTAGATCATCTTCACACCAATCAAAACTCAGGACCCGAGACCGAGTGTGAAAGAACAATGCCCCCCTAGCAAAGGCTACGGGCGAGGAAATAGAGCTCAGAGATCAAGGCTTCACAAGGCCCAAAATCCTTTTCATACTACCAACACGAAGCGCTTGCGTGGAAGCAATAACTACACCAGTCGACTTACTACAACCAGAGTAACAAGTTCATCCCCCCTCGAATACCTAACACGTTGCCAACTATTCTAGGAAAACAAAAAGCACTTTTCAAGAAACATACTACACACCCCCGGATGCCGAGCGGATTAGCCCCAACAAGCCCGAAGACTTCCATGCTCCCTTTGGCGGTAACCACGACGACCTCTTCAGGTTAGGCTTAAAATTAACTCGGAAAACTCTCAAGCACCCCAGTTAATTCTACAACTCGGATATAATCCTCGCTTCACCGCTTGGGTTGCGTATGACTTTGGTGATGAGTCCGACAAAAAAGCGCGACTACGATTTCCGTATAGAATTGGTGGTGGTGGATCAAGCCGACGCATTGCTTATGCAAAATCGGGATCACCTAGAGCATATCTTCAAACACCTCAATTTGATACCCAAGGACCGGTATGGTTGCGACTTTGGGCGCGTGCGGAACTGGTATTTAGACACTAATGCAAAATACTTCAGACAGATGCTGGTGCTCGGCGGGTTCGTGACACTGGAGATGATGAAGTTGTTAATCAGAGTATGTTAAATGCTGCTGGGAAAGTGAAGACTCAAGCCGAGTATGCAGGGTCCATGATTGATTTGGGGGTTCAAGTTCAACAGGCAATGGCCCCTTCCGCTCCTAACCCTACAGTTCAGTTCCTCTTACTGACTACCATATTACAGACATTCACAAGAATAGATCCCCCAACCTCAGCCGCAGACACAGACGCCCGCTTCGACTTTTTCATAAAAGCAGTCCTACCCTCACTCCCCCAAAACACCTCCACAAGTGTATTAACCTTCCTGCCCAGTTACTTTGACTTCGTCCGAAGGCGGAACCACCTCCACAACACCCCTATCTCCGTTGGTGCCATCTCAGAAGAAACGCCCGTCTCCTCCGTCGCGCGCGCCCTGTCGCATTTCTTCACCGGCCGTCACTCGGTTCTTCTTTACAGTAGGCGAGCGCACCACTTCCGCCGCTACGACATCCGCGGAGTCACGCGGGTGGTATTCTACGCCCTGCTGGATAATCGCGGGTGGGTTTATTGGGCGGAGCATTGGCGAGGGGAGGGTTACGGAGCAGCCGAAGGCCCGTGTTATATTCTCCAAGTCGAATGCTATAAGCTGGAGAGGGTCGTTGGTAGAAAGAGGGTCAGGGTTATGTGTACGGATAAAGGACTGTCTGGCGGACGTATGCATGTACAGATTAACAGGAGGATTACTAGGAGTAGGGTGTCGAAGTGGAAGAGGGTGGACTACATTTTTCATTTAGTTTTCTTTTTTTCTCAAGTATAGTGGTGAAGGGGGGACGGAAGAGGATTGATACCATCGCAGCTATGATAGTACTAATGGGGGAGTGGGATAGTAAGCACCGGTAGCGTGGATAGCAGGGGGGGTTTGTGTCGAGTTGAGGTATGATATGTAGGTATGATAGGCGGGTAATAGGTATAATATGTAAGGCAAGGTGACTTGAACTTGAGAAATGAAAGAGTTGGAGAGAGAGAGGGTAAAGGGGAAGGTTAAAGAAGACCCTACAGTACTTCTTAAGGTTACGGTAGTATTGATTTCAGAAATCAGAGACAAAACAAAATAAAGTAACAATCACAAATTCATGACAAGATATTCAAGCAACCGGTCGACGCTGCCGACATAATTCTCTACATCCTAGATGCTCAAGACCCCGAAGGCACCCGTTCCCGCGATGTGGAAAGACAAATAATGGGGGCTGATGGCAGCGAGAAACAACCAACCCTTATGCGGAACAAGATCGATCTCATGCCCGGAACTCCTGAAAGGGTTGTTGGATTATCTCCGCAGATACTCCCCAACGCTGCCACTAAGGGCGAGCAGGTCTGCTGCGAATGTCCAGACATTTGATCATAAATCCTTGACGGTAGAGGGCACTTCAGCTACTCTTCTGGAGGCTCTAAAATCTTTTGCGCATGCCAAACAGCTCAATCAGTGGGTGTAATTGGATACCCGAATGTTGGGAGATCATCAGTTATCAACACCCTTACCGGCGGTTTAGGTGGCTTACGGACGGTCTATCCGACACGTGCTCAAGCGCCGTCACCGCCAGCTTACGAGAAGTCAAGCTAGACAAAAGGCTCAAAATGGTGGCTCAAAGGGCGACCAGGCACACCTCATCCTCTTAAGCGCCCTCCAACCAATGCAAATCCTCGACCCAGTACCTGCAGTTGCCCTCCTTATCCGCCGGCTATCTACATCCCACAGGCTCTTTGAGAAACTCCTCCGCTTTTACAACCTCCCTCCCATCGTCGAATACTACCGCCACTGATCTCACAACAGACTTCCTAATGTAGCTCGCACGAAAGTGTGGGCGACTAGGTAAAGGAGGCATCCCCGACATCAAAGCGGCAAAGGTCGCCATAATGGATTGGAGAGATGGAAGGAGTCAAGGTTGGGTTGATCCCCCCAACCGCGGTCCCTACGACTACCAAGGTGTTAAGCCGGCTACCGCTGCCATAATGACTGACGATCGGAAAGAGATTGTTAAAGAGTCGGCTGCAGAGTTTAAATTGGATGGGCTGTGGGGTGAGGATTGGAATGCAGGTGGACAGGGCGAGGTGATGGAGATACAAGATTGATGATCCTGTGGTATCTTTTGTTTTTCTTTATATAAAAGCCTATATAGTGCTTGCTCCGGGTTTTTTTTGTAGTGGTCCGCCATTGCGCTCCAGCTTTTCCGTAGATATGAGCTATGAATGTATAGCTCCCGCCGCACATGCTTGTAATATATTTCGCACACAAAACCTTAGCCTCGGTAGCCACCAGACCCGCGGGGGGGGAATCATAATCACTATTGTACTCGAGTACACTAGTGCTAGCTAAGCAGAAGCCCGTATGGGCACCCACCGGCGATACCGATGTAAAACCGGGAGGTGTACTGTACCTCTCACCACCCCCATTCATGATGAAAATAGCTTATCACACTAAAACCTTATAAGCAAAATAAAAGGTATAACCTCCCCTTTATATCTTCTCCCACCCTGTTCCTTCTTCCTTTGCTCTGCCCCTTCTACGAATCCTGAAAATTTGCGACCCGACATTCTCGGCGAACCTGCGCTACCTCTTTGTCGCCGAGACGGGCGGATATACCATCGAACAGCTTGAGCGGGTGAATATCCGCCCTCAAATACCTCGCCGATCGCGCGGATGATCCCATTGCGATTCCAGAAAGCAGGGATTTTCCACACACCGCTCATGCAAGCACTAGCGACCTTAGGGAGGGCAGCGGTATTAGAGGCAGAGGTATTGGAGACGGTGGTTTTGGGCCTGCCTAGCTGGGTTGGGCGGGATTAGAATTCGATTAGGTATTGATGAAAAGAAGGGGAGAAGGGGAGAAGGGTCCTATTAACCTCATCATAGCTGGTCACTCGTCTAAAAAACTCAGAGTTCACCTCCTCATATCCCAACTAATCCTCCGAGCCGATCAGCCGCCACTGTATTACTGAATCCAACCAACAAACGTTGATCCTTTCCCCCGCACGTGACAGTTACGGGTACTCGAGTACTTCGCACAGGCACCCTGCCCACACACGTGACTCATACGAACTAGAGAGTCAATCTGTGGTACTAGATGAGCCGGAAGTTGACCTGCCAGAATGCCATGAACACACGCACCACTGCAGCAAATCACCTCGGAGGCCACTAAGTCCCCCTCCTTGCAACAAATGCTGTCCCTGTCTTCAGCTAGCCCCGACCCGAGAAGAGACCCGGCTCGACTGTCGCTGCTACACTCCCTGTAAAGGAATTCCAACCCTCTGAGCGCGGTATATCCATAGTTCTACCATTCCCACTCAGCTCCTCTGCCCCCTCCTCATGAAATCCATTTGCCCAGATTTCCCGCTGGCCCTTGCACATTCGCCAATCCGGGGTGTGAGGTTCTTCGTGCTCGAGTAATTTCAACATCTGGTGGTGGAAGCCTCTTCCAGACTGATGCCTCCGCGTGAGAGAGAAATCAACCGTCTAAGGGGTAGCAGTGAGCGGCCCAATGGCATCTTCACATTCCAGCTCGGGGGTCTCTTCTAAAATACCAGGCGTTTCAATAAACCCACATGAGTTAACAAAGCCGATCACACCAACAAGATTCCGATACCGAGAGGGAGCAGTGATCCTTCGGGCAACCCCATTGCAGAGTCCGATCTTCCGCGAAAAAAATGTGTCGTTATTGAATCCCAACTATACTCCACAAACAATGTGGTTATGCAAACAAAAAGCAAACCCTGTCAGAGCCTCCGAACGGACGTCGACATACACATAGATACAAGTATTGTGGCGCATGAGAGAGTCTTTATGACTTTCTATGGGTTTCGGTGACGATTGCGTACGTTTTTACGGAATAGAGAAGGAGATGTTCCAGTTAGCCCACATTATGTTATTTTTAAGAGAGAGGACAGCACCTCCGAGAAACAACAAGCATCGTGGTCATTTTTCCTCGTCTGAGAGGAATCGCCCCACCAGTCTTCGTTCATCACTGCTTTCATACTTGATCAAACTGATCAATTACGACCATCAAGCAATCGCCTTTCTTCTCCAGTTATCAGTCTTTACTTTCTTTAACTATCCTCTTCAGGCCACCTTCACCGGAAGCTCTGCAATCACAATTGCCAAATCCCCACAAAAGAGCGCCTGACGGGGAAGATCCGGAAGAGTATGATACTAGCAATCGGACAACGTTAACCTTGAACTGCGTAAGCGTATTATCCGGCAAGACTTGGATTGAGGTTAGTGTGGATTTTCTTGAACCACCCACCGCCACCGATACGCCTACAACTGTGGCGAATGGGCGTTCTTTACGCCCTGCTGTTGTTTCAGTTGCCTTTTAACTCACTTTAGCTCCAATCCGAATTTTGCCTCGTAATACGGCAGACTCCCAATTTGAGCGCTAACTGAGAGTGGATAACGGACCGCCGGATGAGTACGATATCCCAAATTCATGTGGAGCTTACCTAATCTTGGGGGCTAACCCAGCGGATTAAGGACGGTGAATATATTCGAGTATTAGGCCACTATTATTAGCGGACACCGGTTCGGCCTAGCTAGGATGGGCTTATAATACTCGTATCATATGATACCCGTAAAAACTGGAATAATCGAGTCGTGTGCTGTGCAGTCAGAGTTGCCCCCCTCTGGTAAGGTCTGATGTTTTTTTTGTTTTCTTATGTCTCTCAGAGGGGCTGAGCCGCTCTTCTTTTGCTGTGTTTTTAGCCCCTTTTCTAAAGTAGGGAATTCTCAACGACATAGCACATGACTCGATTATTCCAGTTTTTACGGTACTCGTGTACGGTTCGCAGCTCACATTCTATTCTATAAAGAAGGCTAAGAGTCCGGGGTTTTTTCGTTCATTATAGCGAGGTTCTTGAAGAAACTCCATTCCGAGGTCCGTTTATTTGAGAGCGAGGGTGGTTGCAGTAAATTGTAAATTCACAGAGGGTTCCCCATATACCGAGCTCCATCACAACAACCGGGTTGGCAGAATGAATTAATATTATCATAACCAGTCAACGATATCCAGAAAGCTCGCCTGGCCCTGGATATCAACGCATTTCCGTTCGTAGAGCGCTAAGCTATTCCTTCTTCTTCTTCCTCTCCGGGCCTTCTGTCGTTGATTGCGAGGATTGAAAAAACGCCCTTCAGGAGATGCTCGCATTTACATGTTTAGAAGGCGTGGTCTTTGGAATTTGTTTCCCGTGCGCAAGGCACAGCTTAAATTTTTTTCTAATTCTTGGGGTTCGGCAGATTTTCAAGATGGGTGATATAAGAGGGTTTAGTTTTTCTCATTGAGAAGTTGATTATGCGGTGAAATGGGATCTGAATTTTTGAGAGTTGGTGATGACGGGACAGCGCCCGTCCAGGATTTGCTATGATAGTAACCTACTTCAAAGGATTGATTTTCACGGCTAGACCAAGCTCATTAATTTTTATATAAAGACTTGGCTGTCCAGCAGAGTAATTTATCCGAAACGTTGCCATCTATCTTGTAACCAAGGTTGGGTATCAGCCATACTAATACAAATAACCTCAATTAAAACAGACATACTTAATACAGTCGAAGCATTACCGTAGGTATAATCTGGCAAAATTCGGGTTGGCGCTATTAATATCAAATTTAGTACTAAGCACTCGGGCGCACCACCATTACATTTGTATGGCAACTAAACCGGATTAGGAAGTTTGAGTGATATCTGGTGAGGATTTTTTTGGTGTCGGCAAGAAGTCGGGCGCTTTCCAAACGGAGAACTGGCTTGTGTTACCGCGCCCGAAATACCCTTAACTTTACACCCGAGTACTATATGAAGGAAGCATTCCTATCAAGTCACTCTATCCCCTACTGAGGATTTTCTCGAACCCGCTCAATCACGGGGTCTATAAATCTATGTCTAAACTGTGGCGAATTCGCCTTCCCCCCCACGCCACCCAGTTGGCTTGGTTGCCTGAGTTTCGCTTCAGCTCCAGTCCGACTTTTTGCCAGATTATACGATATCTCACAACACTACCGGTATCATAATATCATAGTAGAAAATCTAAAAGTAATCTAGCTATGACTTTACGTTCCATGCAAGCAGCATATGCTCGGAGTTATCAAAAGAACCATTATTGAAACATCATTCCGGTCAAAACTAGCAATAAACTAATCTAAAATATGTGCACTTTCATTCAGCACACTCCAAACGAAAGACTTCTTTCAACTTCTGCATAGAATGCTGATGAAGGTGAGGAAAAAGTCCTGAAACGGGATGTCTGATGTAAGAAGACTCCGCCAGGGCACATGTTTCCTTCCTCTCCTGCCATTAGAAGAAATATCATACTTCCAGCAACCGGGGGCCAAAACTTATATAAGCAAAAGAAGCACGACACTAAAACCCCACCCAACCATACTAAAAAAACAAACAGTACAATTGAAAGGCAAAAAAAACAACGGACAGACAAAGGTAACAGAAAGTCCGATAAAGAAAGGATAAAGATGATCTCCAGGAAATACCTTACTCGAGTACTAGGGTATGGACGAAAAAATCGGAAAAAAGGATCAGCAAGATTATCTGGGGAGTGAAGCAACGAGGAAAGCACTTTGGAAAGAAATCGGGCTTGGCCGACATCAGAAAGCCGGATGATGATTTAGGGAACAAATAATGGTACCTTGCCATTCCGTAGTCTAAACCTGACCATTGTTTGCACAGCCAGCCCAGACTAACTCTGAAGAGACACTAAGCGGTCATCCTGTCACTCTATGCAACAACCTGGGTTTAAGATGTTTCGTGACCTGATCGCTTTTCACCCGCCGCCACATCGATCATCCCCCTCTTCCCTGTTTTGCCACCATAAGTTTTCCGATTTTTTCGTCCCTACCCCAGTACAACCATCGCCGCAATCCAAGACCTAGTCTAACTTAAAAAAAGCCATAATAAGCCTCTGAGTGGACCTCCCCTTCCCCCCAAACCAAATCAAATGTGATATCACAAAGTGTCGCAATACAACCTCTTCCTGTAAGTTAAGCGCGAACAAGGGGGGGGGTTGCCCAACTAACTAACTTGACCCCTTTCACAAACACAATGCAATAGTATTTTTACGGTACCTTCCCCTCCCTCCCCTCCCTCCGGTAGCTTAGGCGCCCGGGCGAACGAGGCAACCAACCTCCCTTTCCCAATAACTTATACCCTATACGGCTCCACACCACCACCACCACCGCCATCCCATCAATGATTCGCCGCCGACGAACAACTTTTTTTGCGACCGGACTTGGCCAAGATTTCACGCCACTTTGTGACAACTGTATGATACGACGAGCATTTAAGCAAGTTCCTGTGCAGGCGAGGAAAAAGGGGCGGGGGCGACGAGAGAGGGGGGTGGGGAAAGAAAAAGAGAAAAAAAATAAAAATATTTTTAACCTTGTGATCTCCTGCATTGTGGGGTAACTTTACAGTTTACGGGTGGGTCTCTCTTTTCTTTTCTTTTCTGGGTGGTCGGATGGATGGATTCCAGTATATAGGTGGTAGGACGCCATGGATGCATGGATGCATGGATGGGCGGAGGGAGGGAGGGAGGGAGGGAGATGGACGATGATGATGATGATGATGATGATGATGATGGTGATGATCGATGGAAGAATTGATGGATGGCGATGGGGATGGTGATGGGATTTGTGATACGGATGATCTCGGAATACCATGCCCGCACTTGCTACCGGTAGGCGAGGCTCGCCGCCCAATCATATAGAATCACTGCCCCCCCCCCCCCCCCGGGGCCCGGTTGGGGGTTGTTTTTGGTGGGGTGGGGTGGGGGGAGGGC
>Ga0307509_10004480_pt1 | contig 20097 bp, 14 predicted proteins | sample 10_EM_MG_FD_202245 | JGI IMG/M metagenome (GOLD analysis project Ga0307509, IMG submission 202245) | Populus trichocarpa ectomycorrhiza microbial communities from riparian zone in the Pacific Northwest, United States - 10_EM | ecosystem: Host-associated > Plants > Roots > Unclassified | place...
GACGTCCTCGACGTAGGGCTCACAGTAGACGTCGCAGCCGACCTCGCGCCGGGTCGAGGCGATCGCCTCGGCGAGCGTGCTCGCGTCCCGCACCACCCGCATGCCGGCCCCGCCCGAGCCGGCGTCCGGCTTGATCAGCACCGGGTAGCCGGTCACCTTGGCCGGCTCGGTGAAGGTCGGCAGCACCGGCACCCGGGCCTCGGCGACCAGCGCCTTGGTCTCCCGCTTGCTGTGCAGCGTGCCGAGCACCTTGGCGGGTGCGCCGACCCAGATCATCCCGGCGTCGGCGACCGCGGCCGCGAAGTCCGGGTCCTCGGCCAGCAGGCCGTTGCCGGGGTGGACGGCGTTCGCGCCGGTCCGCTGGGCGGCCTTGATGATCAGATCACCACGCAGGTACGCGGCAGCTGTGCCTCTACCCAAGCCTGGACTATCAGTCGGCGGAGCCGCTCCGCCGTCCAGGCGTACGGCATAGTCGGCCTCGGCCACGTGCGGCGCGTCGGAATCGGCGTCCGAATAGACGGCGACCGTCTCGATGCCGACCAGGCGGCAGGTGGCGAACACCCGGCGGGCGATCTCCCCTCGGTCTGCCACCAGAAGACGTCGGATCACTGGTCTACCTTTCCGGGTCGGAAGACACCGACGTGCCCGGCGCCCTCGACGACCGCGCTGTGCGTGGCGGAGAGGCAGAGGCCGAGGACGGTGCGGGTGTCGCGGGGGTCGATGACACCGTCGTCGTCACCGCCGGCCGGCTCCTCGGCCGGCCAGCTGAACACGAAGCGGGGGTCGCCGGCGCGGCCGGTGTCCAGGGCCAGGTGCGGCACGGAGGACAGGGTCAGCGCCTCGATCTCGGCCGGGCCGAACCGCACCGCCAGCAGCAGCAGCGCGGTGTCGGTGGCGTTGGCGAGCTGGATCAGGTGTACGGCCTTCTGCGCCTCGGCGGCGGTGTGCGGGGCGCCGGTGCCGGCCAGCACGCCGACCGGGTAACCGTGCAGCTCGCCCCAGCCGGCCACCAGCGCCGGGCCGTGCGCGGGCTTGAACTCGTCGAAATCGCTGCCGTCGAGGATCCGGGCGAGGATCTCCCGCGGGTCGTCGGTCTTGACGATCGACAGCAGGTCCTCGGCGTCGTACTTGGGGGCGGCCGGCGGGAAGGTGCGCGGCAGCGGCCCGCGCTTGCTCCAGTGGAGCCGCCGGACGCATTGGCGGGCCAGCCGCAGGCCGTCCCGCTCGTCCTCGGCCAGCTGGTCGTGCGGGCTCTTCACGGTGCCGTTGATCGGCAGCGAGTGGATCTTCGCGTGCCCGCGCACCATGATCGTGTAGTCGGAGAGCTGCGGCAGGTACGCGTCGTTGCCGCCGACCGGGCCGAACACGACGCAGAACGTGGGCACCCGCTCGGCGGCGAGCCGGCCCAGGTCGCGGGCCAGGCCGCCGGCCCGGTGCGGCCCGCCGGCGGCGCCGTCGCCGGGCGACTCCACCAGGTTGACCAGCGGCAGGCGGTTGGCCGAGGCGATCCGCGCGGCCCGGCGGATCTTCTCGAGCGGGTAGGGGTCGTGCGCGGTGCGGTCCACGGTCGGGTCGGTCGCGACGACCACGCATTCGACGCCCTCGACCACGCCCAGCCCGGTGACCACGCCCGCGCCGACCGGGAACTCGGTGCCCCAGGCCACCGCCGGGGAGAGTTCGAGGAACGGGCTGTCCTGGTCGAGGAGCATCTCGACGCGTTCCCGGGGCAGTAGTTTGCCGCGCGCGTGATGCCGGGTCACGGCCTTTTCGCCGCCACCGGCCCGCGCCTGGTCCAGCGCCGCTTCGAGCCGGGCGAGCCGCTCCAGGGCGACCCCGCGGCTCTCCAGGTAGGCAGGGGTGCGCGGGTCGATCGCCGTGTCGAGCACGGTCACGTCGGTACCCCGATGCGGTGTACGCCCCCCACCATGTTCAAAGCCGCGCCCTCTCGTGTTCGCCGGTGCCTCTCGACCACCTCCGTAACGAGCGGCCAAGCGGGTGCGACACGGATTCGAATGACGCGGCTTTGTCGCCTTTTCAGGCGTAATTAGGGCATTCGCGAGACATGCCCCTTATGGGGTCAGACGCGAGCGCGGCGGGCCAGGCGCTCGGGGTCCAGGATGATCACGCTCTTGCCGTCCAGGCGCAGCCAGGCGCGGGAGGCGAAGTCGGCCAGCGCCTTGTTTACCGTCTCGCGGGAGGCGCCGACCAGCTGGGCCAGCTCTTCCTGGGTGAGGTCGTGAGTGACGCGCAACACACCGCCGTCGCGGGTGCCGAACCGGCCGGCCATCTGCAGCAGGTTTTTCGCCACCCGGCCGGGCACGTCCGTGAAGATCAGGTCGGCCAGCGCGTCGTTGGTACGCCGGAGCCGGCGGGCGAGCACCCGCAGCAGCTGCTCGGCGATCTCCGGCCGATTGTTCAGCCAGGGGCGGAGCGACGTCTTCTTGAGCCGGGCGAGCCGGGCGTCGGTCACCGCGGTCGCGGTCGCCGTGCGCGGGCCCGGGTCGAACAGGGAGAGCTCGCCGACCATGTCGGACGGGCCCATGATCGAGACGAGGTTCTGCCGACCGTCGGCGGCCCGGCGGCCCAGCTTGATCTTGCCGGACAGCACGATGTACAGGCTGTCACCGGCCTCGCCCTCGTTGAACAGGACGTCACCCTTGCGGACTTCGACCGTGTCCATCTCCTTGGCGAGCGCCTCAGCGGCCTCCGGGTCCACGCCCTGGAAGATTCCGCTGCGCGCCAACACCTCATCCATCGCCGCACCTCCGAACACGCGCAACGCCTGCGCTCGATCAGTCTAGGCGCACGCGGGCGGGAATCGGGCAGGCACCCCTTGATCCGAATACTGCAGGGTAACCATTCCGACCGTGACGGGCAGTGTTTTTCGTCGCTCAGGGTCGCTCGACAACAAGCCCATTGCCGGGTCGTCCGCGGTGCCACCCGAAGGTATCCTCGCCATCGATGAATTCCCACCCCCCGTCTCAAAGCCCGGGCCTTTTCGGGCGCCCCGTCCTCACCGCGACGATCGTGCTGGCCGTTTTGGCCGGTATCGGCGGGGGCGGCCTCGCCGTCGCGCATCGCGGAGCGAGCCCGGGACCGCTCTGGCAGGAGCCCGCCGAGGCCGCCGGCGTGCCCGCGAAAGCGGCCGCGTCCACCAGCGCCAAGGCCGCCGCCGGAGGGCAGCGGATCACGGTCTCGGCCACCGGCGACATCATCATGGGCAGCGCGCCGAACCGGCTGCCGCCCAACGGCGGCGCCGGCTTCTTCGACTCGGTCCGGGACGACCTCAAGTCCGATCTGGTGATGGGCAACCTCGAGCAGCCGCTCACCGAGGACACCGGCGCCTCGAAATGCGGCAGCCCGCCGGAGCCGAACTGCTACGCCTTCCGGTCGCCGCCGTCCTATGCGGCGCACCTCAAGGAGGCCGGGTTCCAGCTGATGAATCTGGCGAACAACCACACCCGCGACTTCGGCTCGCAAGGCGCATTGAACACCAGGTCCGCGCTCGACGCCGCCGGCGTCAAATACACCGGCGGCGAGGACGAGATCACCGTCGTGATGGTCAAGGGGATCAAGGTCGCGGTGGTCGGCTTCTCCGGGTACGCCGGAGCCAACAACCTCAACGACCTCGACCACTCCCGGACGGTGATCCAGGAGGCGAAGCAGCGGGCCGACCTGGTCATCGTGCAGGTGCACATGGGGGCCGAGGGTGCGGCCATGCAGCACGTCAAGCCCGGCAACGAGATCTTCTACGGGGAGAACCGCGGCGACCCGATCAAGTTCAGCCACACGGTCATCGACGCGGGCGCCGACCTGGTCGTCGGGCACAGTCCGCACGTGCTGCGCGGGATGGAGTTCTACCGGGGCAAGCTGATCGCGTACAGCCTCGGGAACTTCGCCGGGGCCGGGCACACGCTGAACAGCCAGGGCGCGCTCAAGTACGGCGGGATCCTGCGGGTCACGCTGGGCTCGGACGGGTCGTATCTGGGCGGGGAGTTCCGGTCGACGTACCTGAACGGTTCCGGCCTCCCGACCCGGGACGCCACCAACGAGCAGGGCCGCAAGCTCGTCCGGCAGCTGAGCGACGCGGACTTCGGGGACACCGCGGCGACGGTCGGGGACGACGGGTCGATCTCGCCCCCGGCGTGAGGTTTTCCTGTCGTACCCACGACGTACTCTTTAGCGGTGACTCTGGTGGGGCGGTCGGCCAAACGGTTCGCGGGGGAGACGCCGATCGGGCGCAAGCGACGCGCCCGCAAGATGGCCAAGGTGCTCGCCGAGACGCATCCCGACGCCCACTGCGAGCTCGACTTCACCACCCCGCTGGAGCTGGCGGTCGCCACCATTCTCTCCGCGCAGACCACCGACGTCCGGGTCAACCTGGTGACCCCCACCCTCTTCAAGCGGTACGTGACGGCCGCCGACTACGCCGGCGCCGACCGCGCCCAGCTCGAGGAGCTGCTGCGCCCGACGGGCTTCTTCCGGGCCAAGACCGACTCGCTGATGAAACTCGGCCAGGTCCTGGTGGAAAAGTACGACGGCGTCCTGCCCGACAAGCTCGACGAGCTGGTCAAGCTGCCCGGCATCGGCCGCAAGACGGCGAACGTGATTCTCGGCAACGCCTTCAACGTCCCCGGCATCACCGTCGACACCCACTTCCGCCGCCTGACCAACCGCTTCGGCTGGGTGCATGAGGAAGACCCTGTCAAGATCGAGTTCGAGGTCGCCGAGCTGATCGAGAAACGCGACTGGACCATGCTGTCGCACCGGGTGATCTTCCACGGCCGGCGCGTCTGCCACGCCCGCAAGCCGGCCTGCGGCGCCTGCACGCTGGCCGCCATGTGCCCGTCCTACGGCACCGGCCCGACCGACCCGGCCGCCGCGGCCAAGCTGCTCAAGGGCCCGCGGGCGCGCGAGCTGGCGATCGCCGCCGGGGTCGACCCCGATCTCGTGCCGGCCTCCGCGGTGACCGCGCCGGAGGCCCCGTGAGGCCGTCGCGCCCCCGCATTGCCGCCATGCTCGCGCTGGTCGCCGCCGTGGCCACGGGGTGCACGGCCGAGGCCAAGTCCACCGACACCCCCTCGCCGTTCGCCGACTGCCAGGGGATCACCGGCCAGCCGGTGCCCCCGCTGCCGACCCTGCCCGACCTGAAACTGCCCTGCTTCACCGGCAAGGAGCAGATCGCGCTGCGGTCGGTGCCCGGTCCGCTGATCATCAACCTGTGGGCGTCCTGGTGTGACCCGTGCCGCCGCGAGCTGCCGCTGATGCAAAAGGTGGCGACCCAGACGACCGGCCGGGTCACCGTGATCGGCGTCGACACCGGCGATTCCCGCGAGGCGGGCGCCTCGTTCGCGGCCGACAAGGGCGTCATCTTCCCGATGCTGTTCGACCCGGACAAAAGGCTGGCCAACGCGATCGCCGGGACGAACCTGCCGATCACCATCTTCATGGACGCGTCCGGCAAGTCGTACGTGAACCGGCTCCCGCTCGACGCGGCCAAGCTGTCCACATTGGTCAAGCAGTGGACCGACATGACGGTGACGCCGTGAGCCAGGGGCGGGTGCTGTCGCGCCCCGGCGATCTGCCGTCCTGGTTCGATCCGCTGCTGGGCCGGGTCGATTCGTGCCGTACCGAGGACTTCACGCCGCTGCGCCCGCCGGCCGGCGGTGGCCGGCCCAGCGCGGTGCTGGTGCTGCTCGGCGAGCAGACCCCGGGCGAGCCCGACCTGCTGATCCTGCAGCGGGCCGCGACGATGCGTAACCACGCCGGTCAGCCGGCCTTCCCCGGCGGCGGCACCGACCCGGCCGACGCGGATTCGGTAGCCACCGCGCTGCGCGAGGCCCAGGAGGAGGTCGGGCTCGACCCGGCCAGCGCCGAGGTGCTGGCCCTGCTGCCCGACCTGTACATCCCGGTCAGCTCGTTCGTGGTCACCCCGGTGCTGGCCTGGTGGAAATATCCGCACGAGGTCAGCCCGCGGCAGCCGGCCGAGGTCGCGCACGTGGCTCGTCTGCCGATCGGTGAACTGGTCGACCCCGGGAACCGTATCCGGGTGCGGCATCCCAGCGGTTGGGTCGGGCCCGCGTTTCAGGTTCGCGGATTGCTGGTCTGGGGCTTCACGGCAGGGGTGATCTCGGTATTGCTCGACATGGGTGGCTGGTCGCGGCCGTGGCAGCCGGGACGCATAGTGGAGTTGCCGGAGGCGTCCGCACCGGTACCGGCGGCACGCGGCGGCGCACCGGACGAGGTTCTGCCGTGATCTCGCCCGGGCCCGCCCCCTCTACGCTGAGTGAGTGTCCGTGGTCGATGGCATCCTGATCCTGCTCATGCTGGTCTTCGCGATCAGCGGGTACCGCCAGGGCTTCGTCATCGGGGCGTTGTCCTTCGGCGGGTTCTTCAGCGGCGTACTGATCGGCCTCCAGGTGGGTCCCCTGATCGCCGACAATTTCACCGACCCGACCGCCCGCCTGGTCGTCTCGCTCGCCTCGATCTTCGCGCTCGCCGTGCTCGGCCAGACGCTGGCCGGGTGGCTCGGCACCCACCTGCGCCGGCAGATCTCCAGCAAGCCGCTGCAGCGGGTCGACGACGCCGGCGGCGCGCTGATCTCGCTGGTCGCGGTGCTGCTGGTGGCGTGGCTGATCGCGGTGCCGCTCGGCTCCACCCCGTTCGAGGGGCTCAACCACGAGGTGCGCAGCAGCGCGATCCTCGGCGGCATCGACAGCCTGATGCCGGAACAGGCTCAGGCGCTCTCCTCGGCGCTGCGCGAGACGCTGGACACCAACGGCTTCCCGGACGTCTTCGGCGGCCTCGCGCCGACCCGGACCAAGGAGGTCGCGGCGCCCGACCAGGCGCTGAAGGGCTCGCAGATCGTGCAGAAATCCAAAAGCTCGGTGATCAAGGTGCTGGGCACCGCGCCGAGCTGCTCGCGGCGGATCGAGGGGTCCGGATTCGCGTACGCCGACGAGCGGGTGATGACCAACGCGCACGTGGTGGCCGGCACCCGGGACGTCTCGGTCGAGGTCAACGGCGCTCGGATGCAGGGCAAGGTCGTCGTGTACGACCCGGAGCGCGATCTGGCGGTGGTCTACGTGCCCGGCCTGCGCGCCCCGATCATGCCGTTCGTCGCGAAACCGGCGGCGTCCGGCGCGAGCGCGATCGTGCTGGGCTATCCGCAGGACGGGCCGTACGACGCCCAGTCCGCCCGGGTCAGCGACATCAGCCGGATCACCGGGCCGGACATCTACGACTCCAACAACGTGACCCGCGAGATCTACACGATCCGCTCCCTGGTGCGCAGCGGCAACTCGGGCGGCCCGCTGATCACCCCCACCGGCCAGGTGCTCGGCGTGATCTTCGCAGCCGCCGCCGACGACAAGTACACGGGCTTCGCCCTGACCGCGGCCGAGGCGGCCCCGGTCGCGCAGGAGGGCTTGACCCGCACCCGCGGCGTCTCGACGGACGACTGCGCGTAGAACGTTTCGTCGAAGGCAAGGGCCAGATCAAATTCCCTTTACCGTACGGGGTTTGGTCGAGCCCCCGCCTGCCAAGGCGGCCTGGCTGCCGTCCCGACCCCGTGCCGCCACCATCCGGGCGGAGCTGCAACTCGGGCGGGCCGCGCCCGGTGGCCGGTCACCCTCGCTGCCGCCGCTCGCCCTCACGGCAATGACCACCCGGCGCCAACCGTGGGTGGCCATGGTGCGCGCTCGAGCGACGCGCAGACCGCGGCACGGTGGCCCGGGCGCGGTGCGGCGGGCGGGGGCAAGGTGTGGCGGCCGAAGCGCTACGTGGTGTAGGCGAAGCGGCGGATGGTCAGCAACGCTGCGGCGGCGGAGATCAGCAGCAGGCCCGCGGCCAGGAGCCAGGCGTGGCGGGTGGGCTTGGCGGAGATCGTGGCCGGGGAGGCGGCCTGGCCGGCGGCGACGCGTTGGGCGGGCGCCGTGGCGTCGTCGGGGGCGGAGAGGGCCTGGCCGGGGGCGGGCGCCGAGCCGAAGCGGGCGACGCCGGGGGACGGGGAGTCGTCCAGCGGGTTCTCGAAGACCGCCGGGACCGAGGCGGTCAGGGCGCCGGTCGGGTTGATCTCGCCGAAGCCGTAGGTGGCGTCGCGGCCGGCCGGGCCGCGGTCGGTGGCGGTGCGGATGATTCGGTTGATCACCTCGCCGGCCGGCATGGTCGGCCAGCGGGAGCGGATCAGCGCGGCCGTGCCGCTCACCATCGGGGCCGCGAAGCTGGTGCCCTGCACCTTCCAGTAGCCGCCGCCGGCCTGCGCACCGACCAGCTGCGTGGCTGGCGCGGTCACCACGGTCTCCTTGCCGGTGATCGAGCCGGACCAGAGCTGGTTGCTGTCCTTCTCCATGCCGGCCACCGCGATCACGCCGGGCTCACGAGCCGGGTACCACACCTCGGTGTCCGGCGAGGCGCTCGTGTTGCCGGTGCAGGCGACCACCACCACGTCCTTGGCGAACGCGTAGTCGAGCGCGGCCGACAGCGTGGCGCTGAAGCCGTTGCCGCCGAGCGACAGGTTGATCACCCGGGCGCCGTGGTCGACCGCCCAGCGGACGCCCTTGGCCACGATGATCGCGTCGTTGTAGCGGTTCTCCTCGTCCAGGACGCGTACCGGAAGAATCTTGGCTTTTGGCGCCATGCCGATGATGCCGGCCGAGTCGTCGCCGCGACCCGCGATGATGGCCGAGACGGTGGTGCCGTGGCCGACCAGGTCGGTGTCGCCGTCGCCCTTGGGGTCCACCAGGTCGATGCCGGGCAGCACTTGGCCGAGCAGGTCGGGGTGGGTGGCGTCGACGCCCGAGTCGATCACCGCGACGGTGACGCCGACGCCGGTCGAATAGGTCCAGGCGCCCTGGATGTTCAGCGTGCGCAGGTACCACTCGTCGCCGCGGACCTGGTCGCCGACGAGCGGGTTGACCGGCTCGGCGAGCGGGGGCGGCACGGCCGTCAGGGGGCCGCCCGTCACCGGGCCGCCCGTCACCGGGCCGGCGAGCACGGGAGCGGCGGTCGCCGGCGCGGCCGGCACGACGAGCGCGACAACCCCGGCGAGCGCGGCCGAGGCGAGGCGCCGGCCGCTCAGCAACGCGCACCGCCAGGGGAAAAGCCGCGGGACACGCGGCATCGCGCCCGGGGGTGGGCGGTCGTGCTCGCGGCAGTCACGGGGTGCATCGCTCATCCGATCCTGAACGGTCGATGCAGATTACTCCGAAACGGCGCGATATTGCTGCGGTCGGTCGATGCTTATCGCACCGGACGTCTGTCAAACCGGCGGGTTTCACGCATACGGCGGCTGGTGTGCCAGTTGCACGAGCCGGATGCCCTCACGACGGGTGAGCAGGCGGCCACGTCCCGGCGGCATCAGCGTCGGCTTGACCGCGCCGATCAAAGCGCCCTCATCGGACGGACCGGACATCACCAGCCCGGGCGCCGACAACTCGCGCAGCCGCTGGATCACCGGCTCGTACAGCGCCCGGCTCGCCCCGCCGGCCCGCCGGGTGAGTACCAGGTGCAGGCCGACATCGCGGGCCTGCGGAAGGTATTCCAGCAGCGGGGTCAGCGGGTTGGTCGGTCCGGCTACCACCAGGTCGTAGTCGTCGACCAGGACGAACAGCTCCGGGCCGGTCCACCAGGACCGGTCGCGCAACTGCTGGGCGGTGACGTCCGGGCCGGGCAGGCGGCGTTCCATGTAGCCGGCTACCGACTGCATCAGCTCGAGCGTCTTCTGCGCCTGGATCCCGTACCCGATGCGGTGTTCGGATTCGGGCAGGTCCATCAGGCTGCGCCGGTAGTCGACCAGGATGATCCGGGCCTCCTCCGGCGTGAATCGCCGGACCACCGAGGTCGCCAGGGCCCGCAGGAACGAGCTCTTGCCGCACTCGGCGTCGCCGAACAGCAGGAAGTGCGGGTCGGACGCGAAGTCGATCTCGACCTGCTGCAGGTCGGCCTCGGAGATGCCGATCGGCAGCCGCAGCCCGGTGCTGCGATCAAGGTCCATTTCGGAGTACGGGACCGACGAGGGCAGCATCCGCACGCGCGGGGCGAGCGGGCCGTGCCAGTTGGTGGCGACCGCCTTGACCAGCGCGTTGGTGTCGGCCATGGTGGCCAGTTCCGGCCGCACCGTGAGGAAGTGCAGGAACTTCGCCTTGTCGGTCGGGTGCTCGATGATGCCGCGGCCGGGTTTCTCCGGCACGCTCATCGCGGCCCGCCGGTTGATCACCGAGTCGCTCGGGTCGCCCAGCCGCAGTTCCAGCCGGGAGCCGAACAGGTCGCGGATCGCCGGCCGGAAATCCATCCAGCGCGAGCTGGAGGCGACCACGTGGATGCCGTACGACAGGCCGCGGGTGGCGATGTCGGTGATCACCGGCTCGAGCTCCTCATACTCCTTGCGGAGCGTGGACCAACCGTCCACCACGAGGAACACGTCGCCGAACGGGTCGGCGTCGGCGCCCGTGCCGGCCTTGTTGGCCCGCCGCCGGCGGTAGGACGCCATCGAGTCGATGCCCATCGCCGCGAACCGCGACTCGCGCTCGGTGAGCAGGGTCTGGATCTCGCCGACCGTACGCCGGACGCCGACCGTGTCGAGCCGGCCGGAGACGCCGCCCACGTGCGGCAGGTCCCGGACCGTGGTGAGCGAGCCGCCGCCGAAGTCGAGGCAGTAGACCTGCACCTCGGTCGGGGTGTGGGTGAGCGCGAGGCCGCAGATCATCGACCGCAGCGCGGTCGACTTGCCGGAGAGCGTCGAGCCGATGACCGCGACGTGCCCGGCCGCGCCGGCCAACGGCAGCCACATCACGTCGCGCAGCTGCTCGCGCGGCTTGTCGATGACCGCGATCGGCACCTGCAGCGCGCCGTGCAGCTCGGGGTTGGCGAAGGCGAGGCCACGGGTCGGGTCGGCCACCACCGGGCCGAGCAGCTCGTCGAGGGCCGGCGACAGGTTGAGCGGCGGCAGCCAGACCTGGTGGGCCGGTGGGCCCTGGCCGTTGAGCCGGCCGACCATGACGTCGAGCACGCTCTCGCCGGCCGCCAAACCCTGGTCGGCCAGCTCCTCCGGTTTGGTCTCGACCGGCTTCACCGGCTTGGGCGCCGGGACGTAGCGGGTCGAGTATTCGAGGACCTGCGGCACGGCCGTGGCGCCACCGGCCGCGGCCCGGGCGCCGGCCTTGCGCAGCGGCCCCGACACGTACGCGGCCTTGAAACGCAGCAGCGGCTCGGTGCCGAACTTGAGGTAGCCGTGACCCGGCGAGCGGGGCAGCTCGTAGGCGTCCGGCACGCCGAGCACCGCCCGGGACTCCAGCGCCGAGAAGGTCCGCAGACCGATCCGGTACGACAGGTGGGTGTCCAGGCCGCGCAGGCGCCCCTCCTCCAGCCGCTGGCTGGCCAGCAGCAGGTGCACGCCGAGCGACCGGCCCAGCCGTCCGATCTGGACGAACAGGTCGATGAAGTCCGGTTTCGCGCTGAGCAGCTCGGAGAACTCGTCGCAGATGACCAGCAGCGAGGGCAGCGGGGGCAGCGCGGCGCCGCCGGCCCGGGCCCTCTCGTAGTCGCGCAGGCTGGCGTAGTTGCCCGCCTTCCGCAGCAGCTCCTGGCGGCGGATCATCTCGCCGTCGATCGCGTCCACCATGCGGTCGACCAGCACCAGCTCGTCGGCCAGGTTGGTGATCACGGCGGCGGTGTGCGGCAGCCGGTCGAGCGATGAGAAGGTCGCGCCGCCCTTGAAGTCGATCAGCACGAAGTTCAGCGTCTCGGACGAGTGGGTCGCGGCCAGCGCCATCACCAGCGTGCGCAGCAGCTCGGACTTGCCCGAGCCGGTGGCCCCGATCAGCAGGCCGTGCGGGCCCATGCCGTCCTGCGCCGACTCCTTGAGGTCGAGCTCGATCGCGCTGCCGTCGGCGCCCAGGCCGATCGGCACCCGCAGCTTGTCGCGGTTGGGGCGAGGGGACCAGCTCTGCGCGACGCTGAACGTCTCCGGGTCGCTCACCCCGAGCAGCTCGGCCAGGCCCATCTCGGTGGCCAGCGGAGTGTCCGACGACTTCGACATCGCGGCCAGCCGCAGCGGGGACAGCCGGCGGGCCACCGCCTCGGCCTGCTCGACGCTCAGCTGGTCGGGCGTGCCCACCTCGGCCTCGTGATCCATCGAGTACGTGTTCAGCACGCGCCGGCTGCCCACGTGCGCGGCCTCGAGCACCAGCAGCGACCGGTCCAGCATGCGCGGTGGCAGCTCGTCGAGGTCGAGCACGGTGACCCCGTCGATGCCGTCGTCGAGCTGGGTGGCGCCCTTGAGGTTGATGCCGTCCAGCACGATCACCACGTGCGGCGAGTGGCCGCCGGAGCCGCCGCCGAACCGCGGCCGGTTGCCGATCACGTCCTCGAGCAGGTGTTCCAGGTCGGGGCCGGTGCTCGCGACCAGCCGCACGTGGCCGAGCGCGTCGGTCCGCGACGGGTGCAGGTTGTGCGGGAGCCACTTGACCCACTCCCACTCGGCCCGGCGGTCCGGCCCGGCGCAGATCGCGACGATCATGTCGTCCGGGGCGTGGAACGTGGCCAGCTGGGCGATCACCGCTCGGGTCAGCGAGCGCGCGTCCTGCTCGCCGGTGGGCCCGGCGCCGCGCAGGAAGACCCGCCCGAAGCCGCGCAGCGACGCCGCCACCGGCAGGTCCGGAACCACCGAGTACGCGTCCAGGAAGCGGCGCAGCGCGCCCGCGGTCATCGGCTCGAGCTCGTCCAGCGGCCGGGTCTCCGGCGGGATCAGCGGGGTGGCCAGGGTCTGCGGGCCGACCGCGAGCCGGACCACGCCGAAGTCGGGGTCGGCCGGACGGCGTTCCCACACCCGGTAGCTGCCCGCGGTCGACCAGAGCTGGTGCGGGTCGGGGTGCCGGTAGAGCATGCCGACCCGCTGCCGGGTCGCCGTCTCGCGGACCCGGCGGCGCAGGCCGGCCAGGTGACGAAGGTATTCCCGGCGGGCGGCCATCATCTCCGCCTTCTTGGGCGAGCCGCCGGAGCCGAAGCTGGTGGTGAGCATCGCGATCGAGGACACGCCGAAGAGGCCGCCGATCACGTACCCGTACGGACCGCTGCGGCCCTGGCCCATCATCATCGCCATGGCCACCGAGCCGCCGAGCATGGGCAGCGCCATCATCGCCTGCTGCCAGCGCCCGCCGGTCGCCTGCGGGATCTCCGGAGGAGGCTCGACGGCGATCTCACCAGTCGGTATCTCGGGCGCCGCTCGGCGCGCCGACCGCTTGATCACCACCGTGCTCATGCCAGGTTTGTCCCCTTCGTCCACAAGGGTGTGTGGTCACCCCTTGTGCGCGCGCCGTTAACCGGACATCGCGACGCGCCCATGGTAGGTAAAGTGCGGACGGTTCCGCAGCCTCGCCCCATCGATAGGGAAGAAAGTCATGAGCCGTAGGAATCCCGAAATAACGTCGCTCATGGCGGTTCATCCGGCTTTCTCGGCGGTGGTCGCGTGAGTGTCGGCCTCGCCCGGGTCACCATCAGCGCGCCCAGCCGGCGGGTCGACGTCGCGCTGCCCGAGCACGTGCCGCTCGCCGAGTTGCTGCCCGAGATCCTCCGGCACGCCGGCGAGGGTCTCGCCGACGACGGCGAAAAGCACGGCGGGTGGGTGCTCCGGCGTACCGATGGCGTCGCGCTGGCGACCACCCAAGGTCTTTACCCGCAGGGTGTACGGGACGGGGAAGTGCTCCACCTGGTCCCCGCCCACAACGAGTGGCCCGAACTGGAGTACGACGACGTCGTCGAGGCGATCGCCGAGGGCGCCCGCCGCCGAGGCAGCGCATGGACGCCCTCCTCCACCCGGACGGCGACGCTGGCCGCGGCCGGGGTGCTGCTGGGCGTCGGCCTGATCGCGATCATGCTGGCCGGCCCGGCCTGGACCGCCGCGGCCTACGTCTCGCTGGCCGTCGCGGTGGTGCTCGCGTTCGCCGGCGTCACCGCGTCGCGGGCCTACAACGACGGGCGGGCGGGAGCGGCGCTCGGCGCGTACGCGATGCCCTATGCCTTTGCCGGCGGCGCGGTCCTGGTCGCCTCGAACGACCGGGTCGGCGTGCTCGCGCCACTGCCCTGGCTGGGCGACTCGGAACTGCTGGCCGGCTCGGTGGCGCTGCTGATCGTGGCGGTGCTGGGCGGGGTCGGGGTGGCCGCCGCGCTGCGGCTGTTCACCGGCGGCGTGGTGGTCGGCCTGCTCGGTGCGGTGTCCGCGGTGGTGAGCATGTTCACCACGGCGGCGGGCGCGGCGGCGGTGCTGATCTCGGTGCTGGTCTGCGGGATCGGGGCGCTGCCGCTGCTGGCGATCCGGTTCGGCAAGATGCCGACGCCACCGGTCACGCTGCCGACCGGCACCGACGGGTCGGCCGGGTTCACCGCGGGGTCGGTGCTCGACTCGGCCCGCGACCGGCCCGACCGCGAGGTGGTGTTCGCGGCGGTCACGCGTACCGAGGAACTGCTGGCCGGCATGCTGCTCGGGCACGCGGTGCTGGCGGCGGGGGCGTTCGTGGTGCTGGCGACCTCCGGGTCGCTGTCCTCACGCATCCTGCTGGCGGTCTCGGCCACCGCGCTGCTGCTGCGCTCCCGGCTCTTCGTGACCCTGCGGCAGCGGGTGCCGCTGGTGGTCGGCGGCCTGGTCGGGGTCTTCGCGCTGGGGGTCGGCCTGCTGCGTTCGGCCAGCGCGTTGCTGCTTCTGGTGCTCGTCGTCGCGGCGCTGCTGCTGGCCATCGTGACGGTGGTGGCGGGGGCGACGTACTCCACCCGGCCGCCGTCTCCCTACCTGGGCCGGGCCGCGGATCTGGTGGACACCCTCGTGGTCGTCTCGGTGATCCCGGTGGCCTGCGCCGTGGTCGGCCTCTACGACGCCGTCGGCAACATCTCGCTGTAGAAATTCGGCTGCTCCAACCGCGGCGGGGTCGTGCCGCGGTCGGAGGCCCGGCGCCGGTCGGTCAGTGGTGGTCGTCGCCCTCGGCCTCGGCGACCTCGGCGCGCTTGAACGACGCGCGGATCTCCTCCTCGGCGTCGACGCGGCCGACCCAGGTGGCGCCCTCCACCGACTTGCCGGGCTCGAGGTCCTTGTAGACGGTGAAGAAGTGCTGGATCTCCATCCGGTCGAACTCGCCCAGGTGGTGGATGTCGCGCAGGTGCTCCTGCCGCGGGTCCTCGAAGGGGACGCAGAGGACCTTGTCGTCGCGGCCCTTCTCGTCGCTCATCCGGAACATGCCGATCGCGCGGGACCGGATCAGGCAGCCCGGGAAGGTCGGCTCCTGCACCAGGACCAGGGCGTCCAGCGGGTCACCGTCCTGACCGAGAGTGCCCTCGATGAAGCCGTAGTCCGCCGGGTACTGCGTCGCGGTGAACAGGGTCCGGTCGAGACGGATGCGGCCCGTCTTGTGGTCTACCTCGTACTTGTTTCGCTGGCCCTTGGGGATCTCAACCAGAACGTCGAAATCCATAGTTTTGCTCCCTTGACTCGCCCACCGAAGATGCCGGTCACGACGGGCGGGAACCGAGGCTGAAGATCAGTGCCCACTGGATCCGCGCGCAGCGATGTGCCGGATGTCGCTAGTCTCCCCTAAGTCTGGCGCTGCGGGCGAGGAGGGGCGCGTGGGGAGGCAAGATTCACACACCGGGCCCGGCCACGGCGGCGCGCCCGAGCCGCATCCCGCCCCCGCGAAAGGTACCCCGCCGGCGAGTGGCGCGGACGTGCCTTCCGGATCTGCCGAGACGCCGGCCGGATCGCCGTGGGCCACGCCGCCGGAGCGTTCGGCGGCGGCCGATGCGGCGTCGCCACCTGGTCGGGTGGAATCGGAGCGGCAGCACCAAAACGGTGCGAATCAGGCGGAAGATCAGCAAATGGAACCCCGGACTCCTGCCAACGCGCGGCCCACAACCGACAGGCGGGCCGCCGCGACGCGACCCGAGTCGGCCGAACAGGCGCGGGGCGCCTGGGCCACGCCGCCGACGACCGGCCCGTTCGGCCGAGCCTCGGCGCCGGTCAACGCGGCCGGGCCGGGGGAGGCCGCTGGGCTGGCGGCGGTTCCGGGGATGCCGCGACCGGGAGCACCAGCCGGGCCATCCGGGCCGGGCGGGGCGAGCGGGCCGGGCGGGGCGAGCGGGGCGAGCGGGTCGGGCGCGGTTGGTGAGCCCGCGGCGGCGGAGCCGGGGTGGGAGGCGCGGGACTGGGCCGGCACCGGGAACGGCCGGGAGCGTGAGCCGGCAGATCAGCCCGCAGGTCGCGCAACGGCCCGGACCGACGACGGTGATCGCGTTGTCGAGGCGGTGCCTGGCGAATCCCGTACCGGAAAATCGCGCAAGATATACGCCCTGCTCGCGGTGATCGTGGTTGTGGTTGCCGGGGTCGTGACGGTGGGGCTGGTGCGACCAGGGCCGGTCGAGGGCTGGCTCAGTGCCGAAATTCAGAGCACGCCGGCCAAGGCGACCCTGGGGCCGGACCCGGCTCCGACGCCGGTGCTGGCGGCCGTCGGCGGCGGGGGGAAGGCGCCGGACCCGGCGAAGGTGAAGGCGGCGCTCGATCCGCTGGTGGGCGCGAAGGCGCTGGGCAGCACGGTGAGCGTGTCGGTGATCGACGTGGCGTCCGGGCAGACGCTGTACGACCGGGGCGCCGACGTGCCGGCCACGCCCGCCTCGACGACCAAGGTGCTGACCGCGGCGACCGTGCTGGCCAGCCGCGGGCCGGGCTATCGGCTGAGCACGACCGCGGTGGCCGGCGGCGCGCCGGGCGAGGTGGTGCTGGTCGGCGGCGGCGATCCGACGCTGTCGGTGGGTGCGAAGGGGCTCTACCCGGGCGCGGCCCGGCTCGACCAGCTCGCGGCCCAGGTCAAGAAGGCGCTGGGCGGCACCAAGCCGACCCGGGTGCTGGTGGACACGTCGCTGTTCAGCGGGCCGCAGACGGGGCTGGGCTGGTCGCCCGGCGACGTCTCCCCGGACGGGCAGGTGGCCAAGATCCAGTCGCTGATGACCAACGGCGGGCGGGTCAAGCCGGTGCACAACGAGCACGGCGGCGATCCGCGGTTCGCCGATCCGGCCATCTCGGCCGGTCAGGCGTTCGCGAAGCTGCTCGGGGCGCCGGCCGCGACGGTCAAGCGCGGCAAGGCGCCGTCCGCGGTGGCGGCCACCGGCATCGCGCCCGGCGCCCGGCTCGGTGAGGTGCAGTCGCCGCCGCTGGTGCAGATCACCGACTGGATGCTCGAGCAGAGCGACAACATCCTGGCCGAGGTGCTGGCCCGGCAGGTGGCGATCGCGGCCGGGCGGCCGGCCAGCTTCGACGGCGAGACCGACGCGATGATCGCGAAGCTGCGGGCGATGGGGCTGCCCGGCGACGAGGCCGACCTGTACGACGGCAGCGGGCTCTCCCGGCACAACGGGATCAGCCCGTCGCTGCTCACCCAGGTGCTGGCGCTCGCGGCCAACGGGAAGCAGCCGGCGATCACCGGGATCTTCGGCGGGCTGCCGGTGGCCGGCTGGTCGGGGACGCTGCTGGGCCGGTTCGAGACGCCGAAGCCGAACCGGGCGGCGTACGGCATCGTGCGGGCCAAGACCGGCACGCTGAGCGGGGTCAACACGATGGCCGGCGAGCTGGTCACCAAGGACGGGCGGCTGCTGGTCTTCGCGGTCATGGCGAGCGGGTCGGGCAACGTCTACGCGGCCAAGGACGCCCTCGATCGGGTGCCCGCGCGGCTGGTGGCCTGCGGCTGCTGAGTCAGGGATTCACCTGAGTTCGGGCTGGAAATGCGCGGGTACGGTGGGGTGATGGCGCAGTTCGTTGACTGGGATCTGGCCGCTGCGACCGCGGGGGCCCTCTCCAAATCCGGCCCCGCGGTCTCCTACGAAGATGCGATGGCGGTGGTGGCCGATCTGCGGGCGCTCACCGAGGAGGCGGCCGGGCACGTCGCCGCGTATACCGGGCTGACCTCACAGGTCGAGGTGCCGCCGGTGCGTGTGGTCGACCGCAAGGACTGGGCCGCGGTCAACATCCAGGGCCTCAAGCAGGTGATCGTCCCGCTGGTCAGCCGGCTCTCCGGCGACCGGCCGCCGGGCGGGTTCGCCGACGCGATCGGCTCCCGGGTCACCGGCGTGCAGGCCGGCACGATCCTGGCCTATCTCTCCGGCCGCGTGCTGGGGCAGTACGAGGTGTTCTCCGGCAACCCCGGCCAGCTGCTGCTGAACGCGCCGAACATCGTCGAGGTCGAGCGCAAGCTCGGCGCCGACCCCCGCGACTTCCGGCTCTGGGTCTGCCTGCACGAGGTCACCCACCGCACCCAGTTCACCGCCGTCCCGTGGATGCGGGGGTACTTCCTGGGCGAGGTGCAGGCCTTCACCGACGCGTCGCAGAGCGGCGAGCACATCGTCGAGCGGCTGCGTCGCAGCGTGGCCACCCTCTCCGACGCCCTGCGCGACCCGGAGAGCCGGGCCTCGGTGCTCGACATCGTGCAGACCCCCGCGCAAAAGGCCGTGCTCGACCGGCTCACCGCGCTGATGACGCTGCTCGAGGGGCATGCCGAGTTCGTGATGGACGGCGTCGGCCCCGAGGTGATCCCGAGCGTGGACGCGATCCGGGCCAAGTTCAACCGCCGCCGGGAGAGCGGCAACCCGCTGGAGAAGGCGGTGCGCCGCCTGCTCGGCATCGAGGTCAAGATGCGGCAGTACGCCGAGGGCCGCAAGTTCGTGCACGGTGTGGTCGAGCGGGTCGGGATGACCGGCTTCAACAAGGTCTTCGACTCGCCGCTGACCCTCCCGCGGCTCGACGAGCTGGGCGACCCGGACGCCTGGGTGACCCGGGTGCACGGGCCGCAGCCCGCGATCGGGGGGTAGGTGGCGCGCATCCCGGCGGCGGTCGCCGCGGTGCGGCTGGCGGTGCGCCGGTCGCTCCCGGCGGACGGGCTCGTGCTCGTCGCCTGCTCGGGCGGGGCGGATTCGCTGGCCCTGGCCTCGGCGGCCCGGTTCGCCGGGCGGTCGGTGGGGCTCGTGACGGTTGATCACGGCCTCCAGGAGGGGTCGGCTTCGCGCGCGGCGGCGGTTGCGGCTTGGGCCGGAAATTCCGGATTTGCGCCGGTCGACGTGGTCACCGTGTCCGTTGCCGGGCTGCCCGGCGGCCCCGAGGCGGCGGCGCGAACGGCGCGATATGAGGCGCTTTCTTCCGCTGCTGCCCGTTTTGGGGCCGCCGTTGTTCTGCTCGGGCACACCCGGGATGACCAGGCCGAGACGGTGTTGCTGGCGCTGGCTCGCGGGGCGGGGCCGCGCGGGCTGGCCGGGATGCCGTACCGGAAGGGGATCTTCCTGCGGCCGCTGCTGGACGTGTCGCGGGCCGACACCCGCAAGGCCTGCGCCGCTCAGGGGCTCGTGCCGTGGGACGACCCGCACAATGTGGACCCGGCCTTCGCCCGGTCCCGGGTGCGTGGGGCGGCCCTCCCGGCGCTGGTGGAGGCGTTGGGGCCGGCCGTGGTGGCGAACCTGGCCCGCTCGGCGGGGCAGATCGCGGCGGACAACGCGGCTTTGGACGCGCTGGCTTGTTCGGCCCGGCTGTCGGCGTACGGGAAAGATGGTTTGTCCCTGGGTGTTTCGGAGATGTCGGTAATGCCGGACGCCATCCGGACCCGGGTGCTGCACGCCTGGGCGAAGGAGTTGGGCGCCTCGGGGGCGGCGCTCTCCCACCGGCACGTCGAGGCGCTGGACGCGCTGATCAGCGATTGGCATGGTCAGGGGCCGGTGCACCTGCCCGGGGGGATTCAGGTGGCCCGGGTGCGCGGCCGACTCGTCCGGGTGCCCTGACCCCCTGTGAGAACTGTCACTCGGGGTTCCTGATCCGTCGGTCTTACCGGGTGGAACGGGCACTTTTCCAGCGGTTCCGCGCCATCGGACGCCCGCCCCGTGCGACGGACGGCAACCTTCATACGGCAGTCTTACGTCATGGCAGAGGGGTCCTGGTACGACGCCGACATCGATCGCGTGATCATTTCCGAGGAGCAGATCCGGGAACGGATCGCCGAGCTGGCCAAGCAGGTCTCCGCCGACCATGCCGGCGCCGAGGGCGGCATCCTGCTGGTCTGCGTGCTCAAGGGCGCCGTGATGTTC
>Ga0307509_10004481_pt1 | contig 20092 bp, 28 predicted proteins | sample 10_EM_MG_FD_202245 | JGI IMG/M metagenome (GOLD analysis project Ga0307509, IMG submission 202245) | Populus trichocarpa ectomycorrhiza microbial communities from riparian zone in the Pacific Northwest, United States - 10_EM | ecosystem: Host-associated > Plants > Roots > Unclassified | place...
GTACGAGAGTGTAGCGATGGTCTGGATTATACTGTTCCCGTAATTAAGTAGTAGCTTTGCCCATAGTTAGAAACAACATGAAAAACAACCTATGTATACATAACGTTATACAGAGTTTCCACGTGCCTTCTCCGAGAATGTGCGTGAAAGGAAAACAAAAAATCGCTGCAAGATGATGAGGGTGGGGAGGGTGGGAGGGGGGTGTCCGGGTAGGTGGGCGAGGGAGGCGAATGACCAACTGACTATGCGTGGACGATAATCAATGGATGTGATAAAAAGTTAGTTGTAAATCTGGAGCGGCATAAGCCTGTCCGCATTGAACAGGAAATTGTTCGCAATGTCCTCTCCTTCCAAGAATCGTGTCGGATATATGACTGATTGGGTATTAGCAAGGCGGTCACACATGGAGAGATTGGAAGTGGGCATCTCTCACCTAGGTGACCACGCAACTCCCCCAATAGCTTCTCCATCTCTTCCCGTTCCCAAGTCTCGAACGGTTCCTGATCGGGCCTCAACGACTTCTTCTTCTCCTTCTCCCTCTCTTTGTCACCGGTCATGTTGGTCGTAGACGGTCTGCGGTCGAGGTTACCCTTCCCACAGCTACTGTCCACCCCCAACCCCCCACTGTTCGGGGCTTGTTCAAAGTTCTCCGTCGACTTGAGCGGATCCAGCGGCGCTTGCTCGTCACCCGCTTCAGATGGCACGCGTCCGACAACATCGCCATTTCCATCCTTCACCTAAAGAGCCAGTAAGCGAATGTAACAAAAGCTACGCGAACCGAGACTAACCGGTTTGTTCAAACGCTCGTGGTGGAGTATAAAATCCTTGTACTGCTTCCAGGTGGTGACGAGATCGTCAGGGACGGCGTGGAACACCTTACGATAGATTTCGGTCTAAACGAGGCCTCAGTGATCGTCAGCAAGGAATATCACCAGTTCCGCTCACGTTGTGAACAGCGCACGCCATCCAAACCTTCTTCCAAAACTCGCCCGAAATTGGGTCCTCGAAACCATGTGGGTCGACCTTTGGAGTGGGCGTCGGCAGGGTCCAAGTCTTTGGATTGAACTTGGTCGAAAGGTGCTTCCTAATCTCCGCACGCGCTTGAACGGCCTTCTCTTCCGTGACGGTAGCGTCGTTCTTGCCAGACACAGCGTGAGGGGGCTGATCGTCCGTCTTCGGATCTCTGGAGGCATCCGCAGGGGCACCGTAGAGTTCTCCGTTCTCCACTCGCGCTTCGAGGGTTGCAGAGGACGCTGAACGGTCCCTGGACGATTTGGCAGGTTTCGGGGCCTTGACTTCACCCTGATCCCGCTTCGTCTCCGAAACCTGCGCATTACCGTTTGCCTTTACATCCTGGTTTTTGGACTCCGCGCAGCTTCTCTGCTCTTGAGGCTCTCGGGTATCTCCGCCCTGCGGCTTTGGTGTCTTATCCCGGTTACCATTCTCACCCTTGCTCTCCTCAGAAGTTACGCTGCCCTCGGGGATAGAGTCCAACGATTCCATCACGACCTTTTCCTCCATGGTGGGAACGATGGAACTGGGGAACCCATGAACCTTCTCGTGGTCTCGCGACTCCATTGTACGTTCCTCTCCTAGGGATTTGTCGCCGGCATTGGACCCGAAAGGTTCCTGGTCGTTGCTTTCCCCCGAGACGTGACGTATCGCCTTGCCAGCGTCGGCATGTATGACGTCCCCCAGAGCGGAAACGGCTTCGTGTGGAACACTCGTCAGCGGGAGGATGTAGCAGCTTGCACTCGCAAAGGCACACCTTGGTTAACAACACGGCCGAGCCCCGGACCGCCCTTGGCCTTCTTGGCATGGACGGGATCATCTCTACACCTCTCCTCTTGATCAGGATCCCAGGGTTGTTGGTCATACTCCGGCTTCTGCGCCTTCGCGGCCATTAGATCCTCCTCGTACATGGAATCGACATCGACTCCAAGGTGTTCCCGCATTAACCTGACCCGTAAACTATGCGCGAAGCGGCCAACTTTGAACGGTTTGCCAGCCATGGTGCTAAGAAGAAATCGCGTAAGGACCAGCCGCCCAGATACGAAACCCGATACATACCCATCAATCATATCCGTGTCTCGAATCACAGCAGCCAATTCCGAATCGCGATCTCCCCGCTGTGACCGTTCATTGATGTTAGCACTGCCAATGATAGCCAACCTGTCGTCCACGATGCAGATCTTTGCGTGGATGTACACTTGTTCAGTGGTCAAGACGCTCCCACGCAACTTCGCCCAATTACGAAGCGAGAAGACGGAGATGTAATCAGACGGCTGAAGATAGGTTAATCCAAAGATACAAAGTCTAGGACATCCCCCAAACTTACATCGATGCCCTCCTTCCTCAACCTGCCGAATATCGAGTTCGGTCCCCTGCAGATCGTCCTATTCTGACACTCAACAATAATACGGATCTAAGACCCATCAGTAATACGGCAAAAGACTGCGACGTGGCTTCTCACCGCGCTCGCGTCACTATGATCGATGGAGAAAGGGAAACCGGGAAGCACGGGAACGACGATGCAGCATTTCCATGGAGTCCCTTCTTGGTGTGCCCTGATCGCCCGATGAACGATCGCATCGCCAATCTTGTTCTCCACTTTCACATCATTCACGATCGTCCTAATACCCCCGCGTAGTCAATGAGCAAACCGCAAGGTCAAGTCGCGTGGGCGGAGGAAAAGGAAGGGGACATGTGGAAACGAGCAGGACTTACGACGTAATGAAGAACTGGTTCTCGATGTACACGAAATGTTCCGAGAGTTGAATCGCTGTAAAAAGGTATTAGGACCTCAATCTTAAGGAAGGTCCATCGGGGAGAACGAACCTTTCAAATAGGCGTTCTGAACCGAGTGTTCGATCCTATCGGGTGTGCCCAATGACCAGGGTCCAGCGGATCTGACGATCTGCATCTCGCAGGTGCCTGTGAGTCCCATAGAATTTAACTCGCCGGGTTTGAACTCCGGTGGAGGCAAAAGGCACGGCATAACACGTGAATGGTTCTATAGGTGCGGCCGAATTTCAATTGCTGTGACGAGCCGCAAGCGAAGAGGTTTTACCTTGATCCGAAGGAGGTAATTCCACCGTTCAGTGAAGTGACGGGCAAGGTCTCGGGCGGGTTGTCCAACAACTTGCATGCCGACGTCGTGCCAAGGCATTCGGGGAACCTTGGCCCTATCATACATATCCTCCTCGGGCTTGTTAAGAGTGTGGAAATCTGCAACTCGGCCATTGCTATAATCCTTGCCTATAAAATATACCGATTAATTCCACACCACAGATGACACAAAAACCCGTGGACTAACCCGGCCAAACCTGTTCGCTGGCTTCGAAATCTAGCGTATCGGGGTCGTCGACAAGAACGTGCTGCGGGGTGTCCCACCGGCCAAAGCACATGTCGAGTCCACCCATGAACGCGATAGCTTGGTCGATAACGCACATTTTCTCGTGCTAAGAAAGAGGTAGTCAAACCACGTACGAGAGACAGTGAGAGGGTGTTCATACATGAGCCCAATAGAACGTCCCGGTCTGGAAGTGACTAGGAGAACGCTGGACCATGATATTCTCCCCATGCAGACCCATCAAACGCTGTTTCGTGTAACTGTACCGAGAGAGTCAGGAAAGTTTAGAGATGGAGGAGAGACATGATACGTACCCACTATCGGTTGGGGTCGTTCTGCTCGAAACCTCGTGACTGTGCGGGATAAGTTAGCCCACCATTAGAGATATGCCGACGGGAGACACCCATACTAAAGGATGATGTATATCTTCACGCCCTCTTGAGCCTTCCTCTGAAGCAACCTATCGAGCCTGTATCTCTCTTTCCCGGGTCGACGCAACTGAAGTTCTAGAAGAGGCTCACGCGCATCAGAAACGAGCCCAGGAGCCAGAAACGGGTTGATTTACCCGGAGACAACCACCAGTCGTGGATATAAATCGACTCTTTCGCGAGCAATATCGCACGAGAAAGGTTCCAGAAGTAATCACGCTGGTCGCAAATCGTGTGGGTGAGTTCTGGGATGAGATAAATGCTAGGGGATTCCTTACCCCGTCAACCAACCACTGCGCGGCGACGTTCAGCCGAATCGGAGCGAAACTGTCGAACCTGCTCCTCCTGGTGAAATGGCACGTCGCGGCAGCCTTTTCAAGAGCAGCAATCCATTGTAGCATCTGCCTTTCGTTCTTTGCGTTAATTTTGAGTTTCATCTGGCCGTTCTCTATGTAGAATGTGTGTTTGGAGACTTCATCGCGATTCCCCTTCTTTGAAGGGTTAGGGTGGTCTTGGTTCCCGTCTGGATCAAGAAGGGGGTTTGTGTTCGTCGATGGGTCAAGCATCGGAGTTGTGGGTCGTTCGGAATGCGACGAAGCGGTCGATGTGGTGGAGGCGGTGTCGTCAGTAGACACACGTGGGGGGCCTCCTGAGCCAGAACCAGAGTGTCGGGGTGGTGCCTCTATCTCTGGTGCCTTCTTCCGTTTGAAAGCCTTTGATATCTTGCTCCTGATTGACCCCAAGGTTGAAATGCAGTCAGCGTCTCCAGGTGGTGTAAGGTGAACGCCATCCGCGTTGTTTCCTTCATGTTGTCGGGGAGGCGGGCGGTCTACCTCCTTCCCTTTACCATTGCCGGCCTTCTTCTCGTCGTCGTCACCACCATCCCTAAGGAGGTGAAACCCCTGACGATAATACCTCGTTGGACGTGTAATCTTGAAGTCCGAGTCGAGAAGAAAAATATCGAATACTGTCAACTGTCCCATATGGATGAGTGCAAGTCGTACGTGCGTGATGGTGGCGGGATTTACCTCTCCGAGTTCCTCAGAAATGACCAAGTAGCTCTCCCTGACCGCACACCATTTCTGCGAGTGTTTTGTTTTCCTGCTTGCAGACTTGTGCCCGAGGCCAACGCCCTTACTAATCTCCAGGTGAAGGAACCCAGCCTTGTACTGAACGCCTCCGGATTGAGCGAGGGTGGTGGAAAGAGCGCTGATTTCCAGAAATGCAGCCAGCCGGTTCACGGTCGAGTGAAACATCTGGGCGACGAGAGTTAGGTTTGGGATGGACGAAGGGAGGAAATCACATTACCACTGCACGAATGAGTCCGACAAGGTAGTTTTCGAGAACTTCTCGTTGCATCCGTGTAAATTCAGCGTGTCCTACTTTATTCCCTTTCTCCCTCCCCTCCTTCTTTAGGAATTTGAGGTACGGCAGGCCTGAGAGCGTGGGTAAGCTTAATTGCCTCAGCCGATAGTGACACTCTCTTACTCGTTTTCGGAAACTCGGGGAGAGCGTCGATATTCCGGTTATATGCGTTCGAAAACGCGTAATGGGTGTGCAAAGATATGAACTCCTTGAGCTGTCTGTAGATAACCCACCTAGCCGCACCGTTGGCATACTCGCACTCGATCCTAAAGACGGCCTTATTGCCATCGAGCGGATGCAAGCTGTCGCTGATCCTGATCCGAAGCCGATGGAGAAGGATGGGTACACGACGGTGGCCTTTCTCGTCTCGTTCGAACCAGAGTTTGAGCATGAGGGTTGCGAGGCCGCCAGCTATGAGCTCATCGGTGATGTTGACGCTATGTTGGGCGAGGACACTGGAACCACCTGCTTGTGAGGTCTGAGAGTGACTTTGAGTGATGACGGTGGGAAGTAAAGAGCGAAGGCGGCCCCATTTAGGTGCGGTTGTCCGTTTCTCCTTGTCCTTGGAGCTTTGGCGTTTCGGCATGGGAGGGAGGGAATTAGATCTTCGGGTGCTTGGTCTCCATTGCACGGGTGGGCCATCTGGTTGAGCACTGAGTGGGTAGGCCAACTTTGGCCTTCCGCCAGTCCTCTCCTTCTCGCTCTCCAACATTGCTCCGAGCTCGAATGGTGGGTGTTCTTCCTTGGGAGTTTCTCGGGGAGAATCTGTAATCCACTTGATAGGGTTCCATTCCTCGAACCTACTTTCCCTCAGTTTCCTCTTCTCTACCCGCTCGAGATACTCCCGTTCTCTTTCGCGTTGATCGGGATCGTCATATTCAAGCGCGTCGCGAAACTGGGACTCTGTGCGTTTGAGTTCTGGAGACCGTAAAGTGTGGTTTTGGTTTGGTTGAGTGGATGGGCCTGCGACGATGGATGTTGTCTCCGTTGGGGGGTAAGTACCGTCGGTGCGAGAGTTTGTGCGCGAGACCACGCGCGAGTTGGGGAGGGAGTTGAAGGAGATCGAACGTGGAGGGCCCGTGCGTTCGGACGGGGTGGTGTGGGAATATGGATATGGCATGGGGGATTGTTTGTAGGAGGATTGCATCGACCGACGTCTTGGACTGGACGAACTGGTCTTGGAACGGTGGTGACGGTTCGGATTAGGAGGACCGAGACCGTTAACGTTGACGGGGGTGACGGGGGTGACGGAGCCCCTAGCGGTGGTTGGTAATACATCGGGAACTTCCTTAGCGTGTTCGTCGTCGGATTTCGCGGCTTGCTGGACGGTCAGGACGACTCCCGCGAGGGAGGTCATGGTTATGGGGATGCGCAGGGAGGAGTTCCACGAGTTCCACCCACAAACAATAAATACCGAAGAGTAAACCACAGCTTTTGACATTCCCGTAAGTTTTTACGCAACCGGACCTTCCTCACACGACCCCTTCACACACGTTTTGGGGGTCAACCATCCGATTTTTGGTGCCAATGTCGACTGAAGCCTACTCAAGAATTTACTGGGAAGCTCATCCAGGCGCGCACACAGCCTAACGGCAAAGATAGCCCAGGCATCACAGATCGGGAGAGCTATTTGCCGTAATGAATGCGGGAACAGCACGCGCTCATGATATCTCGGTTGCCGTCCCTGGCCATCTTTACTGACGTCAATACCCTCGACTGCCTCGGTCCCTACCGATGACGAGTTGCGGGAGCCCAAGCAAACGCAAGGGTCAGTATCAGCTGAGGCGGGGCAAAGGGCACTTCCTCAAGACCTCAAGCTTCAACTCAACGGACTCCACGTCGGCGACACACCTGCCGAGAATCAGGTGAGCGGATTTTTGGAGGGCGTCAATAAATGGTTGGAGCCAAAATCGTCTGCGGAGCGCAGTCGATCACCCTCCTGCCGAGCAACCGAGGGTGTTGGCTCGCTGATGTAGAATCCTCGGGATCATATCTGATAACAGGGAACAAGTTCCGACTTGACGGACCAGGCCGCTCAGGCACGGGGAGAACGAACGCGATTATATTGAGATCGTGTGTGTAACAACGCAGATGGTGGGGATACTGTAACGAGTTCCGAACGCAAGCACTACAAAAAAGGTGAGAAAGGCTTTTCGGGCACATCGCATCACCGTCGTCGTACTCACTTTAAGAGTCATCCTCAGAGGAGTTGTCCCCAGGGCAGCTATCCTTGGAGTCCTCGGTAAGACAGCCCGGTTTGTCCTGGCAAAGACAACTGTCGTCGACGGCTCGACAGTGACCACCTCGCGCGTAGTGGACGTGCAACAACCCCAATCCATTGAAACGGGGCAGCAGCTTGGGCAACCACTTCTTCACCACCGGCATAAGTTTCTTGTTACCGGACCATTCCATGACCATCAGAGTAAACGTCAACCTCTTTTCCCTCCTGCTGATAGAAGCCTTCGCCAACTTAGAAAGGATGGCGTCGAGGCCCTCCCAACGTTCCTTACAGCCAGCCGGGCCGTCTTCATCGAGCTCCTCCTCATCCTCCTCACCCTCCTCACAGGTGCCGTTCTCGTCGAACCACCGACTAACATACCTCACCTCCAAAGCGATCTTTCCCAGGCGGTCCGATTTTGCCGGGTTAAGGGTGGAGAGGATATCGATAGCGTCGCGGAGGGCATTTGACTCCGAATGCTCCATGTCCAAAGTCAGTTCGGATAGGTTGGAACAACCATCGAGGCTGGGCATATGTTCCCGCTCGATCTCAATATCCATGTCTTCTGCGTGGTCCAACGAAAATCAGCAACGTCATTTTTAAGCTTAGAAGACCGAGCATACCAGCGAAAATATGAATTCGAAGAGACGAGAGCGTATCTCCATTTGCTTTGATCAGTTCACTGGTCGCGGTCATTGCCTCCGGTTCCTCGGTCGGGCGGTGGTCGACGTCCAATTTGCTGAACCGATACGGAAGTCGGGCGATCATGGTAGCCATGTCCGCAGGACCGTCCTCAGGGTCGTCTCCGGAAATGTAGAGTTCTAGCTCCGCCACCTTCGAACGTGCGCCAGGACCTGGTGTATCCGCGATGAGGGGACGTCCGGGAGGGAGACGCTCGGATTTGCAATCAGTGAGGTGAAGGCGTTTAACGCAACGGTTTCCCAGCACGATGTCGGAAATGTTGTGGGCTGAGAGTGAACAACCTTTGAACCCTACGGTTTGGAGCGTGGCGGAATGAGCGTTGATGAATTCCTGGACGCAACCTCGCTGATTGGCAAGTGCTCCTCCGGTGATTACAAGACGCTCGATAGGGGCCGTGGAGAATGCCTTCAAGAGGTCTGGGGTGGATGGTTCTTCTTTAGGCCAATAACCAGTAAACGACTGTGGGCTGCACAGAACCTCGAGCTTCCTGACGTACGGTAGGATGGACGGAGGTGGGAGGAGGGCCGGTCGACCCTCGCAGACTTCAACCTTGACCGCCTCGAATAACCGCACCCGCGAGCGACCAGCCCACTTCTTGGACACCAGGGCACACGAGCGGAGTGCTTCGTATGCGCCTGTATAGCGGGGGGACCATGTGGGATAATTCTCGTGGGAGTCGGCGAGTTCGCCAATCACGAGGTCGACGACCTGGGGAGGGAATACACTGTGTGGAGACATGAGAGGAAGGGAGGGAGTCGTTGACCTCGGCAACCCAGCGACGTGGCAAACGGTGGAGTGCACGGACAAGTGGCAAGCGGAGTGACCATCTGGAGGGTGAACTTTATGTACACAGAACGCGGAAAGTGATTGTCACTTGGTCCGATCGACTTGAAGATGCCACGGCAAACCCCAGGCTGTTTCTGCCAAGGCGGGGGGGCCGAAGTAAACGTAAGAGCTGGTTTGAGGAGCAAAAAGTCCTTTCTCGAGTCTCAGATCTCGAGGGACTCCATAATGGCCACTCGTCCGCCGGGTCACCAGTTTTTGAAGCGGTCAACGGGAATTTCAGTGGATCGCCCTCTCCGCCAATGCAGGACCTTACGGAGATTGTACCTGATAATACAGAACAGGTCCCGACGTGGCGGGACCCGGCCTCTCAGGCCTCGGGCCCGGGAAAAGTGCGGGCGATTTTTATTGGGATCATGTGTACAACAACGTGGAGAGATAATAAGTTCTGGATGCAACTACAAAAGAGACAATGAGAAAGGGCTTTTTGAGTACACCACTGCGCTCACCCTAATAGCTATCCTTGAAGGTCTCTACCAGACAGCCCGGTTTTTCGTGGCTGAGGCAACCATCGTCCACGGTTCGACAGCGGCTACCCCGCATGTAATGGACATGCAGCAACCCCAATTCACTGAACCGGGGAAGAAGTTTGGGCAACCACTTCCTCACCGTCGGTATGAGTTCACGATTGTCGCCCCACCGCAAGGCTACCAGAGTGAACGTCAACCTCTTGTCTCTCGGGCGTATGGAGGCCTCCGCCAAGTTGGAAAGAACGGCATCAAGCCCCTGCCAAGGCTCCTCTTCACCTTCCTCATCTTTGACCGGACCGTCCTTGTAAAACCACTGAAGGTGCCTCGCCTCCAACACAAGGTTTTCCAGGCGTCTCGACCGTGCCGGGTCAAGGGTTGAGAGGATAGAGATGGAGTCGCTGAAGGACCTTGAATGCGACTGCTCCATGTCCAAAGTCAGTTCGGATAAGGTGGAACAACCATCGAGGCTGGGCAGGTGTTGCGGCTCGATCGCAATACCCGTGTCTTCCATGCCTTTGAATGACAATCAGCAACATCATTTTTAAGCTTAAAAAACCGAACATACCAGCGAAAATATGAATTCGAGGAGACGAGAGCGTATTTCCATTTGCTTTGATCAACTCACTCCTCGCGGTCATCGCCTCAGGTGGTCCCTCGGTGAAGTGGTCGATCTCCAATTTACTGAACCGATACGGAAGCTGAACAATCATGATGGCCATGTCCATAGAACAAGCCTCCCAGTCCCCCCCCGGAAATGTAGAGTTCTGGTTCCACCGCATTCGAACGCGCGCCAAGGCCTGGTGTATCCGTGATGGGGTGTCCGGCGGGGAGACGCTCAGAATTGCAGTCAGCGAGGTGAAGGCGCTTGATACAGTGGTTTCCCAACACCATGTCGGAAATATTGTGGGTTGAGAGTGAACAATATTTGAATTCTACGGTTCGGAGCGTGGTGGAACGGGCGTCGATGAATTCCTGGATGCAAACTCGCTGATCGTGCTCCCCTAGTAATTCGAAGACGTTCGAGGGGGCCGTGAGGAATACCTTCAAGAGGTCTGGGATAGAGGGTTCATGGGGAGGCCAAAAGCCGGATGACTGCTGGCTGCATATAACCTCGAGCTTCTTGATGTGGGGTAGGATGGACGGAGGTGGGAGAAGGGTGGGTCGACCTTCGCGGCCTTGAACCGTGACCTTCTCGAATAAATGCGCCCGAGAACGACTGGCCCACTTCTTGGACACCAGGGCACACGACCGGAGCGCTTCACCTGCGTTTGTGAATTTATGGAAGGGGAACCACATGACTTGTTTCTCATGGTCAACAGCGAGTTCGCCAATCACAAGGTCGACAACCTGGAGAGGGAATATTCCGTGTGGGGGCATGAGAGAGACGGAACCCGACGACGTGGCGGACGGGTGGCAAGCGGGGTGAACGTCTAGAAGGAGGGCTTTACGTATACTGGAAGCGGAAGGTGATCGTTGTTTGCCTTCCCGTCAAGATCGCACGGCAAGCCCCGGGCTGTTTCTGCCAAGGCGGGGGACCGAAGTATGCGTAAGGGCTGGTTCCGGGGGGACAGAGTCAAAATCCCTCCCCCGAGTTTCGAGTCTCAGAGGACTCTGCAGCGGCCACTCGACTATCGAGTACCAGGTTAGCAACCTTTGGTAGGAGTGTCAACGAGAAATGCTGTGTATCGCCCTTTTTGCCAGGAAACCGAGGGGGTTGGTACCAGGATCCCTGGGAGATCGTGTCTGATAACGGGGAGCGTTTTCAGCTCGACCGACCGTGCTGCAGGCCTCAGAGGCACGAGGAGGACAAGCGCGATTCTATTGAGACCACGTGTACAATGAGGCAGAGCGAGTGTATAACGAATTCCGAATGCAACTGTAAGAGAGACGATGAGAAAGGCCGCTCGAGGACACCGCGGGATGCCACCGCACTCACCCTAACAGCCATCCTTGAAGTCCTCTGCCAGGCAGCCCGGTTTGTCGTGGCAGAGACAACTGTCATCAACCGCGCGCAGCGGCCACTTCGCGTGTAATGGACATGCAACAGCCCCAATTCGTTGAAACGCGGAAGTACTTCGGGTAACCATTTCCTCGCCGTCGACAAGAGTCGCTCATTACCACGCTGTTTCATGATCACCAGAGTAAATGCCAACCTCTTATCCCTCATGCTGATCGAGGCCTCCGCCAACTTGGAGAGGACGGTGTCGAGCCCCTCCCAACCTCGCTCCTCAAGGTTAATCGGATCGTCCTCGTCAAATTCCTCCTCCACCTCACTCCCCTCATCTTCGACCGGACCATCCTTGTTGAATAACTGACTGACGCACCATACCTCCAACGTGATCTTTCCCAGGCGGCTCGATTGTGCCGGGTCAAGCGTTGAGAGAACGGAGATGGAGTGATGAATAATGTGCGACTCCGTATGTTCCATATCCAGGGTCAGCTCGGATAGGTTGGAACAGTCCTCAAGACTGAGCAGATAAGCCGGGATTCCCGGCTCGAGGTAATGGGCCGTGGAGTCTACGTGATTGGATGACAGTCAGCTACACCGCCTTCTAGGTTCTAGACTCGAACGTACCGGCCCAAAGCCTTATTCGAAGAGATGAGAGCGCATGCGCGTTCACTTCGATCAGGTCATTAGCCGCCTCGGTTACTTCGACATTCGCAACGACGTAATCAAATTCCAGCCTGCTGAGTTGATACGGGATCCAGGCGGCCGCGCTGACAATTTGCGCAAGAGGCTCGGGTTCGTAGCCTCCAGAAATGGAGAGTTCCAGTTCTGCTGTCTTCGAACCCCCGCTAGGGTTTGGCGTGTTCACAACGGGGGGTTTTCCTGGAGGTTGGGGCTGTCCGCAAGCGCAGTCAACGAGGCGAAGACGTTTAGGACGGTAGCGTCCCAGCACGACATCGGAAATGTTGTAAGCGGATAGTAGACAACCTTCGAACTTGACTGTTTGGAGCGTGGCGGAGTGTGCGTCGATGAATTCCCGGATGGAGACCCGCTGATTGGCGAGTTCCGCTCCGATGATACCAAGACTTTCGATGGGGGCCGCGGAGAATGCCCTCAAGAGGTCTGGGATGGAGGGCACCTGGACAGGCCAATAACTGGAGTATGACATTTCGCTATACAACACTTCGAGCTTCTTAACGTGTGGGAGGATAGCCGGTGGTGGGGTGGGGGCGGCTTCACCCTCGGGGACGTGAATCTCGACCGTGTTGAACAGGTGCGCCCGCGAGCGATCGGCCCACTTCCTGGACACCAGAGTACATGCGCAGAGCGCCTCGAATGGGTCGACGCTTTCAATGGAATTTCGGTGACAATTCTGGTAGGCGTCGCCGAGTTCGTCAATCACGAGGTTGACAACCTGTGGGGGGAACGCTTCGCGAGGAGGCATGAGACGGGAGGCGGGGGAGGTTGTCCCAGATAATCCAGCGACGTGGCAGACGGTGAGTAACAGGCGGAGTGAACGTCTGGAGGGTGTGCTCTTACATAAGTACTCAGTACTCAGGACGCGGAGGTCGATTGTCACTCGGTCCGATCAAGATCATGCGGCAAACCCCGTGCACCTGCTTCGCCAAAACATCGAGGTCCCTGCGCCACCAAAGGATTGGATACAGCCCTTCGCACATTTTCAAGTCAGACGCTACACAATGGCGATAATGGACGCGAACTACGACCAGGAGATGATGCGGCTGTGGGGGATCATCTCCGACTTGTCTGACCAGCTGAACGAGCACCGAGCCACAGCCAGTGCATTGAGGAATCAAGCGGAAGGTATCAGGGTGAGTCTGCGACCCAGGATAAACGTAACCCGTAGCGAGGGTTCTCATCCTAGATGTTTGAGCGCTATAGAACCAAGCCATTCACACTCAAACCGGTTTCGTGTTGCGCAGGTTGGTGTTTGCGACTGGTGTTTTGCCCCGAACTCTATGCTCACCACACGAATGTGAAGGTTCAATACGGATAAGTCACAGGGTCTGTACAGACTCGTTTGATTCATCCTTATTGACCCACATTTCTCACTCAACAGAGGACTACGACTCGGAACTGGACAGGATGACGAACGCGATCACAGCGGAGAACCAAGCACTGCAATACGACAACAAGCAATTGAACCTGTTGATAAAAGAGTATGAACAGACGCTCGAGACGCTGATGACAACGTTCAGGAAACGGGCTGTGAGTTAATCCAGTCGATGGTTACGGGGCCGCTCTGGATCACTCATTGGATCGGGTAGCACGAGATTCAGGAGCAAGAGCTCGAATTGATTCGGAAGTACGAAGCGGCGCTTCTGGCGAAAGAAGCGGAACAGCTGACAGAAGAGTTGGACGCGAACATGGCCTTCTCATCATCGATTTCGACGCTCGGGCGGAACCTCCGAAAGGCGCTCCGGGCCATAGATGGTGAGGAGACCCCAGAGAGCGGGGATGATCGCGATGACATGGCCACCCTGGCTGCCAGCGAGTGGGCGCTCGATCGTGAATGCGAACTCGCTCGTCTGGAGAAAGAGAATGCTGAGCTGAGGCGTATGCTGGGATTAGAGGTGGAAGTCGAGCAGACGTCGATTTCCCTGTCGAATCTGTCTACGACGGGATCAGCTTCCGAGCAAAGCGGACAGGGTCAGCGGAGCCAGATCGGTGACGGGACCAAACCGCTTACAACCCCAACAGGACCAGGAAAGGGACCGCAGAAGATTCTCGGAGGGATGCCGGGTTCAGTTGGGCCATTTGGGACATTCAAGCGGATGCGAGTTGCAGGGTAGAGGGGTTGTTTGATTAAGGCTTGTAATGAAAAGCGTTCACATACAACATGTAGTCGGAATACAAACGCGGCACAAGAGTACAGAAGTGACTCGCTGGCCGGACGCCCGCGACCCGCAGTCGTTGTTACCGTCGTCGTCACCACCGTCGATGATGTCCCGGCTTTCGTCGAGTGAGGTTTCGTGGCGAGATCCGACAGGTGGGGGAAGTAATTACACGAATTTCAAAGTCGGTACATTTCCACCCTTCGCGTTCTCCCTGATCGCCCACCGAGTACACTCACGCCTTCTCCCTTTCATTCATGTCTCTCTCCTTCTTCTTATAGACGACCCGCCCACATCGGCCGACTTCCCTACTCCCCGCCGCCATCCACAGGAGCTGGACGATGTCCTCGGGCCCTTCTTCCCCCCAACCCTCTGGCGCCGGCGGCCCCGCCAACACCCCGAGGTTCAGGTTCTCAGAACTTCTCACTTCCTCCCCTCACGACCGCCCTCGGACCTCTCCGTTCAAGGGTAAACAAGCCCAGCAAGAACCTCTCCGCCCGCCGCGTATTTACGGTCAGTACTACCCCACCTACAGCCCAACGGCGGCAGCTCACTCCGCTTATAGATATCCCAGTTGGAGCCAATGGCTTTACGTCCGCCCACGCCCACGAAAGCTCTCCTCCGGAGCCGAGCCTGTCGCCTAAACGCTCACGGAATAGCTTCCTTTCAACGGCTCAAGACGCGTTTACACTTAAAAAGTTCGGGAGGAAGAAGAAACCTCTCGCCATCCCCACATCCACTCTCCTCCCCGACGTAATCGAAATAACTGCGACCGAGGCCAAGCGGAACAGCAAGATTGCTGCTTCCCAGGAAGAGGAGCAAGAGCGGGAACGGCTTCGTGACGCGGCGGCACAATCTATTGGCCTCGACCCAGATTTGATGATGTCCAGTCCGGTGGCCAACCTCGACTTCGGCTTCGGCGATGACCACGACGACTACAGTTACGACCATGATGCTGAAGCCGACAACCCGCCGTCTGTATCGCATGGACTCAGCCGGGAGGGCTCCCACAATTCCAATTCCATGTGGAGAAATGATCCGCCTTCCTCTCTGGGTCATCGTGGACGCGCGGGATCGGCCAACGCCGCTGTAAAGACTTCATCCACATCTGCGCCCGCGTTAACCCCCACTATTCCCGTCTATCCCACGACCGTGGCAGGCCTTGCCGATTTTACCCAACTATCCCGTGTCCTGCCAAAATATTACCCTGGCAACCAATTACTGAAGTTCGCGCGAACGAGACAATGGAAGACCAGGTTTATCGTCATGTCATCGCCAGTTCAACCCAACGGGACTCTGTCATCCTCACATTCCTCACGCCCTACTCCCACGGCAGCACCGACGGTTTCTTATCTCCACCTTTTCAAGTCAAACAACCCTTCCGAAAGGGAGCTTGAGCGGCTCGAGATCAACGAAGACAGCGTGGTTTTCGTGAACGAAAATAATGAAGAGATTTCTGGACGACGGAGTGTGCTACGGGTCGGGGGTGTTGATTGTGGGGCGATGAAGAAGGATTTGAATGTCGAAGAGGGTGGGAGGACGATGTGGCTACTCCAGGTCTCCGACCAGCAGGAGCTGCAGCGGTGGATATCGGTGATTAAAAACTCGGTTTTGGGGCAAAGGTACGATACCCTCATCCTTTTCTTTACCGTTCTGGTCCGAAACTCTTCCGCGATTTGCGGTCACACGACATACCCGACATGACCTGCCGGGGATTTTTCCTTCCGCTTTTTTGTTACGTGATGCGATGCAAGATTTTGATCCCTCATAGATCTGTCCGCGCTGGGTTGGGGCTCCCTACATCCAATTACGGCGGAGCAGAGCCTCGTGGAGATATGGATGTCATGTTGTCCATGAGAGCCCAGGGACTGATATCATCGAGGAACAGGGGCATGAGCCTGAACTCCGGTCCAAGGAGTGACGCCAACGGGACTTCGAACCCCAATATTATTCCCCCGTCGTCACCTCAACCAAAGGCACAGTCACCTTCTCCCACATCACCGAAATTGCCAATGTCCACGTTGAAGGGCCTCTTTGCTGGACCAAACCGACCCCGAACTCCCTCCCTGGTTGGGTTAAATGGTGGCGCCAAAAGCGATGAACCTTCACTCCTTCAATCTTCACTCACCTCCATTTCTCCCCCTCGTCATCAGAACCACCATAATCATTCGCACTCACCACCTATAACATCCGCCGGAACGCATATACTCAATCGCCTTCGAGGGAACTCCGACGCACGTCCTTTAAGTCCACTGGGTTATACTCCTTCTGTCACTTCTATCTCCACGACCACCAATGGCAACGCGGGTGGTAATTCGGTTCATTCCGTCGATTCTCCGTTCAGTTCTGGCGAGCTCGAACGGAAGATCTTGCTCGACCAAACTGATACGACCACAAGCGGAGCGTCGGGATCGAATTGGCCGGTCAATCAGAGAAAGCAAAGCCACATCTCCCAACAGTTAACAGGACTCGACGGGCTAATGAACTCTGTATCCGCACCATTACAACCTCCTCCCTGGAAGAAGCACTCGATAGGGCCCTCATCTGTCGTGCAATCCCACCCTGAGAATCAAGTGGATTTATCTGAACCAGACCCCATAACCTACCAATACCTTCATACCAACATGAGCGCGGTCGAGAGCTTTGGTGTTCACAATACCCACCCTCAGAGCCGGCGTTCGACAAACGGAGCGCGACCTTCGCTGGATCTCAGCTTTGGCAGGGATTCTCAGGGGAGTGGGAGTGTGAACGGGAGTGGAACTGGTGGTAGTGGGTCCGTCAAGGGGTCCTTGGGGGTCCTTAGCGTGGGGGGGAAGAAGCCACGGCCGCCGAGTTGGACTTCGACATCGTCGATTTCTGAAAGCACTAGTCCCGGTCCCAAGAGGTGGTCGAGACAGGGAATATTGCCGAAGATGTTAACTCCCCCCAGCGGAGCGTTACCCTCGATCCCCGTATCCGGTATGGAGGAAGAGGCCACGACACCCAGAGTGAGCTCACCCTATCCCTACTCTTTCGATGGGGACCGGTCTCCGAGCAGGTCTTCCTCTTATTCCACCCAAAACTCTCGTGTCAACTCGTACTCGAACTCCAACACGAACAGCCCCCAGAATGGATTCTCGACAACCTTATTCGTGAAGAGGCAATCCGGATCCAGCTTCCAGAGCGCGACGAGTACGGGCAACGTTAGCTCGCAGAGGACGAGTACCGGATCTGGGACGGGGACTAGCGGTGTGGGCTCGTATATCTCCCGATCGGCACTATCAATTCAGAATCGGCTCAGTCTGGCGCCACCTCAACGGCCGGCACCGAGCACGGCGTTGCCTCCCACTCCGACGGAACAGAGTCCCCAAACGTCATCTTCGAGCTGGTCGAACCCGAGTCCTAGTCCATCCCCATCTTCGGCTAGGTCTTCATTTAGGGAGAGCTTGACCCAACGGGCGGTGAGGTTGAGTCTTGTAGGGATCCCACCCAAGACGCCGCCCACGGCAAACCTCCCGCTTCGTCCAGACGATCCTTCTTTCTCCCCAGGTCATCGGAGGAGTAACAGCGGCGGTAGCATCAGTGTTGGAGGGACCTCCCGGCCAACCACGCTGTATACCATTCCAGGGAGTCCGAGGGAAACTGATCCAGGCGTTATCCCATCCGTGCTGACCGAGAAGGAGCGACAGCAAAACACACCGAACTTGAACCTAAGGCAGAGGTTAAGGATGCTGAGCGCACCAGCATCGACGACTGCATTCAACAACTCCCCTCCTACGACTGTGTCCTCCAACTCTTCGGTCTCAACGCAACTCTTGGCTGCTGATCAGGCGATCCTCATGCCTCATACGGATGGAGAGGATAACTACGGGTCGGTGCATACGAGGCTGTTGGTTGGGGAGCCGATTACGACGATGCAGAATGATCCCAGTTTCTTGTTGATGGCCACCCCTGTGATCCCACCTCCGACACCACCTCCCAGACTTACGAATCAATCTTCTCCACCACCTTCGTCTTCATTCGTTCCCTCCAACCCCTCGTCGCCCCTCCCCACTCAGACCAAGTTCCCTTCATCTTCGACTCTCCCTCCGCCACAGTATGCGACGTATAGTCAGCGATCACCAACGTTGGCACCGTTGCCCGTCCCGCCGAGGAGCCCGTTTAGACAACTGCCGAAGCCTCCCAGTCCGGCTCCTTCCTACACCTCGAGGAGATCACAGCCACTTCCTTCCCCACCCCCGACGCAACAATTTCCGCCGGAGATAACTTCTTTGTCACCCCCGCCGTGGAAGACGGCGAGGAGGTCGAGTGTCGTTCCCACGATACCCCCAAAGGAGGACTCGGCTGGGGCCGGGGAAAGGGATGACCGGCCACCACCGGCGTTCATGGACTCCCCGCCGCTACTTGCGCCCCCGATGACCCCTCCCCTGCCACTCACTCCGCGATTGCCAAGCGCTGATTCGATCACTAACCTCTCGATTTAAGATTTGCATATAGTTGGTCATCTTTGGTTTTCGTTATGGACTCCCCCCCGTTTGATTTCTCTCTCCCTGTTTATTCTGTTTCCGGCTCGTCCCTCGTCTCGTTGTTCCGTCACCAGTCCCGTGTCCTGATATCATCTACTTGTCGCGTTCTGATACCTTTTTATTTTTTCTTTCGAAGTGTATAACACCAGTGTAACCCCATTTCACCCCATCCCCTCCCCCCACCCCACTCCCCGCCCCTCCGTCCCATACCTGCCCCGACGTTTCCTCTCTCCCGTCCATTAGGACGACGACGGCTTGTTGTTTTGCTCTGACCCCACGCTCGGCTCCTCGCGACCATTGTTCATCCCCTTACCCATGCATGCATAGTAGACTCGCACGTTTTCTTGGAATGGTCTCGGTACTACTGTAATCGTTGTTACGAACACTTTTTTCCTTCCGGAATATGTAATGCCGTGATAACCCGGAAAGACCTGAGGGTGCGTTACCACGTGCAGGGAGGGATAGTTCATACCTTGCGACAGTGACATATCTGAATACTCCTTTCACAATAACAAACCGTCGGTTTCTATCTATTGCGAAAGGTATTTTGGACAACATCATAAACATGCAACGCACGTCGTCAGGACTACCGCTCCCCAAACCCAGTGCGTGGTTTGTGGGGTTCCTGCTTAGTAGCTCATTCTATCACAGGCCTCCTTCACCAACTTTACGGCGCCTTCGGATCGAGGCTTGATTGTACATTTGAAAGGCTTGGGGTCCCTGGTTAACATTGCGCAACGGTCAGCATTAATACAACCACAAGAATTGATGACCCCAGGAAAACACACCGAACGAGGAGGTTATAGAATTCGGCTTTGGGCATTTGAGGATTTCCCTCTTCGTCCAAGGCAGGTCCAATGTCGAACGCAGAAAGTACGGAGGCGACGAGAAGGTACACTGTCCGGAGAGCGAATTGTTTTCCGGGACAGATCCTAGGGATCACGAGGGATGGTTATCCACCGTTCGTGGGGAGCACGAGCTTGGGTGTTTCTTACCTCCTCCCGGATCCGAACACCCTATCCTCAGGATTGAAGACCAGGGGGTTTATTTCTCCGTCCTTGAGGAACCTGTCTGGGTTGAATGCTTCCGGGTCGGGGTAGATGTCCGGATCACGGAAGATCGCCCAGACGTTCTCTATTACGGTTGCTCCTGCAGGGATGAAGTACCCCCGGTACACGTCATCCTGGGTGGTTCTTTTTGGGATGCTGACGGGGAGGGGTGGACTCCACCGGAGGAGTTCCTTCACCAGAGCGTCGATATACGGCAAGTTCTCTTTGTCCGAATAATCCGGGAGGTGTTTTTTTCCAACGACCCGATCGAGCTCCCCCTGCGCTTTCTTCATGACGTCCGGGTTGAGAGTCATTGCTAGGAAGAACGCCTGTAAGGTCGTCGTTGTCTGAAAGCAG
>Ga0307509_10004482_pt1 | contig 20091 bp, 12 predicted proteins | sample 10_EM_MG_FD_202245 | JGI IMG/M metagenome (GOLD analysis project Ga0307509, IMG submission 202245) | Populus trichocarpa ectomycorrhiza microbial communities from riparian zone in the Pacific Northwest, United States - 10_EM | ecosystem: Host-associated > Plants > Roots > Unclassified | place...
TGGATCACGGCGTCGATCCGGCCGTGCTTCGCGTAGAGCTCGTCGATCAGGGTCGCGAGCTCGGGTGTGCGCACGTCGACCGCGTGGTAGCTCGCCCGATCGCCGAGCGCGTCGAGCGTGGCGCGGATCTCGCGGTCGGCCAGGACCCGCGCGACCCGGGCCTCGATGATCGCCGGCGTGCCGCCGAGCTTCGCGAGGACGCCGCGGAGCGCCTTCGCATCGGGCGCGCCCGCGAGCTTCGGATCTTCGGGCGCCGGAAGCACCGAGCGACCGCACAGCGCGATGTGACAGCCGTAGCGGTTCGCGAGCCCGATCGCGACCTTCGCGGTGATCCCGCGCGCGCCACCGGTGACGAGCACGATCGAGTCGCGATCCAGGTCGACGTCGCCGATCGGGATGTCGGTCGGAATGATCTCGAGGCTCGACCGCACGCCGCCGACGTAACCGATCTCGACATGGTGATCGTCGGCATGGAGCTCGCGATGGAGCGTCGCCGCCGCGTCGTCGCGCGTGTCGAGATCGACGACCCGCGCGCGGACGTCGGGCCACTCGGCGGCGACTGTCTTGATCAGACCGGCCGGGCCGCCGTGACCTCCGCGACCGAGCTCGCCGTTCATGGTCGCGACGTAGATCAACTTCGCACCGCCGAGCGCGGCCGCGCGCACGCGCTCGAACATGCCGCGCATGGTCTCGACGCCGTCGACGACGCCGAGATCGATGAAGCCATCGATCGTCTCCTCGGGGATCCCACGGAACACGAGCGCACCCTCGGCCTGGAGGCGCGCGGCGAGCGCATCGCCGATCATGCCGCCGTCGTAGATCGACATCTTCTTGCCGGCGAACGAGGTGTGGCCATTGACGTGCACCGGGACCTCGACGACGCCGAGCGTGTAGCGCTGGACCGACGCTTCGTCCTTCAGCGGCTCGGCGACGACCTCGGTCACGATCTGCTCGAGCTCGCTCGGCGCGGCGGGCTCGGGCTTGGACATGTCGAGCCGCTCGACGAGCCAGCCGACGAGCGTGCGCAGCGTCTTCTTGGTCGCGAGCTCCTCGACGAGCGCGTCCGCGCCGTTGTTGCCGTCGATCCGCAGGCCGAGGCGCTGCGCGAGCTCGCCGATGATCTCGATCCGCTTGATCGAGTCGATGCTGAGATCCGCCTCGAGATCGAGATCGATCCCGAGCGTCTCCACCGGGTAGCCGGTGCGCTCGCTCACGATCGAGATCACGAGCTGCATCGGATCGAGCTTCGCGGCGGGAGCCGGCGTGGGCGCGGCCGCCATGGGAGCCGGCGCGTGTACCGGCGCGGCGACGGCCAGCTGGCGCGCGGGCTGGATGTCGATGACGTGCTGCGCCTCGATCATCGGCGCCGGCACGGAGCCGAGGTACGACAGCATCACGTCGCGCTGCGCGGTGATCATCGACCGCATCGTCCGCAGGTATTCGAGCACCACGCCGTCGCGCTCGGCCGGCACCACGGGTGCCGCAGCGGCCTGGGGGAATCCGATCGGCTTCTGCGGCATGGGGGCTTCTCCATTCGCCGTGCGCGTACGATGCCCGTTCACGAGCCACGGCTTCTGCTTCGCGGCCGGTGCCGCGAGATCGACGATCAACGCGTCGCGATGCTGGAACAGCGCCTCCGCGTCGACGTTCACGCCGCTCGCCGCGAGGGCCGCGAGGGCGCGCAACAACTGCTTGACGTTGCCTTCGCCGGCATCGCACGCGATCGCGACGTGCGGGCGATCGCCGAGGATCTCGCCGACGAGCCGGGTCAGGACCTGGCCCGGACCGACCTCGACGAACACCCGTGCACCGGCGTCGTACATCGACAGCAGCTGCTGGGCCCAGCGCACCGGCTGCGCGACCTGGGCGGCGAGCAGCGCGCGCACCGCTTCGGGCGAGCTCGGGTACGGCTGCGCGGTCGTGTTCGACCACACCGGCAGCTGCGGCTCGTAGACCGTGAGCTCGTCGAGCTTGTCGGCGAGCGCGCGATGCGCCCCGGCGACGATCGGGCTGTGGAACGCGCACGCGACCGGGATCTTCTTCGCGCCGAGCTTGGCCGCCTTGCAGCGCTCGAGCGCGAGCGCGACGGCGTCCTCGGACCCGCTGATCACGGCCTGCTTCGCCGAGTTGAAGTTCGCGATCACCGCGCCGGTGCCTTCGATCAGGCGCGCGACGGTGTCGCCGTCCGCGGCGACCGCCGCCATCGTGCCGGGCGCACCCGCGGCAGCGTCGAGGATCGCCTCGCCGCGCGCCGCGCTGAGCTCGAGCAGATCGGGCTCGCTGATCGCGCCGGCGATCGCGAGCGCCGCGAGCTCGCCGTAGCTGTGGCCCGCGATCATGTCGGGGTGGACGTTGCACGCGCCGAGCAGCTCGGCGACCGCGAGGTCCGCCATGCCGAGTGCCGGCTGAGCGACGCGCGTGTCGGTGAGCGCCGCGGCCTGGGCCTTCTGATCCTCCGCTCCGAACGCCGCCGGCGGCAGCATCGTCGCCGCCCACGGCGAGCCGAGCTCGAGCAGGCGATGGAGGCGCGGGAACGCGACGAACAGCTCCGCCAGCATGCCCGGCTTCTGGCTGCCCTGACCGGGACACAGGAACGCGAGCTTGCCGTTCGCGCCGGCCGCACCACTCGCGCCGCTCGCCGCGATCTTGCGGATCCACACGTCCTTCGAACCCTCGCCGCGCGTGACCTGCGCGAGCTTGGTCCGGAGATCCTCCAGGCTCTCGGCCACGACCGCCGCGAGGACGGGTCCGGCCGACCGCGCCGCGGTCCGCGCCAGGTCGCGCAACCGCGCGCCGCTCGCGATGCCGCGCTCGAGCGCCGCCACGTCGCGCACGAGCACGAGCTCCGCGGCCCACTCCGGGCTCGCGTGCGTCGCGCCGCGATGCTGCGCGAGCACCGCGTGGAAGTTGGTGCCGCCGAAACCGAACGCGCTGACCGCGGCGACCCGCTGCTCGGCGATCCACGGCCGCGCGCGATCGAGGAACACGAACGGGCTCTTGTCGCGCTGCCAGGCCGCGTTCGGGGTCTTGATGTTCGACGTCGGTGGGAGCACGCCGTGATGGATCGCGAGTGCGGCCTTGATCAACCCGGCCATGCCGGCGGCGCACTTGGTGTGGCCGATCTGCGACTTGACCGAGCCGAGCGCGCACGACGCCGCGCCCGCACCGGCGTTCGTGAACACGTCGGTCAGCGTGTGCAGCTCGGTGCGATCACCGACGATCGTGCCGGTGCCATGGGCCTCGACGAGCCCGACGTCCGCCGGCGACACGCCCGCCTGCGCGTACGCCCGTTCGAGCGCGCGGACCTGGCCTTCCTTGCGCGGCGCGGTCAGGCCGAGGCTCTTGCCGTCGCTCGCGCCCGCGACACCCTTCAGCACCGCGTACACGCGATCGCCGTCGCGCTCGGCGTCGGCGAGCCGCTTCAGCACGATGCACGCGACGCCCTCGCCGAGGACGATACCGTCGGCGTTCGCGTCGAACGTGTGGCACTGGCCGGTCGGCGACAGCGCGTGCACGCTCGCGAACATCAAGTAGTCGTTGATGCTGTTGTGGAGGTCGGCGCCACCGCAAAGCACCATGTCGGACGAGCCCGAGGCGAGCTCCTTCGCGGCCATGTCGAGGGCGGCGAGCGACGCGGCGCACGCGGCATCGACGGTGTAGTTGACGCCGCCGAGATCGAGGCGGTTCGCGATCCGCCCCGCGATCACGTTCGACAGCACGCCGGGGAACGAGTCCTCCGACAGCGTCGGCAGCACGTCCTCGAGCGCCTCGGGCAGCGTCCCGACGTAGTGCGGGAACATCGCGCGGAACGAGTACGCGCTCGATAGGTCGGTCCCGGCCTCGGCGCCGAAGATCACCGAACAGCGCGAGCGATCGAACTCTCTTCCTTCGGAGCCGGCCGCATAGCCCGCGTCGGCGAGTGCCCGCTTCGCGATCTCGAGCGAGAGCAATTGGACCGGCTCGATCGATGCAAGCGACTTCGGCGGGATGCCGTACGCGAGCGGATCGAACGGGACTTCCGCGATGAAACCGCCCCACTTGCACGGCGTCTTCTTGCCGGCGTCGACGGTGACCGCGTTCGGATCGTAGTAGGTCGCGACGTCCCAGCGATCGGCGGGCACCTCGCGGATCGCATTCTTGCCGGCGACGATGTTCGCCCAGAACGCGTCGGTGTCCGGCGCGCCGGGGAAGATCGCGGCGACCCCGACGATCGCGATGTCGTTCGGTCGCGTCATTTCGCGCTGGCTCTCGCGCTGCCCCAGCAGCTCGGTCCCGCGCTCGCTGACGTCTTCATGCAGCTCGGCGATCGACAAGGTCTCGGAACGCAACGCCGCGATCTGTCCGATCATGTACATCCCTTCGCGCTCCTGCGTCGCATCGTCGACCCTCGAGATCTGATCGCCGTCGCGGCGCAGGCCCTTCGCGGCGATCCGCAGGCGGCCGAGGTTGAGCTGCTCGAGCTGCAACCACGCTTCCTTCTGGGCGACGCCTGCGGAGGCGAGCCGCTGCTTCTCCGCCTCGAACGCGTCGACGAAGCTGGTCGCGGCGCAGCGCGTGCTGTGGCCCGGCGAGGTCTCGAGGAGCACGGTGCGATCGCAGTCGACCGCAGCGCGCTGGAACCCGGGCTCGATCGCGCCGCACTCGACGGCCTCGTGCGTGAACAGGTACGCCGTCCCCATGATCACGCCGACCCTCGCGCCCCGCGCGGCGAGCGGCGCGGCCATCGCGGAGATCATCGCGGCCGAGCGTGCGTCGTGGATGCCGCCGGCGAAGATCACGTCGCAGTCCCCCGCGGCGTCGTCGGCGAGGATCCGCGCGAGCTGCTGCTGCCACAGCACGAAGCTGGTGCGCGGCCCGACGTGACCGCCGCACTCGCTGCCCTCGAACACGAACCGCCGTGCGCCGTCCTTGAGGAACAGATCGAGCAGGCCCGGCGACGGGACGTGGAGATACGTCGCGGTGCCCTGCGCCTCGAGCGGCACGGCCTGCGACGGCCGGCCACCCGCGATCAGCGCGATCGGCGGCACGAGCTCGCGAATCACTTCCATCTGGCGCTCGCGGATCTCCTGCGGGACGAACCCGAGGATCCCGACGCCCCACGGGCGATCACCGACGAGCTCCTTGGTCTCGCGCAGGAGCTCGCGGACTTCCGGACCCGACATCAGCGTGAGCGCGAGGAACGGCAGGCCACCGGCCTCGGCGACCGCGGCGGCGAACTTCGCGCGATCGGAGACGCGCGACATCGGTCCCTGCGCGATCGGGTAGCGCATCCCGTGCGCGCGCGCGAACGGCGAGTCCGGTGCGAGCGGCTTGTGCTCGATCGCGAGCGCGAGGTGGCGCGCGATCGCGGCGGTGATGCCGCGGACGACCTGCGCCGCCGTCGTCGACTGCGCGAACGCGGCGTCCTGGCCGAGCGGCAACAGGTTTCGCGTGAGGTCCGCGCCGCCGAGCCGCGCGAGCAGATCCTCGCGCGAGCCGACGTTCTTCGTCACCGCGAGATCCGGCCGCGTGAACACGCGATGACCGAACAGCACCGTGGTCTCGCTGCCGTCCATCGCGGCGATCGCGGCACGCACCGGGGTCGCGAGTGAAGATTCACGTACGAGCGCGAGCTGGCTATCGAGCACGACACCGACCGCACCACCGGCGATGCACGCCGCCGCTGTGTGCTCGCCGATGCCGCCCTGCGCCCACACCGGCACGTCGAGGCCGGCGATCCGCTGGACGAGGACGAACGTGGTCTCGTCGCCGATCCGGCCGCCCGCCTCCATGCCCTTCGCGATCACACCGCTCGCACCTGCATCGATCGCGGCGCGCGCCTCGGCGAGCGAGGTGACCTGGGCGAGCACGCGGCGCGGCAGGTATTGCGCGACCATCGCCGGTTCGCCGACGATCACGGTCGTGATGTTCGGCGGCAGCTCGAGCGACACCCCTTCCGGGATGCGCACCGCACTCACCTGTGAGAGCGCGCGCCACACCGCGCTCGGATCGCGACCGACATCGAGCACGCCGAGCGCGCCGGCCTCGTGGATCGCCGTGACCAGACCGACATCTGGCCGCTCGAGCGGAGAGATACCGATGACTCCATCGCGTGTTTGAACCACCGACATGCGATGTGCGAAACGCTACCAACAACGGCATCTCGCGATCGATAGATATTGTATTTCAATTCAATGGAATCGCTGACATGTACGAGCAATGCACAGCGAGTAACGTGAAGCACGGCTGCAACAAATGAGAGTGGCGATCGAACACGTTTTCGAGGGAATCGGTGCCGCGGCCTACGAAACGCTCTTCTTCGACGAAGCGTTCAACGAGTCCCTCGGTAGGCACTTGCACATGGGGCGCATGCTGGTGCGCCTGGATCGTCACGCCGATAGGATCGTGCGGCATGTTCGCTTCGAGCCTGCGCAAGATCCGGACAGCCCGGCGAAGCAAGCTTTCGGCAGTTCACGGGCCTCGTTCCTGGAGGAGCTCGACTACGACCCGCGGACCCGGCGCGGTGCGTGGAAGACGGTGCCGAACCTCTTCACCGACCGCGTGAAGAACACCGGCACGCTCGAATTCGTCGACGTGCCCGAAGGGACGAAGCGGATCGTGAAGGGCGAGGTCGCGGTGAAGCTGTTCGGGTTCGGCGGGATGGTCGAGAAGATGATCTCCGCCGAGATCGTGAAGAGCTACGAGCAGACGACCGCGTTCACCCGCGCGTGGCTCGCGAAGCGCTGAACACGATCATCGTCGTCGGCTTCTCCGGGTGCGGCAGCTGCCACGCGCGCGCGACGTCGGCCGCCGCGTACGCCTTGACGTCGGTGAATCCCGCAGCGTGCAGCTCGGCGACCAGCTGGTCGCGCGTCCTCGCATCGCGCTCGAAGCTGCGCCCGCCGGTGAACCGCTTCATCGCGCGCTCGAGGAGCGCGCCGACCCGGCCCGGTGGTGGCTCCTCGTCGACCGGTACGAGATCGAACAGGAAGTGCGGCGTCAGCGCGGCGAGCTTGGAGAACAACCGGCGGCGTGCATCACCGTCGAGGTACATCAACAGGCCCTCGGCGATGATCACGTCGGCCGCCGGGACCTCGTCCGTCGTGACGTCCCCCGCGACCAGCGTCAGGCGCTCGAGCACCTCGCGGCCGCGCGCGCTACGTGCGAGTAGCTCGCGCTTCTTCGCGATCACCGGCGGCAGATCGACCTCCGTATACGTACGGGCCGCGCAGTTGGCCGCGCCGCGCCGCGACAACCCCGCGGCGAGCTCGACGACGGACCCCGCGGTCTCGGCGAGCAGGTGATCGATCATCGCGTGGCGATGGAGTAGCGCAAAGCGCAACGCCGGCATGTCCGGACGCACGATCCGCGCGAGGCCGAGGGCCGCGTTGGTGACGTCGAAGACGCGCTTTCCGTCGGGCGTGGCCAGCAGGTCAGCGTCGGGGAGGCCACCCCAGGCCCACACCTGTGACGTGTACAGCGCGGTCACCGACAGATCGCCACTCACGGCCCCAGCATAGCCGTCGAGGGCGGTCTATACTCGCAGCGTCGTGACGAAGAGATCGGGTGGCCGCGACTCGCGGCAGGAGTCCGCCTCGGATGGGTCCGAGGAAGGCGCGGGCGCGGAGAGCTTCCGCGTCGATCGCGTCTACGTCCCCGCGGCCGGTGCCACTCCGCCGGTGACGCGGCAGAGCCAACCCGGAATCTCGCCGTCGACCGCATCGCTCATGCGCTCGCGCTCGCGGTCGGCTTCGGGCTCGACCATGAGTCCGACGGCCGCCGTGGAGACCGAGGGCGAGCTCGCCCTCCGCCGCCAGCTGTCGCGGTTGCAGCGCCAGCTCGCCGACGCGCAGCGCGAGCTCGCGAACAAGGACGAAGAGCTCGCCGCCGAGGTCGAGAAGCGCGCCGAAGCGATCGACGCGCACGACACGCTGCTCGAGATGCTCGGCGAGCACAAGGCTCAGCTCGACGAGCTGACCGCGTACTACGCGCGCACGACCGGCGTCGAACAGCGCCTGCAGGAGGCGGTCGACCGCCGACGAGCTCGCCCACGTCCTCGATCTCGAGCGCGGCAAGGTCACCGCGGCGACGACCCGCGCCGACGAGCTCGCCGCGCACTTCGACGACGCGCGCTCGAAGTGGACCGCCGAGCGGCTCAAGCTCGACGAGCAGCGGATCGCCGAGATCACGACGCTCGAGCAGCAGAAGCGCGCGGTGCACGAATCCGCAGAGGCCGCGATGCAGGCGACCGCCGACCGGCTGCGCACCGCCCACGAGGACGAGCTCGTGAAGCTCCGCAGCTCGCACGAGCGCTCCGTCGCCATGCTGCGCGGCGAGCTCGAACCGAAAGCGCTCGAGGCGCGCGGGCTCGCCGAGGAGCGCGAGCGCCTCACGAGCGAGCTCGCCGCGTTGAAGACCGAGGCCGCCCGGGCCGCCGAGGAGTCGGTGCAGTCCCACGCGCGCGAGATCGCGGCGCTCACCGATCAGCACACCTCCACCACGAGCTCGCTGACCCAGGGTCACGCGACCGAGCTCTCGCGCGTCACCGCCGAGCGCGACGACAAGGCCGCGGCGCTCGACCAGGCGACCCGCAACGCCGAGCTGCGCGAGCAGTACTGGGAGACCACGGTCAACGGCCTGCGCGAGACCCAGAAGAAGCTCCAGCGCGACATCGCCGAGGCGAAGGAGCGGATCGCCGCGCTCGAGTCCGATCAGACGTCGCTGACCGAGCGGCTGTCGACCCAGACCACGGCGGTCGCGTCGCTGACCGAAGCGAACCGCGAGCTGTCGGCGCGCGCCGATGCGGCGGAAGAAGAGTCGCGCCGCAACTCGCTCGATCGCCAGCGCTTCGCCTCGTATCTCGAAGAGGGCCTCGCGCTCCTCGGCGTGATTCCGCCGATCCCGACGCCGATCGACGACGACAAGCCTTAGCGCTTTTGCGAGCGCGCCTGCGACTTGGCCTGCGCGCGCGCTTCGGGGTGCTGCTCGAGCACGGAGCGCGCGAGCTTCTGGAGCTCGGGGTGGACGCGGAACTGGGCCATCAGGAACCGGCCGAGGTTGTTGACGTCCTCGTTCGCGAGCTGCTGGAGCTCGGTGCGCGCCTGACCGCGCTGGTTTGCGGCGAACTTCGCGAACACGCGGACGACCTTGATCTGCGTCGCGATCTGAGCGCCGTCCTTCTTCGGTAGCTCGATCGTGTCGAGGAGCGCGAGCGCCTCCTTCGGCTTGCCCGTGCGCGCCCACGCCTCGGCGACGATCGCCGCGGCCATCGCGCGGATCTCCTTGCGCTCGGGGTTGTCGAGGCTGATCGTGTCGGCGGCCTTGCGCGCGTCGGCGGTGCGACCAGTGCCGAGGTAGAGCTGCGAGAGCAACAGCGCGGCGTCGTCCTGCATCGCCGCGTTGAAGTTCTTGAGGCCGACCGTCTCGAGGAGCTTGAGCGCGGCCTTCGGATCGTCGGCGGCCATCAGCTGCGCACGCGCGAACACGTTGACCGGTGAGTTGGCGTCTTTCTGCGCCTCGAGCTTCGAGAGCGCATCGCGTCGCGCCTCGGGCGAGTCCGCCGCGCCCTTCAACATGTTGACCAGGCCGCGCTGCTTGCGCAGCTGGAGGAGCGCCCAGCCGATCACGCCGAGGAGCAGCGCCGTCAGCACGGCGACCACGATCATCAGCGCCGTGGATCCGGTCTGGACGGCGAACGCCCAGACGAGGATCGTCACGACCGCGATCGTGATCAGGGTCTTTTTCTTGATGCCACCGACCTGCGGGGCGGCGGGTTCTTCATCAGCCACGCAGGCGTACTAGCTGACTCCCGGGGTGGTTGGCAACGCGATTGCCGGCTACCGGGGAAGCCAGCCCCACACCGCGCCAACCCGGCGGATTCGCTGGGGCCCCGCCGGGCCCAAATCTTGATCTCATCGCCGCGCGATGCGCCGCTTCCTCTCGACCGCCCTCCTCGCCTCGCTCGTCGCCTGCTCCCAGGGCGACGCCACCCCCGACGACGATTACGAGATCGTCGCCGACGGCAAGGAGGACAGCTTCCGCAGCCCGACCGCGCTGGAGCTCACCGCGACCGCCGATGCGACGGTCACGCTGCCCGCGAGCGCCGCGAACCTCTCCGACGCCGAGCGGCTCGCGCAGGCGACCGACCTGGTCTCGGCGAAGCTGCTCCAGATCGGCTGGTTCCTCAACCTGTGGGTCGCCGACAAGGAGCCCGAGGACGCGAACAAGACCTACGGCGGATTCCACGCGATGGCCCGCAACTCGTCGGTCAAGTCGCTCGGTATCACGAAGGTCGACACGCTGACCTACAAGTTCAACTTCGCGGCGACGATCGCGGCGCAGAACAGCTTCCTCTCGCTGATCGGCGGCACCGGGTCCGGCGGCGGCAAGAAGGTCGATCTGAAGATGGGGAAGGTCTCGAACGATGACCTCCTCGCCGGCAGCTGGCAGGGCCGCTACGACGTCCACTCGTGGGATCCGAGCAAGGTCGCCGCGTCCGAGGTCGAGGCGCTGCCGATCACGATCGTGAAGTCGCCGCGCTCGGCGAATGCGTTCCTCGATTACAACCGGCTCTACGCCGACGGCAAGCTCGAGGTCGGCGCGCAGTTCGGCTGGGACTACAACGCGGATCGCGCGGACCTCCGCAACGCGGAGCAGATGTACGACGAGCTGGTCGGCATCGGCTTCACGTCGCCCGTCGGCGCCTTCAAGGATCTGAAGCTCGACTCGCCGCCGCTCACCCGCGATGCGACGGTCGCCGGCAAGAAGGTCGCGATCAGCGTCAAGCTCGTCCACCCCGGCATGGTCGCGTCACCGTCGGCGAACGCGATCGATCTGCGCAACGCCTTGCTCGCGCTCCTGAAGACGAAGGAAGTGGTGCTGTTCAACGGCCACGCCGGCGTGTCGGGCCGCTTGCTCCCCGCGGACTTCCAATCGGCGTCGGCCGGCAACATCCTGCCGACCGAGTACCCGACACTCGACCTGTTCGACGGCTACCAGATCCTACTCGTCGAGGGCTGCCAGACCTACGCGCGGTTCACCGACGGCTTCCGCCAGAACCCGAAGAAGAAGGGTTCGAACGGCGAGCTCGTCAACATGGACATCGTGACGTCGACCTCGTACACGTGGACCTCGCAGGGCGCCGAGTCGATGGAAGCGATCTTGTGGCCGCTGATCGGCACGGCCGAGGAGACCAACGTCAAGCCGGTGACCTGGGACGATGTGTTGAAGAACATGAATGCGGCGCCGAACCAGACCGCGTTCATGGGCGTCAACGGCATCGACAACGATCCTCACGCGCACCCGTACGCGAACGCCGCGAAGCTCGGCAAGTCGTGCACCTCGTCGACGGCGTGCGGCGGTGAAGGCAATGTGTGTGCGAAGGCACCGGCGACCACGGCCAAGGTCTGCGCGTCGGTCTGCATCGACGATGCGGGTTGCCCCAGTGCGTTCAAGTGCTCGGCGCTCGCATCGAGCGGCACGATCACCGGTCGCGCCTGCGTCGCTCGCTGATAAGCTGGAGGTATGCGCTGGGTGGCGCTCCTCGCGCTGAGCGCGTGTAACAGCATCTTCGGCAACCGCGCCGTGGGCGAGGGCGACGCGCGGTTCTTCGACGCGCCGCTCGATGGCGCGGTCCTGTGTCCGCAGGCCGGCGTCGAGCCGCGGTTCTCGCCGATCCTCCACCCGGTGATCGATCAGGACTGCGCGAGCTATGCGATCGCGGCCGACACCCAGCGCGCCTACGCGCTCTGTGGCGGTCTGATCTTCTCCGGGCCGGTCGACGAGCGGCTCGAGGCCGAGCCCGGACTGCCGGTTCCGACCGAGGAGCTCGGCCTCGCCAACCCGCGGGTCAGCCCGGACGGTGACCTGCTGCTCGTCACGACGTTCGACCTCACGCTGACCCAGACCACGTACCAGTCGTATTCGCCCGGCGCTACCGGCTGGACGCGCGGGCCGGATCTTCCGCTACCGCAGTTCGGCAACGTCTCGGTGCCGTCGCGCGGGCCCGATCGCCGCGTCATCTTCTACGATTCGAACGTGGGCAAGGAGTTCCGGCAGGACGCGACGGGTGTGTGGAGCGAAGTGCGCGACGTCGTGTTCGGTCCATCTCCGGGCGTGCACACCGTGTGGCTGGCGAGCGACGCGCTGCGGATCGTGAGCTGGGAGCAACCTTCGTCGGGCGTGTCGGCGCTGTACTACGCCGATCGCCCGACCCGTGACGACGACTTCTCGCCTCCGCGCCTGTTCGCCGGCGTGCCGGTGACCCACGACCTGTTCATCACCGAAGGCTGCACGCGGGTCTACATGTCGAGCGTGCAGACGATCTTCTATGCGCTGGGCCAGTAGCGCGCTCCTCGCACTGGCGAGCTGCAATCAGATCTTCGGCAACGCCGACGTATCGCGCGGCGACGCCGCGTTCTTCGACGCGCACCTCGACGCTCCGACCTCGTGCGCGCCGGTCCCGGCATTCTCGCGCGGCTTCGTGCAGGTGGTCGCGCAGAACTGCATCTCGTACACGTTGAGCACCACGAGCCAGCGCGCCGCCGCACTCTGTCTCGGCGCCGGCAACACGCAGACGATCGAGGTCGGCGACGTCGGCCACGAGCTCACCTCCGATCCAGCACTCAGCGTGACCGTGAGCTCGGGCGTGAACGGTGTGCGAATCTCGTCGGATGGCGAACGCCTGACGGTCGGCACGCTCGACACGGTCGACCCGCCCGGGCGGATCGCGCTGTTCCACCGCGCGGCCGGCACCTGGGTCCGCGATGCCGACATCGCGACGTCCGCCGTCCATTTTCATTCGGTCAGCGAGATCACGACGGGCCCACATCCGCACGTCCTCGTCGCCTATGACTCCAATGACGTCCGCGAGCTCGTGGAGCAAGACGACGGGACCTGGCTCGAGGTCGGTCGCGACCGCATCGTCGTCGCACAAACGTACGGGGTCCATCTCTCCGGCGACGGCCTCCGCACGTGGAGCGCGGTCCCCGAGGGCTTCGCGCTCTACACGCGGCCCGACACCGACTCGGCCTTCACCGACGCCGGCGTGATCGGGGGCACCAATGGCATCAAGGACCTCTACCTCACCGACGACTGCGGTGCGGTCTACTTCTCGACGCTGGAGAGCATCTGGGCCGCGCCGCGGCGCTAGGCCGGGGTCTCGGAGCTGAGTGCCATTTCGTCGCCCTCGCGGAAGAACTCGATCTCGCCGGTCGTGAACGGACGGCTACGCGGCGGTGTGACCCTCGGGCCCTCCGCGGTCGTGAACGGCAGGAGCTGCGGGCGCAGCGCGCGGGTCGGCGCCTCGGCCGGATCCTCCTCGACGATCAGCGCGGGCGGCAGTCGGCGAGGCGCGGGGGTCGCGACGAGCGTGTGATCGATCGGAGGCGCCTGGCGGCCACCGACGCGCAGGTACACACCGAATGCAGTTCGCAAGACCACGAGCGGAATCGCACCGGCGAGCGCACAGGCACACGCGTAGAGGCAAGGTGCCGCGGCCATCACGATCGCGTCGTTGACGTCGAGCCCGAGGCCGACCCACGCGAGCGTGAACGCCGACCAGCCGACCAGCAACGCGACCGGGGTCGCGAGGAACGAGCGCAACCACAGGGCGCGCCCGTCGAGCGCACGGGTCGCGCCGGCGAACACCAGAAGGTTGATCGCGTTCGTCACCGTCGTCGCCGCGACGAGCGGCAAGGCGAGTGCGAGCGGATAATTCGTCACGGTGAGCTGTTCGCCGATCACGATGGCAAGACTCGCCAGCGTGCCCATCACCACCAGCATGCCGGCGCGCCGCGTGCCGTAGATCTCGGACACGAGCTGACCGACGATCAGCGCGATCGGGAACACGAGCACGCCGACCGTGAGCTCGGGCGCACCCGCGATGTGGAGCGGGAGGACCGAGAGATCGACGACCCACGAGGACGCGAACCACAGCGGGAGTGCGATCGTCGCGACCAGAAACACCACAGCGAGCACGAGGAACGTGCCCTCGCGCCGCCCGTGAAGCGTCGTCGGTGCGATCAGGTCTCGTCCGGGCAGATCACTCTGACGTGAAGGGAGCAGCCAACGGTCGTGATTCATGCGCGAGGAGAATTTCAGGATTCGTGCCACGCACCGACCGTGCGCATGCGCGCATCGAAGATTTCTTAGTGGAAGATCATCGACGTCTCGCTCGTCACGATCACGTCCGGGTTCCAGCGCGTGACCACGAAGCTCGTCGCGGCCGCGTCTGCACCGTTCCCTGCGTCGAACCCCGGCACGAGCTCGTCGAACGCCACGGGTCCGGGGTGGCGCTCGAGCCACAGCTTCGTCACCGTGACATCGCGACCCCCGAGCCCGCTCGTGTACCGCGCGGTCGCCGACGTGAAGTAGTCGACGAACGGCGTCCAGCTCACGCTCAGCGCGTCGGCCGCACCGTTCACCGACTCGACCCGCGGCAACAGCTCGACGTTCGACGGTAGGTCGGCGAACTCGGTCGCGGTCGCGAAGCGCGCGCTGTTGTTGCCCGCCCACGCCACGAACGTGAACGTCTCCGCATCTCCCGGCCCGAGCTGATCCGGCGGCATGAAGTACACGTGCTCGGGTGCCTGGCTCCAGCTGACCCGGGTCCCGTTCCGGGTCACGAGCTGGACGAGGGTCGTCGCTTCCTCGTCCGGTTCGACCGTCACCGCGAGCTGTTCCGTGAAGATCGGACTCCCCGCACCGAGCGAGATCGCTCCGAGATCCGCGCCGTCGACGAGCTCCAGGTCGTGGACGATCGCGAAGCGCGCGTCGTTCCACGCCACCAGATCGTGGAGGCCCGCCCGCGTGCTCGCCGTGAACTCGTACCCCGCGGCCGCACTGTTGTTGTGCCGCGGTCCGGTGTCGTCGAGCGCGACGTCGGTCGCATCGATCATCGTCCCTGTCACCGTGATCGGATCGCCCGTCTCGGCCCGGTCGCAAGGGTGGAGGGACCACGACCCGATCGAGATCTCGGCATCGTCGAGCGTGCCGAACAGCTCGCTCGCGCTGTACGCCGCTCCGCAGGCCGAGACGAGCAACAGCTCGAACTCGCCGTCGAGCGTGAGCGCGTACGTCGTGGCCACGCCGTCGTACGTGCCGGTGAACGTCTGCCACGAGCCCGCGAGCTTGCCCTCGAACAGGATCGGCGCGCCCGGCACGACGAGATCGATCGTCTTCGCATCCGTCCCGCAGGCCGCGAGCGTGGCGGCGAACAGGACGGCTCTCACATCGGCTCCGGCGGATCGCTCGCCGTGTACGCGGACAACGCCGGGCTCCAGCGCGTCAGCGTGACCTTGAGCGGCGCCGCGACAGTCCAGCTCGGATCGTAGCCAGCGACGGTGGCGTCGAAGTCGAGCGCGCTCTTACCGTGACGATCGAGCCACAGCTTCGACGCGGTGACGCGCTGCTCGGATGCGTCCGTGTACGTTCCGACCGTCGCGCTCGTAAAGAATTCCGAGATCGGCTCCCACGTCGCGCCGATCCCGTCGTGGCGTGTAGCCGACGCGATGCGCGGCAACAGGGTCGCGTCGGCGAGCCGCGTGGGATCTCCGAGGTCGAGCCCGCGCGAGGTCGTTCCCGCGTACCACTGGACCATGAAGTGCTGTTCGTCCCCCGGAGCGAGCATCGCGATCGGGATGAACAGAGCGCCTGCGAGATCCTCGTTCAGCCAGTAGAACGTCGTTCGATTTCCCGTCCTGATGAGCTCGATGACGGAGGGAAACCCCTCGTCGGCATCTCCGGACAGCGTGACCGCGACGGCCAGGAGCGTGGTGCCGTCGCGCGTCACGTGGACCGGGGTGAGCGTCGTGTCCGCATCGATCGGGAGGTCGCGCTGGATCAACATCTTCGTGTTGCTGTACGCGATCAGGTCGTGGCGCCCCGTGTCCGCGCTGAAGGCGAACAAGTGGCCCGCGGTGACGTGCGCACTCTTCGACCCGAGCGCGATATCCATGTCCTCGTCGAACGTGCCCGAAATGGTCACGCGAGGGCCGATCGGGTCCGGGCCGGAATTCGGGCTGAGCAGGCAGTTCGGCGGCTCCCACGACCCGAGCGTGACCTCCGGATCGTCGCTCGTCCCGAACACCTCGGCGGCGACGAACTGGCCGGCGTCGCGCGGGCCCGAACGAATACAGACGACGGCGAGCTCGTACTCGTCGCCGATCTCGATCGCGTACGTGGTCTTGTTCGCGTCGCCGTCGAACTGCCCCGCCAGCTTCTTCCACGCGCCGCCGTTCACCTTCTCGGTGACGAGGACCTGGGTGCCGGGGATCGCGAGGTCGATCGCCTTCGGATCGGTCCCGCATCCTGCGAGCAGCGTCGCGATGACGAGGACCTTCACAGCGCTCCCGGGATGCTGCGCGTGAACGCGCTGCTGCTGGGGCTCCAGCGGGTGAGCACCAGCTCGTCGAGCGGCGCACTCCAGCTCGCATCGTAACCGTCGATCTCGGCGTCGAAGTCGAGCGTGCCGTCGCCGTGCTTCGCGAGCCACGACTTCGACGCGGTGACGCTCAGCCACGAGCCGTCGGGTCGCGTGCGCAGCGTGGCGGTCGTGTAGTCGTCGGTGATCGGCGTCCACGTGACGCCCGCGCCGCCGGGATGGAGCGTCGACGCGGCGAGCCGCGGTAGCAACCGGACCACGCCCGCGCGCCGCGGATCATCCACGAGGACGCCGCGCGACCCGGTTGCAGCGGTGAGCGGGAAGAGATCCGCCTCGAGCCGCTCGACGTCACCGACCTCGAGGTACTGGACCGGCACGTAGAGCGCTCCGTGCGAGTCCTCGTGGGCCCAGTCGAAGCGAGCGCCGTGGACGGTCTGGAGCCGGTTGCTGACGTCGGTCCGCTCGTCCGGATCGCTCGCGAGGACCACTGCCTCCGAGAGCATCGGCAGGCCCTCGGCGTCGAAGTAGATGGGCGCGAGGATCGCGGTGGTGTCGACGTAGAAGTTGCGCCGCAGCACGAACCTCGTGTCGTGAAAGGCGATCAGGTCGTGGACACCGGGGACCGTCGCGATCGAGAAGGCCTCGCCCGGCGAGACATGCACGGGCGGCTGCATCGAGACCGAGAGGTCCATCTCCTCGCCGAACGTCGCCGTGACCTGCGCGATCCGGTCGGTGAGATCGAGCGTGCCGGTGCTATCGAACCGACAGTCCGGGACCTCCCACGCCGCGAGGGTCGTGGGGGGATCCTCGCCCGTGTCGAACAGCTCGCCGGCGACGGTCTGGCCCGCATCGCGCGGTCCCGATCGCATGCACACGGCGACGAGCTCGTACTCGTCGCCGACCTCGATCGAGTACGTGGTGGTGTTCGCGGTGCTGTCGAAGTGACCCGACAACTTCGTCCACGTACCGCCGTTCACCTTTTCGGTGACCAGTACCTGGGTGCCGGGGATCGCGAGGTCGACGACCTTCGGATCGGTCCCGCACGCTGCCAGTAACAACCAACCCCAGGAAAACTTCACATGCGGGAGCTTACTCGATGATCACGTTGTTGATCGGCAAGATTGCTTCGCCGGCGGGGTAGCCGTAGCTGACCCAGCCGGTGCTGGTGTCCTCGCTGCCCCAGCCCCAGACCCACACGCCAAACGGGTTCGCGGAATTCATGGTGTGGACTCCGTTATTGCAGCCGTTCATCGCGTTCCAGTGATCGACGAGCGGGACATACGCGATCTCGTAGTCGCCGACTGCCGTCCAGCCGGTGATCGGGCCGGGATTGCACTCGAGCGTGACGTCGGCGAACGCACCGTTCTTCTTGGTACGGACGACGGTGAGCATCGTGAACGGGTAGGTCACGTCGGTGAAGAACACGTAGTGCGACAGGTACTGCGCGGGTGGGACGAGACGGACGAAGTCGGCGTCGCCCCAGCCGCCCTCGCCTTGCTCGCCGGCACCGGTCATGTACGTGAACGTCGAGATCGGGTGGTTCGAGTCCTGGCTCTTGACGATGAACGGGACGTCGCTCTGGATCTCCGCGTAGCCGCCGAGGCCGAGCACGGCCGGGCCGAGGTTCGGCGGATCGTAGGTGAGCTCGGTGCCATCGACCGAGCCGTAGATCCGGAACAGCCGCGGGTCACTGCCGGGCTTGCGGTCGCCGTGCGGTGCCATCACGTACTCGCTGCCGAGCGCGCTCGCCGGCGCCATCATCTGCTCGCCGTGATCGCCGCAGCAGCGGATGATCGACATGATCTGATTGCCGCCGAACACGCCGATCGGCTTGTCGGAGGTGACCGGTGAGCCGGATAGCGGCGCGGTTTCGGAGAACTGGGCGTACTGGCCTTTGGCGAGCGTGAACGTGTAGGGCTGCTGTGCGGGACCGGCGACGAGGCCACCGCCGGCGAGCAGCGCCGACTTGGGGCGGATCGTCACGGTCGTGGCGTCCTCCATCGCGACGATGTTCATCGACGGGCCCATCCCGAAGTCGATCGGCGGCGCCTCGGTATCGTAGGCCTCGACGGCGACGTAGTTCGTGCTCCACGCGCTGCTCGGCAGGAGCAACGACGCGCCGGTCGCCGCGGCGGCGCCACCGCCGAACGGCAGCATCTGATACGCGACGACCGGGAGATCGGTCGTGATGTGGAACGCGTGACCGAAGCCGGTGCCGGCGATCTGCGCGTCGGTGCCGATCGCGGCGGCGACCGGGCACGCGACGTTCCCGAGCCCCGGGGCGTAGGCGAGGAACAGGATCGCGACCTGGTTCGGCGGGAGGCCGGCGACGGGATCGTACGGCGCGTAGGTCAGCGCCTGGCCGGAGCCGGTCGGTAGCTTCGCGAACGTGGCGAGATCGATCGACTGCGCGTTCCAGTCGACGTTGATGTGGACGTTCGCGCGCGACGTGTTCGCGACGAACACCGTGTAGCAAGCGTCTTGCGGCGGTCCGGTGGCGGCGTCCATGTCGACGGCGTAGTAATCGCAACCAACGGATTCGTGATTCGCTTCGGCGGCGGCGCAACCGTTCTGGCAGACCGCATCGGCGCAGGTCTGGTCGGCCGAGCACGAGACCGCGTTGCCGTCGCAATCGATCACGGCGGACTTGTCGGCGCTGCAGCGGGGGCAGGTCGGCGCGTCGTCGTCGTCACCACCGTTATTGCCGTCGCGACCACCCGGTCCACAAGCGGCTGCACAGATCGCAAGAATGACAATCGCCCTCGTCATGTGCGGACACTACGTCACCGTTCTCGACGGAGAACAGTGTGCAATTCGTGCGCAGGTACGATTGCGCGAAGTGTGCAGCGGTCAGCGCGGAACGTCCGGAAGCCAGACAACACGCAACGCGCGATCGGTGTCGATCACGCCCAGCAGTCCGGCCGCAGCGTCGGGATCGCGGCGATACGTCTCGATCGCGTCGAGCGCGGCCTTCGCCGTCGGGAACCGCTGATCGGGCTTGCGCGCGATCAGCTTCGCGAGGAACGCCTCGAGCACGCGATCGACGACGAGCCCGGGGACACGAGCTCCGATCGGCGGCGGATCTTTGTCCATCTTCGCGACCGCGACCTCCATCGCCGTACCCTCGAACGGCGACGTCCCCGACAGCATCTCGTAGAGCATGATGCCGAGCGCGTAGAGGTCCGCGCGATGATCGACGGTCTCCGCGCGCGCCTGCTCCGGCGCCATGTACAGCGGCGTGCCGACGATCATGCCGGTGCCGGTCAGCTTCTCGAGGGTGTCATCGCCTTTCTGGAGCGTCGCGATCCCGAAGTCGACGATCCGCGCGACCTCCGCACCCGCCTCGTTGACCTCGACGAGCACGTTGTCGGGCTTGAGATCGCGATGGACCAGGCCCATCGCGTGCGCGTGCTCGAGCCCGCGCAGGAGGTGCGCGACGAACCGCACGATCCGCTCCGGCGCCAGCGGATGCTCGTCGTCGAGGAGCTTGGTCAGGCTGCGGCCCTCGACCAGCTCGAGCACCATCACCTGCTTGCCATCCCCCGTCTCGCCGATATCGAGCACCGCCGCGACATTCGGATGCGCGAGCCGCGCCGCGACCTGAGCCTCGCGCTGGAACCGCTGCATCAGCGACGGCTCGTGCATCAGGTGCTCGTGCATCACCTTCAGCGCGACCGTGCGATCGAGCTTGGTGTGGCGCGCGAGGTAGACCGTGCCCATCGCCCCGGCAC
>Ga0307509_10004483_pt1 | contig 20088 bp, 29 predicted proteins | sample 10_EM_MG_FD_202245 | JGI IMG/M metagenome (GOLD analysis project Ga0307509, IMG submission 202245) | Populus trichocarpa ectomycorrhiza microbial communities from riparian zone in the Pacific Northwest, United States - 10_EM | ecosystem: Host-associated > Plants > Roots > Unclassified | place...
TAGCATGTTTCATCGGAAAAGGAATATGGCTACATGTCGAGCGCTCGCTGCGACTACAGGCCGATGGCAGTGATGGCAGCGGCCTCGTGGTCCACGCAACCGAACGCTGCGTGACGCTCAAAGAGGAAGAAATAGACAATTTGATGCCGTGCGCCTCCGTCAATCCAGACGCGCGGCCAGCCAAAGCCGGACCAGAACCTACAGCTTTCAACGCCACGACCGACTCTGCGAGGTCGGGATCGGAAGGCGGTGATTCCTCGCGGAGGCACCCCTTGGCCGTACAAAAAGCCGAAGAAATTTTGGATACCGGCTCCTTGCCTTTATCTCCTTCGACGACGGCGAGACGCAGAACTTCTCCGAAGGCGACGGCGCAGTCTACCTTTGGTTACGGGTTGCAACCTTACAAAGCCGTTCATGATGCGGCAGCCAACGTAAGGGGTCCCCATCTCTGTGCTCATATCATCGAAATTTTTGTTTGACAGCTCTATTTTGTTTAGAAAATATCCGTGCGAGAAACCCTGTTCTGCGTCTTTCCGAGCACTTCCGGGCGCGTTGTGAGTCATCAGGTGCGTTGCACTCGTGGATATATGGATACACCCCTCATCTGGCGTTTATGGTGTTTACGAATGCCGATTATACACAGCGTGATGACAAAGTGGCGCTGTTCAAAATGCTCAGAGAGAATCTGGAGCACATCAAGACTGGCAATCTCGACACCAGTTCCATGCGACTCGTGCGTCTGTCAAGTGACACATAGTCAGTGGTTTTGTGGCGACCCTGGCTTGTGGCGAGACGACGTTTTAGGATGCGACCGGTATGCGATATCGCTGCAGGATGTCATCAAGTTAAAAGCCGGGCTTCCCACCTTCGACCACCACCCCAACCGCAAATGGCACTCAGAACATAAAGCTGGTCGGCTCCCGTCATATGAGAAAGTGGAGGTGCGCGCGACTTCTCTGGATTCCTTCAGCCGCGGTTTGTCACCAGAATGGAGCGGCTTGAGGATGCGCAGGGGTGCAGGAGTGCCGTAAGTACGAAGTGTGAGAGACCCAGTTTTCAATTGTGCGTTTTGCGAGCCACCGATACTGTCCCATGCCCTAGATGTGCCCTTGCGTGACTCTATGGCTTAGGTATTCTTTTAATTTGCCTTTGAGAGGGTGTCCTTGTACATCCGACAATGGCATATGAGATGATGAGTTACGACCTCAATGATCGATTCTGGGATGACAATTAAATAAGTGAAAGGTATCGAAACGCGGGAACAAATACCGGCCCCACACTTTCTGTACACTCGTTTACTGTGATATTTCGGATATGAAGTAAGGATGTAAGTCCTGATCCTTACTATTGACGAAATACTTGGTGGATTCAAGCAGGCAACGAAATTCTTGCAACTCTTTCACAGCGATTTCGTCTACATAAACGCGTGCTATCTACTAGTTACCCGAATAAGCTGCGCAACAATGTAATGGCGCGGAACTGACAAGCTCAGAGGGAGTGCAAAGGCCCCGATAACGCACGTGGCGTTATCTTATCTTCCATCGCGGAGTGCGAACTAGCACGATCGGGTCGGCGCCTAAACGTATTTGGACACTATTTGTCTTTCACGTGCACCATTCAACATCAATCTCCTCTCCTCTTCCGCCCCACCCGATGACAACCTTTCTTTTTGATTGCCATGGCCCGTCCCGACCCGACCATGAGCAAAGTTGACGTGCTCACCACCTCCACCTTGGAAGAGGTATCACTGGGGTATCTAAAGGAAGAAACCAAATCGGATCAATATCTTCCGACGTCATCACTCTTTAGGTTCTCACACCCGCCCTGTTCATCCTTGTCTCCGAGTTGGGGGCAGTTTATGATGCAACTCCCCCCCCTCCCCACCACCTTTGTAGGGTGAATGGTGTACCACGGTTAACATGCTGAAAACTTGGTGCACCCACTTGCTTCCTCTGTGTCCGAGTCCATCTGATGCTTCGATTTGTTCCTATTTCATCAATCCGCAGCCTTCGTCCCTTCACAGTGTGGACCTTCCTCAGGAATTTCTAATCCAGAGGAAACTGCTTTGTGCGAATGGTACGGACCTACCGCATGTGGGGTTGTGGGTTCCTGCAACGCAATCAAAAGGTCCTGTGGTCTGATCTAGTCATTTGTTTCTGTCCAAACGTGAGTATCCCTTCGAGATCCCATACCGTCGCTATCCTAGAGTTCCACATCATGTCACTGTAATGACACATATCCCTCAAACAACAAAACCAACAAACAACAGACCGTCAGGCTCTGTTCTGTCTCGTCGATGACCATCCACGTCCTCCATGGTTACTTGGCCGCTCGCCTGCGCCTGTGCTGCAGCCAAGGGAGCGGTGGAATTCAGTGCGCGCCTCAGCCGCCTGCCAACCGCGACTGCGATCCCGGCAGCAATGGTCACTGCGGGATGTGCGAGTATCGTACCACTGGCGTATGCAGCGACGCCAGGGAACAAAATTATGCCACCCACAGTGGTGAGCACAATCGAGATGATAGACAGCACCTTTGGATGCTTTGCAATCAAGTGGTCCACCGCGTTGTGTAACGTGAGCGGTACGTCTGTCACAGTTGTGGTTGATGATGCCGTTGGCACGTGGCTATCATGTGATGATCAAGCGCTTACCCTCACCTTCAGCGGGTGGCTCCCCGAGACCTGGTATTTCCGTACTGGTCTCGGGGGCGCTGAGACCTGGTATTTCCGTACTACTGGTCTCGAGTGCGCCGGGACCTGGGATCTGCGTACTATTGGTCTTGGGTGCACTTGTCAAGGCAAAACGATGCGGCCAGGAGCTTTCAACCGTCGCACATTCGGATTCGGATTCTTCAGTGTGGACATTTTCGATCGCCGGGGGGCTGGGGTCTCCCGAAATCATGAGGCCACCCTCATATGAGTTTATATCCTCATTCCTTGGGCTAGGGGCCTGGGATGTACTGGTGATGGGCTGAGGCTGGGTTTCTTCGAGTACTTCCACACTGGCAAGCAAGTCAAGAAATAAGTTTAAGGGGAGGAAGGGGATAAGGGAAGGCATTAATGATGTATCACGGGCCAGAATTTGCGTCGCATGCTGTATGCGGCTGCTACTCCGGCGATGAGTAGGAGCACTGTAATAGGACGTACCATCCTGCAAGTGGGCAATCGAGGGAACGAGATTCATCTACTGAGGATATGACGGCTGGCTGAACGTGCTTGTTCATGGAACAGGAAGCTTTGATCGTGGTAAATGGTGTTGAACGGTTTGTGGACCAAAGGGTTCGAAGGAGAATATATGGGTGAGGCCAGAAGCATTGAATATTGAATATTGAAGCCCCGACCTCACAGTACGTGTTTCCATGGGCGCCTCATGAATACAGATCTACCTTTTTTCCTATTGATTCACGGTAGGAGTTTCAAATGTGTTCCCCGTTGACTAAGACACTTGCTACTCACTTGCTGTGTGTGTGGGCCGCGGGCCGTACAGTACTGTATCACCCGTATCCGTCGCCTTACTTCTGCCTGCCAGCAGTCCTCGTCAACGCACCACAAGGGCGCCCTGACCCGTGCATGTCCACTCCAAATCCCAACTCACACCCGAGCTTCTTCCCAACACATGCAATTGTACGTAACCAGGTTCCACCACCCTTCGCGCTTACCACTGACCGATGTTTATGGTTGGGGCACTATCGTCGTTGTTGCCACACTGCCGCTGCTTCCGCTTGTAGGACCATCTGTTCGCAGGCATCGCCACGGGAATAACATCGCTGGGAACGCGAGCAGTTGGGGGACTCTAGTTTCTCTTGTATGTCTTACATGTCTTGCGCTCAGGTCGCATCCGTTTGTGGCTTTTTGCTGAGTCCCCTTCTCTCCTCTCGGGGCATGGTACTCGCTTGCATCAAGTTATAATCAGCTCAAGCAGCGTGCCACCATCGAAGCGCCCGACAAGCCCCTTTCTGCCTCTCAGTATCTCCTCTACTCTGCCGAAGCAAGTTTGCATCCTTCTCATCTCCCTTGATGATATACTTTTAACCTTCCTTCCCCTCCTCTTCCTTCTCTGCTTAGGTGCTATGACAGCCATCCTGACAAACCCAATCTGGGTGGTCAAAGTGCGAACATTCACCGCACCACCAAACTCACCCGCCGCACACAGGCCCCTAGAGTACGTGTCGACGTTTAACATTGTTTGATCCTCCATCAATCCGAATGCCCCAGGCGGGCTCCGCGCGATATACCGTGACGAGGGTTGACACGGGCTCTACCACGGCACGACGCTCGCGCTGCAGTTCATGGCATATGAAAAGATGAAGACTTGGGCGTTTGAGCGTAAGCGGCGGTAGTTCGCCAAACTTGGGCGCGAGTGGACAATGCAAGATAATAACCTGGTGCGTTGCACGTTTCTCACCCACAACGTAAACTAGTGCAGAGGTGATTTCACATGCAGTCCAACACGGCCTACACACTCATGTTGGGCACGTCGAACCTCGCCGCGCTTTGCACAACATACCAGTACCAAGTGGTCCGCTCTCGCATCCAGGTGACGACTACCTACCCTCCCTTTACACCTTCTAAACCTCTTGACTCCCTTCTCATCGTCCACCTCACGGATGCTCGCACGCAGCAAACCAACCCTACCAGAATGACTCTGTGCTCGCAGGCACGCACCACCGCACCATCCTGTCCACGATCGCACACACTTGGGCGCATGAGGGCCTCGTAGGATTCTACCGCGGCCTGGCAACGAATATCGTCCGGGTGCTCCCCAGCGTGTGCATCACGTTCGTCGTGTATGAAAACCTCGCCTGGTTGTTGAAGCGCGCTGCTTCCCGGAGAGAGGCCTGAGCGAGAGCTGAGGCGGAGGCGCAGCATGGCAGGAGCGAGCAGGAGAGAAGAATAAGCGAGAACCACGCATACACTAGCCAGTCCCGTGTCTGCTGTCGGTGCTAGTGGCTGTGCCAGGAGCGGTAGCGCTACCGATAACATTGGCGGAAGAATGACCGACAGATTCCCCCACCAATGCTTCCGCAAGGTGGGAAAAGTGAAGCGCGCCGGTAGGCGGTCTGTGAGACAAGAAGGTAGAGGGTGGCAGCGATGCGGAGGATGGTGCTAGTGGGCAGACGAGCTCATCTGTGTGCCAGGGAGGTATTGATGCTGTGTCGTGGGGCCCCACGGCTGCGGTGATTGGAGATGTGTGCCAATTTGATTCGGCAGCGCGTGAGATGGCGTCGCGATATTTTCTGCATTGGCATGATGCTGCCACAGTTGAGGAAGGGAATGGGGGTAAGGACAAGGACAAGGATGAGGAGGAAGCGAAGAAGAGTGAGCTGGAAGACATGTTTGTCGCGTCTTTTTGGCAACTGAGGGAGGGAGGAGAGCGGTGTCGAGCGGTAGTGGGAGGATTGTTTTACTCATGTGATGGGTCTCTGCACCTAAAACGACATATAAGCCACTTTCCGAGGGGTCTACGTACAGTATGTCTTTTTGTGGAATCAGTTGTAATCAGCTGTCGGTGCCATGCCATATTGCATAGGTGATCGGGGCAAGGAAGAGCATTGGTCTGGTCTGGGACCTGAAAAAGGACAAACGATTGAACGGAACGGGAAGCTGATCGCACAAAAAGCCAGGCCATCGGCGCTTCTCACGATCCTCTGTAAGGTTCAACCAAACCTTTTGACATCCACATCCCATCATTTTCTTTTCCAAAGGCGGTGGGGACGCTGCCTGCCTTTGCCCATGGGTTGCAACCTTACAAATCCGTCTATGATGCGGCAACCAACGTAAGATATCCCCATCTCCGCACCCATATCATCGAAATTTTTGTTTGACAGCTCTATTATGTTCGGAAATTATGCGTGTGAGAAACGCTGTTCTGAGTCCTTCCGAGCACTTCCAGGCGCGTTGTAACTTGTAAGCCACCAGGTGTGTTGCACTCGTGGATATATGGATACACCCACGGACACTGATTATACACAGCGTGATGACAAAGTTGCGCTGTTCAAAATGCTCAGAGAGAATTTGGAGCACATCAAGGCTGGCATGCTCGACACAAGTTCCATGCAGCTTGTCCGTCTGTCAAGCGACGTATAGGCAGTAGTTTGGCGACGACCCTGACTTGCGAGAAGACGATATTTTGGGACGCGACAGGTATGCGATCATATCCCCACAAGGTGTAATCGAGTGAACCGTCGGGGCTTCCTACCTAGGACCACCACCTCAACTGCAAGTGGCACGAGGAACGTAAAGCTGATTGCGTCCCGGCCTACGGAAAGGAGGAGCCGCTGTTCGTTACCAGAGCGGAGTGGCTTGAGGGATCGGACATGTGTGGCAGAGCAGCAGTGCCGTGATGACGAAGAGTGGGGAACTCAGTTGTCACTTGTCAATCGCGCGTTTTGCAAGCCACCGATACTGTCCCACATTCCCTAGCTATGTACTTGCGTAAATCCATGGCTTTCGTTCTTCTGGTTTACCTTTGAGACGGTGTCCTTATAGAACGGTTATGGTGTGGTTATCCGACAATGACATTAAAGATGATGAGTTGCGACTGCAATGATCAACTCTGGGATGGCAATCATAAGTAGTAAAAGGCATTGAAACGAGTGATCAAAATTTGTTTGCTGCGTTATTTCGGATATGAAATAAGGATATAGGACCTGATTCTTACTATTGACCAAACACTCGGTGGATTTAAGCAGACTTCGAAGAAGCTCTTACCACTCTTTCACAGCGAGTTTCGTCCAAATAAATGCGTGCTCTCAGCTACAGTAGTGGCCTAGGCTGTTCAATAAAGGCGTAATGGCACAACTTGAAGTTCCAGTACTGTACTGCAGTAGTGGTGCAAAGTTCCCAGATAACGCACGTGGGGTTCAAGGTGGGGTTATCCTCTTCCGCGAGTCGGCGCCTAAATTTATTTGACACTATTTGTCTTTCACGTGCTCGAATGTTCTTTCGCTCTCCTTTCAACCTCCGCCCCGACGACGCCCCATCCCGACCCGCCCGACCGCAAGCAAAGTTGATGGTGTGCTCCAGCCCGGGATGAGGCATCGAAAGGAGAAACCGAATCGAATCGCTATCTCTGGAGTCACCACTCGTTGCGTTCTCACTCCCCTGTTCATCCTTTTCTCCGAGATAGGGGGAGAGGGTTGACGCGACTTCCCCCCTCCCCACCGTCTTTATAGGGCTAATGGTGTACCACCTTACACATGCAAAAAGCTGAAAACTTGGTGTACCCACTTCCTTGCTCTATATCCGAGTCCATCTGGGTTCTTTGATTTGTCCCTATTTCATGATATCACATCACAATATGCGGCCTTCGTCCCTTCGTGGTGCGGATATTCCTCAGGAATTTGAGGAAGCTGCTTCGTCCAAATGTTATGGACTTACGCGGGCGAGGTTGTGGGTTCCTGCAACTCAATCAGAAGGTCCTGTGGTCCGATCTAGTCATTCGTTCTCTCCAGACGTGAGTATCATTCCATATCCCAGAGTTTCGCATCAAGTCACGCTAATGACATATTCATCAAACAACAAAATCAACAGACAACAGACCATCAGGTTCAGTTCCATCTCGTCCATCATCATCCATATCCTCGATGGTTGGTCCGCTTTCCCGCGCCCGCGCTGCAGCCAAGGTGGCGGCGGAATTCAGTGCACGCCTCAGCCACCTGCCGACTGCGACTGCGATTCCTCCAGCAATGGTCACTGCGGGATGTGCGAGTATTGTACCACGGGCACATGCGGCGACGCCAGGGAATAAAATTATGCCGCCCACAGTGGTGAGCACAGTCGAGACGGTGGACAACACCTTTGAATGCCTGGCAATCAAGTAGTCCACCGTGATGTGCGACGCGAGTGGTGCGTTTGTTCCTGTTGAAGTGGTTGTGTGATAATACCCGTCGGCACATGACCATGATGAGCTGACATGACAGCGTACCGTCTGTGGGCATGGCTTCAAGGTCATTAGGTGTATTCTCAAGGCCATTTAGTGTGGCTTCGAGGATGGTTGGCGGTGATGTACTACTGGTTGCTGATGCGCTCGCCGCGGCGAAACGATGTGGCCTCCTAGGAGCTTTCAGCTGTTGCACGTTCGGGTTCGATTTCTTTGCTACCTTTTGAAAACATCACCGATGACATGGTGTCCTTTAGAATTGAGCAAAATGGCCATACTGTTCGTCGCCAACAGAATGTGGATGTTTTCATTTGCCAGGGGGTGGTTTCCCGAAATCACGTGACCCCTCGCATATGTGTTTGTCTCTTCGGGGTCCTTCGGGTCGGCCTGGAATGTCACGGTGATGGGTTGAGTTTGAGTTTCTTCCCGTATTTCCGCACTGGCAAGTAGGTTAGGAAATGAGAGTGCACAGTGGTGGTGGGGGAAGGTAGGTTAGGAAATGAGAGTGAATAGTGGTGGCGGGGGAAGGTATCATGATGGCCGGAAATTGCATTGCATGCTGAATGCGGCCAGTGCACCGGTGATGAGTAGGGAGCACTATGCTTGGACGCACCTCACTGCGAGTGGGCAATCGAGAGAACAAGACTCGTCTGGTGAGGATATGTCTGATTGCTGAACGTGCTTGTTCATGGAATGGGGAGCTTTGAGTGTGGTGAATGGCGTAGGAGGGTTTGCATCTTTTATTGGGGTCGAAAGGGGAGGCTGTGTATGTCGGCCACGCCGTGTCAGTACCCCACGCCTGACAGAATGGGCGCTACACACTTGTCTAGGCGCTACACATCTGGGCTACACACTTGTCTGGGCGCTACAAACATTTCTGACCGGGCCGCTACACACATTCCTCGCTACACACATTTCTGTCTGACGAGGGGTGGGAATTTAAATCACGTGCGCTTTTGAAACTTTCCTTTCCCACTTAACTGTCCAACGTCCAACCCTCCAACAGGTCACAGTGCAACTCCCCAGTGCCGCCATTTGTAGGATCGTGGCTCAGATAATGTATCATGTTTTATCCTTTGCAAAGACAAGATCAAATGCTTGTGCACCTACCCGCCTGTGATGTGTCTCCAAATCAACCTTCGAGCTTTTGATTCAAGCACTTGGAAATCTACGAGAAGGGGGGCAGGCACCATTCTCTCAGATAACCCAGACACTTCGAATCTCGGATTGAAATTTGTCATGGTTTCGAGACGTCGCAATCCAAAGTCTCGCGGTATGGATCACTCGTGGAAATTTTTGACCGTTAGGAAACTGCGCGCAGAGTCATGTCAGTGTGTAAATCGTACAGAGTTGGTTAATACAAATACAAGCATTCTATCATCATCATTAGTTAGGAGTCTCACATCTCACATGCTTTGATCAAGCAACTAGTTCCATAAACAACGGTCTTATTCAGCTCTTCCTCATCGACGACCATCCATACCCTAGACAGGCCTCCGGCCACTTGGTTGTGACTGAGCTGTATCACTTGCCTCGGTGGAATTCAGTGCACTCCTAAGCCACCTGCCGACTGTGCCTGCAATCGCCCGGGAAACAATCACGGCCGGATGTACGAGCACTGTATCACTGAGGCATGTGGGAACCGAGGGGATAATACAATGTCTCCCATAGTGGTGAACACTGTTGAGTCTGTAGTTGCCATCTTCCGATGTTCGATAATTAAGTAGCCTAACACGTTGTGCTGCCTGAGTGGCGCATCTCCTACCTTCGTAGCGGCTGCACGATAGTATCACTGGTCAGAAACATGACGGTAATCAGACCACAATTACAGGGCACCTTCGCCGCGAAGGGAGATGGGGGGTGGGCTCGCGGCTGCGGGTGCACTTGTTGAGAAGGAAGGATGACGCGTCTCGGTGGGCTTTCAGCCCACGCAAGTTCGACATTAATATATTTTCTGCTTGTTTGGGGCACCACTAATGATGTGGTGTCGTCTGAAAAGGAAAAGATGATCGCTCCATCCGTTGTTGGGATCTCGTTGTCAGACGCAGGGGGTCGACAGTCTGCCGGAATCGTGGGATGATCATCAAGGACGCATTTCTCCGCGTTTCTTCGGCTATCACGCTCGGATCCAGCAGCGGCAGAGAGGGACTGGGGTGGGTCACAACACTCTCCGCTAGCGAACAAGTCAGGATACGAGGTGAGTGAGACATGTGGGAAGGCACCAAGGGTGCATGATCGGCAATGGTGATATCGCAGCAGTGATCGCGATGGGTACTCTAGGGGTGAACAGGCGGAATTCTGAGGATTCTGGAAAAGCCGGTCGCGTGATGTGTAGCTGTATGTGAGGATGTCGGGACCGATTCAGTCCGTGGAGTTCGACACGGGTTTAGGTAGACCTGAGGACATGGGGATAGGAAGGAGCCTCAGGCGTAAACCACAGTTGGGAGCAGCCATGAGCTTTTATGAACAGGTAATGGCCCCGGTGCTAGCCAAACTTTCGGCACATTCTTCACGCTCATTGTCCTTCGGACGTCCCAGGCCTGGAACGAAAATCTGGGAAATGGCTATGCACAGCACAGGGACATAGGCCCCGACCGGTGCGGCGTGGAAGAGATCAAATGGCAAATGGGGCATATCCTGTCAGCGCAAAGCAAGCACGCCGCGCGCAGAACGTGAATGCAGCGTCTAGTAATAGTCACCAGCATTGACCTGCATTGCGAATCTCAGCTAGTGCAAGACAAGCCTTCTATGCGAAGCAGGAAAATAACGTCTAGTAGCTGGTCCCGAGACCGCATTGGGATGTGGGCCTCGACCGACGCAGAATACCAAATGAGACGAATCTCCTTGAGGGGAATAAGGATGATGTTACGGTGCCTGGGCCCGCCGGCCCTGTGAGATATCAGAGGGGGGATATCCGATAGTCTGTGATGGGGAGGTCATGGGGCGGCCACTGGTGGTGGAAAAACTTGAGGCGAAGATCATATAGACGGATAATACGGACCAAACGGCGAAATGGGTCTGACCGGCTAGCTGTCAGAAAAATGTCTTCTCAGTGAGAGAGCTCCCTGTGCCATGCACGCAGTCATCGCAGGAAAGAACTTCTGCAGCACAATACTGATGATGATGTCATCCATGCTACGTCATCAATGTTGGGGATCGATCGGGCCGTATCATCCGCGTCCGTCGCTTACCTCTGCTTGCCAGCAGTCTCGTCGACGCAACACAAGGGCGTCCTGCTGTAGCCGTGCATGTCCACTCCGAATCCCTACTCACACCCGAGCTTCTTCCCAACACATGCAATCGTACGCAAACAAGTTCCACCCCGTCCACCCCTTCGCGCCTACCACTGACCGATGTTGATGGTTGGGGCACTATCGTCGTTGTTACCACGCTGCCGCTGCTTCCGCTTGTAGGACCATGCATTCGCAGGCATCGGCGCGGGCATAGTAGCCGTGTTTTGCATGAATCCGCTCGACCTCGTCAAGGTCAAATTTCAAGTGTTGACGCGTGGACCCGAGGGTGGCATTGGACGCAGCATCTGGCTTGCCCTGCGCGACATACGGGCCTCTGAGGGCTGGCGCGGGCTCTACCGCGGCCTCAGTCCTAACATCGCTGGCAACGCGAGTAGCTGGGGGCTCTACTTTCTCTTGTACGTCGTACATGTCATGCGCTCAGGTCGCATCCGTTTGTGACTTTTTGCTGGGTTCGCTTCTCTCCTCTTGGGTGTGGTGCTCGCTTGCATCAAGTTATAATCAGCTCAAGCAGCGCGCCACCATCGAAGCACCCGATAAGCCTCTTTCTGCCTCACAGTATCTCCTCTACTCTGCCCAAGCAAGTTCGCATCCTCCTCATCTCCCCTGATGATGTCCTTTTAACCTCCCTTCCCCTCCTCCTCCCTGTCCGCTTAGGTGCTGTGACAGCAATCCTGACAAACCCAATATGGGTGGTCAAAGTACGGGCATTCACCGCACCGCCAAACTCGCCCGCCGCACAAAGGGGCCTCTGGAGTAGGTGTTCGCTTTAGCACTATTTCATGCCCCATCAATCCGAATGTTCCAGGCGGGTTCCGCGCAATATACCGCGACGAGGGTTGGCGCAGACTCTACCGTGGCACGACGCTCGCGCTGGTGGGCGTGAGCTACGGCGCGCTGCAGTTCACAGTGTACGAAAAGATGAAGAGCTGGGCGTTTGAGCGTAAGCGGCGGCGGTCTGCCAAACTCGGGCGTGAGTGGACTGTGCAAGACGATAAGCTGGTGCGTTGTCCACTGCTCACCCACAAGCTAAGCTAACACAGAATTGATTTCACATACAGTCCAATACGGCGTACACGCTCATGTCGGGTACATCGAGCCTCGCCGCACTTTGCGCAACATACCCGTACCAAGTGGTCCGCTCGCGCATCCAGGTGACGACTACCCTCCCCATACCCCATCTACACCTCCCAACCCCCTTCCCATCCTCCTCCTCGCGGACGCTCGCATGCGCTAACCAACCCCATCAGAGTGACTCTGTGCTCGCGCGCACGCACCACCGCACCATCCCATCCACGATCGCGCACACTTGGGCGCACGAGGGCCTCGCAGGATTCTACCGCGGCCTGGCAACGAATATCGTCCGGGTGCTTCCCGGCGCGTGCATCACGTTCGTCGTGTATGAAAACATCGCCTGGTTATTGAAGCGCGCTGCTTCCCGGAGAGAGGCCCGAGCGAAAGCTGAGGCGGAGGCATTACAGGGCGGTAGCTAGCAGGAGAGAGGGATAAGCGAGAACCACGCACACACTGGGCCAGTCCCGCGTCTGCTGTCGGTGCTAGTTGTTGTGCCAGAACCAGTGGTGTTGACACCAGTGGAAGAATGATCGACAGATTCCCCAGACCGCCGATGCTTCCGCGAGGTGGGAAACATGAAGCTGGCCAGCATGGCCTGAAGATTACGGACAACTTCATCGGTGGGTCGAGCGAGGGACATGAAGACAGAAGGTGGGAGCGGTGCGGGAGACGATGCTAGTAGGCAGATGAGCTCGTATGTGTGCCAGGGAGGTATTGACGCTGTGTCCTGGGGCCCCATGGCTGCGGTGGTTGGAGAGGCGTCCCAATCTTATTCAGCAGCGCGTGAGATGGCGGCGCGAGGTTTTCTGTGTTGGCATGATGCTGCCACAGCTGAGGAAGAGAATGAGGGCTAGGAGAATCACGATGAGGAGGAAGTGGCGAAGAGTGAGCTGGAAGACATGTTTGCCGTGTCCTTTGGCAAATCCCTCTGCCTAAGGCGACATCTAAGTCACTTTCCGAGGGGTCCACATACTGGAGTATGTCTTTTAGTGGGATTGTAATCAACTGTCAGTGCCATGCTATATGATAGGCGATCGTGGCAAGGGGGTGTCTAAGGACGATTGAACGGAACGGGGATTGGCAGAAAAAGCCGAGAACTCGGCTATCACGATCATCCGCAAATTCTACCCAAACTTTTGACATCCACATCCCATCATTTTCACATAAAAACATAATAGTGTTGCGAGGGAAGGAACAGGTAAAGCGATGGATGAAGATTTCAAACAATATTTTCATGGCTCACTTTCCCGTTTCGCATATGTGGGCCCCAGCGTGCCCTCCGCCTCAACATCAACACCGTCTGAGTCGTCACTAGCATCTCACTGCTGACCCAGCTGCACTCACACTGACCCCGACAATGCGACAGCCCAGCCACGAAACGGGATTCCGTTTTCCAACGTACTGGACGCGGATGACCCTGGTGACGCCAGAGCAAACATCACCCCGGCCCATCGTCGTCGCTGGCAAGCAAGCGCAAGGCAGGAGAAACAATAGAAAAGGTTGAAAAACAACGTGCAAGAAGGGGCTCGAAAAGGCAAAATAGATAGGGAATACTCGGTCGGACTCCCGGTTCCATCAGTGGGCCCTCAATGTTGAAGTGTGGGAGACCCAGTTTTCGGTCGTGCGGTTTGTGAGCCACCGATACTGTGCTACATGCTCGAGCTGTGTCCTTGCGTGACTTCATGGCTTAGGTCTTTCTTCTAATTTGCCTTTGAGAGGGCGTCCATGTAGATTATCCGACACTGACATCGAAGATGATATATCGATGATAAGTTGCGGGTCTTGCGACGTCAATGATCGACTCTGGGATGACTATTTGATAGGTGAAAGGCATTGAAACATGTGATCAAAATACCCCTTCTTCACACCTTCTGGACGCCCGCTTGCTGTGTTATTTCGCCCATGAAATAAGGATATAAGTCCTGAGTCTTACTATTGACATACTGTAATATTTGGTGGATTTATAATAAGCAGACTTCGAAGTGCTTTCTACTTTTTCTCAGCGGTTTTACGTCCAAAATAGCTCTCGAGTAGTCACCCGACCAAGCTATGCAACCACGAAAGAATCATGTACTGGTGCGGAACCGATGAGTTCAGAGGGACGAAGTGCAAGGGTCCCGGATAACCCCCGTGGCGTTATCTTATTAGTATCTTATCTTCCACAATCGCGGAGTGCGAGTCGGCACCTAAACTTTTTTGGCCGTTATTGTCCTTAAATCACGTGCCCCATTCAACGTTGTCATCATCTCTCCCCACCCGACGACAACGTTTTTGATTGCCATTGTTCGTCCCAACCCGCTCGACCCCAAGCCAACTTGATAGTGTGCTCATCACCTCCAGCCTAGGAAGAGGCATCGAAAACAAGAAACCAAATCGGGTCCATATCTCTGGACGTCATCACTCGTTAGGTTCTCACCCCCATCACCCTGTTCATCCTTATCCCGAGTTGGGGGATGGCGGGGTAAGTGGGGGTCTACGATGCAATCCCTCCCCTCCCCACCATCTTTATAAGGTAAAATGGTGTACCGCGTTTTACATGCAAAAAGCTGCATGCTTGGTGCAACCACTTCCTCCGTGACCGGGTCCATCTGAAGCTTTGATCTGATCCTATTTCGCGATATCGCAATTCGCAGCACTCGTCTCTTCACGGTGCAGATATCCCTCAGGAATTTCTGATCCAGAGGAAACTGTTCTGTGTAAATGTTATGGACTTACCGCATGCGAGGTTGTTGGTTACTGCAACTCAATCAAAAGGTCCTGTGGTCCGACCTAGTCATTTGTTTCCGACCAAACGTGAGTATCCCTTTGAGATTCGAGACATCGTTATTCTACAGTTTCGCATCATGTGGCGCTAATGACACATTCATCAAACAACACAATCGACAGACAACAAACCGTCAGGTTCATCTCCGTCTCGTCGATGATCGTCCACGTCCTCGATGGTTGTTTGGCCGCTTGCCTGCGCCTGCGCTTGCGCTGCAGCCACTGCGGCGGCGGGATTCAGTGCACGCCTCAGCCGCCTGCCGACCGCGACCGCGATCCCGCCAGCAATGGTCACTGCGGGATGTGCGAGTATTGTACCACGGGCGCATGCGACGACGCCAGGGAATAAAATTATACCACCCACAGTGGTGAGCACAGTCGAGACGGTGGACAGCACCTTTGGATACTTTGCAATCAAGTGGTCCACCACGTTGTGCAATGCGAGCGGTGCCTCTGTCACAGTGGTGGTGGCTGTGTCCGATTAGCACGTGATCGTAATGTGATGTGACCAGGAGGGTTTACCTTCGATGGGCGTGGCTTCATGGACAGTTGGCAGTGGTGCACTAATGGTTGCTGGTGCGCTCGCCGAGGCGAAACGATGCGTCCAGGAGCTTCCAACCATTGCACGTTCAGGTTCGATTCTTTCGCCACCTGCTGAAAACATCACCGATGACATGAAGTCTGTAGAATTGAGCTAAACGGTCATACTTTTCGTTGTCGGCGTCCCAGCGGCGTGGATGCTTCGAATCGGCGAGGGGCAGTGGTCTCCTGAAATTACGAGACCCCCCTCATATGTGTTTATATCGTTGTCCCTTGGGCCAGAGGCTTGGGATGTACCAGTGACGGACTGGGATTGAGTTTCTCCCCGTGTTTCCGCACTGGAAAGCAAGAAATAAGAATGAGGGAGGAGGGATGGGGCAAGGCATTAAGGATGATGGCCTCCGGAAATTACGTCGTACGCTGAACGCGGCCGCTACTCCGGCAATGAGTAGAGCACTGTGATTGGACGTACCTCACCGCGAGTGGGCAATTGAGAATTGGAGGCTCGTCTGCTGATGATATTTCCGATTGCTTAACGGGCTTGTGCATGGCATGGGGAGCTTTGTTTGTGGTGAATGGCATTGGACGGTTTTTGACCAAGGTATTCGAAGGAGAATGTGTAGGGTGAGCTGACCCTTCTGTGTAATGTAGTGTATTTCCACATTCGATCATGCCAAGCCCGAGGCCGTGCGATGGCGGTCGGAGATTGGTCGGAGTGTTTAATGTTTGTCTGCATGAGATGATCAACGCATTCTTTTCTCACGCCCAACCCTCCGACTGCCATGGCCACCCGACGAAGATTTTTGATTGCCATGGCTCGTCAGTGGCTCGTCCCGACCCGCCCGACCGCAAGCAAAGTTGACGGTATGTTCACCACCTCCAGCCTGGGAAGAGGCATCGAAAAGAAGAAACCAAATCAAATCTATATCTCTGGAAGTCATCACTCGTTAGCTTCTCACTCCCCGTTCCTACTTGTCTCCGAGGTGGGGTGGGCGGTTCATGACGCAACTGCTCCCTCCTTCCCCACCATATGTGTAGGACAATGGCGTACCGCAATACGCATGCAAAAGGCTGAAAACTTGGTGCACCTGCTTACTTGCTCTGTATCCGAGTCCATCTGAAGCTTCGATTTGTTCCTATTTCGTGATATCGCAACCCGCAGCCTTTGCCCCTTCACAGTGCTGGTCTTCCTCAAGAATGTCTGATCCAGAGGAAACCGCTTTGTGCGAACGTTGCGGACTTACCGCATGCGAGGTTGTGGTTTCCTGCAATTCAATCAAAAGGTCCTGTGGTCCGACTTAGTCATTTGTTTCTGTCCAAACGTGAGTGTCCCTTCGAGATTACATACAGTTGTTATCCTACAGCTTCACATCATGTCGCGCCAATGACACATTTATCAAACAACAAAATCAATAGACAACAGTCCGTCAGGTTCAGTTCCGTCTCGTCGATGATCATCCGCGTCCTCGATGGTTACATGGCCACTTGCCTGCGCCTGCGCAGCGGCCAATGTGGCGGCGGACTTCAGTGCACGCCTCAACCGTCTGCCGACTGCGACCGCGATTCCGCCAGCAATAGTCACTGCGGGATGTGCGAGTATTGTACCATGGGCGCATGCGGAGACGCCAGGGAATAAAACTATGCCACCCATAATGGTGAGCACGGTCGAGACGGTGGACAGCCCCTTGGGGTACTTGGCAATCAAGTAGTCCACCAATTTGAGCAACGCGGGTGAAGCATCTGTCGCCGTCGTGGTGACTGTGTGATAATGCCTGTCGGGACGTGATCATTATGAGATGATCAGGACGGCGTACCTTCGATGGGCGTGGCTTCAAGGGCAGTTGGCGGTGGTGTACTGCTGGTTGCTGATGTGCCCGCCGAGGCGAAACAATGCGGCCAGGAGCTTTCAGTCGTCGCACGTTCAGGTTCGATTTCTTCGCTACTTGCTGAAAACATCCCCGATGACATGGAGTCTTTAGAATTGAACAAAACGGCCACACTGTTCGTCAACATGTCTGTGTGGGCATTTCCGATCGCCGGGGGGCAGGTGTCTCCTGAAATCATGAGACTACCCTCATATGTGTTTGTATCCTCGTCCCTTGGGCCATGGGCCTGGAATGTACTGGTGACAGGTTGAGGCTGGGTCTCCCTCCCAATTTCCGCACTGGCAAGCAGATCAGAAAATGAGAACAAGGCGAGGACGGGGATGGGGAGGGCATTAAGGATGTATCATGATGGCCTCCGGAAATTGCATTGCACGCTGAACGCGGCTGCTGCACCGGCGATGAGTAGAGAGCACTATACCTCACTGCGAGTGGGCAATTGAGAGAACCAGACTCGTCTGCTGAGGATATGTCCGATTGCTGAACGTCCTTGTGCATGGCTTTGACTGTGATGAATGGTATTGAAAGGTTTACAGGTCCAGGGTGTTCGAATGAGAATGAGAACCGTGCAAGGCTATCTTTAAGCTACCCCAGTCGCGTGGCTTACACGTTGTTCCGCCCATCTAATATGGACGTCCTAGCGGTGTTGCACCAGATGATGCACCTGGTGTCAGGAACGAGTTGGCAGTCCAGCGCCCCGGACACCAATCAGCTTCCGAGGTTTGACAATGTGTCATAATCGTTTGACACTGATGCCTAGCATTCTTTTTAAAATGACCAACACTATTGTTCGGTTTACAGTAGCATAGCTCCAAACCAAATGCAGTAACTACCCTAATTCCAAACCAAATGCGGTAGCCGTTAGTTGCACCTGTACAGTATGGAGGGTGAGTCAGAGCTAACTCAACTCTCTGGCAACACTACCCGCCAACCCTACTGCCATGGCGCCCCCGACGCTTCCGACGACGATCAAAGCTGGCAATGGGCTTTCGTTTCCAAAACCACATCTATCAAGAGAAAGTACACATAAAGAGGAGCGAACCAATTCTGTGTGCCATCACCAGCATCACCACTCCTTAGGTTATCATGGTGGCATCACTGCTCCTTTTTGTCTTTGCCCCAGAATGGGGGGATTACGACGCGATTCCCCGGCACCGCCATTTGTAGGATTGTGGCTCGGAGAAGGTGCCACGTTCTATCGTTTGCAAAAAAGCGCAAGACCAAAAAGCCTGTACTCCAGCGCTTAGGAATCTATGAGAAGGGACGTTGGCACCATTCTCTCAGATAAACCAGACACTTCGACCCTATGCTTGAAATTTGTCCTGGTTTGGAGACATTTCAATCCAAAGTCTTCGTCTTGTCGCGGCATGGATCACTCATGGGAATGCCTGACTGATGAGAAACGGCCATGTGCGGATCGTCCAGAGTTGGTTGGATGCGGAGTCGCTGGTTCTGCCATCCAATCACACAATGTTTTGATCAAAACCCTTTTCTTTGTTTATAATACAAAATACAAATGACCTATCATCATCATCATTAGTTCGGAGTCTCACGTCGGATCACTATCCACATACTTTGATACTTTGATCATGCGGCCAGCTCCACAAACAACAGTCTCATTCAGCCCTTCCTCATCGACGACCATCCGTACCCTAGACGGCCTCCCAGTCACTTAGCCGTCCCTACACTGCAGCACTTGCCCGGTGGAATTAAGTCCACCCCTAAGCCACCTGCTGACTGAGCCTGCGACCACCCCGGCAACAATCACGACAGGGTGCGTGAGCACTGTACCACTGATGCATATGGGAACCCAGGCCTAACACGTTGTGCCGCCTGAGCTGCACATCTCCTACCTCTGTAGTGGCTGCGCGATAGCATCACTGGCCAGCAACATGACTGTAACTAATGAGATCAGAAGGGCGCGGCACACCTCCGCTGGGCATAGCTCCAATGGCAGATGGGGGGGTGGGATTGCGGCTGTGGGTGCACTCTCCGAGAAGGAAGGATGTCGTGGCCCGGTGAATTTTCAGCCCTCGCAGGTTCGACATTAATATCTTCTCTGTTTACTTGGTCCATCACTAACACCAATTATGTGGAGTCATCTGGAAGGACAGATAATCGCACCATTCGTTTTTGGAATTTCGGTGTGGACTTTGTCAGACGCAGGGGGTCAACACTCTGCCAGAATCATGGGATGACCATCAAGGATGCCTTTCTCCCCATTTCTTGGGCTATCACACCCGGAATCCTTTTAACGACGGAGAGGAACTGATGAGTCACAATGCTCTCCACTAGCGAACAAGTCAAGATACGAGGTAAGTGAGACATATGGGAAGGACCCGAGGTTGCATGGCCTCCAGAAATTATGACATCGCGGCAGTGATCGCGATGGGTACTCAAGTGGTGAACAGGCGGAATTTTGAGGATACTGAGAAGGCCAGGAGTACGACGTGTAGTCGTATGTGAGGATGTCGCGACCGATTCGGTCCGCGGTGCTCGACGTGAGTTCGGGGGGAGCTGAGGACATGGGGATAGGAAGCGGCCTCAGGCGGAAACCAGAGGTACGGGCGGCTATGAGCTTTTTGTGAAGAGTTAATGGGGCTGGTGCTGGCCAGCACAAGCTGGGACAGATTTTCCACGCTGTCTCGCATTTGGTGTCTAAGGTTCAGGATCAAGAACAGGGCACGTTTTCCTGCT
>Ga0307509_10004484_pt1 | contig 20087 bp, 17 predicted proteins | sample 10_EM_MG_FD_202245 | JGI IMG/M metagenome (GOLD analysis project Ga0307509, IMG submission 202245) | Populus trichocarpa ectomycorrhiza microbial communities from riparian zone in the Pacific Northwest, United States - 10_EM | ecosystem: Host-associated > Plants > Roots > Unclassified | place...
TTGCCCTTTAACTATTATCCCTCATTACCTTCGAGTTCTCTGAAGCCTCCCTTAGACCTAGCGCTTGCCGGTCAACCGCTAGCCCTCTATTGTACCTTTTCGTTAGACAGGAGTAAACCTGTTACACCCTTCCTCAACCTAGCCCAACTCCTGGAAGACGAGGGAGCAACACCTGAAAACACTGGACTATCACTCAAGGAGCTCAACGGTATGGCCTCCAAGAAGGACCTGATTGATTTCATGGCGGTTCTGGAAGATAGCATAGAAAAGAAGATGGAAGAGATGGAGACGAGGATCCTGCAAGCAATCCGTTCCAACCCCCCGAAGACACAACCCCACGGTCCCAACCACGAGAGACAACCCCCAGCCCAAACCCAGAGGAGGGCCCCACCACCCGAAACTACAAGGACTACCCCCGCTTCCCCCCAAAAGAGACCCACAAACCCCAGCCCACCGAACCCCAAGACCGCACAGGCGGTGAAACAGACTTGGGCAGCGATATCTGCCGCCGGAATCGACACGGATGGGTTTAAACTGGTACCAACCAGAAGAAAAAAGACATCGGCGGGCCCAGGAATAGGCCAAACCCAAGCGCCCTCAGCACCCTCCACCCCTCACGCAAGACAACGTCGTCTCTTCATCAGATCCATGGAGAAAAATAGACGAATCGGCGCCCCAGGCATCTCCCCCGCACACATAAGGGACGCCGTCAACAGGACATCCAGGGTGAAGTTCGCCTTCGCCGAGTACAACAGAGCTGAGGAACTTGTTGTCACCAAAATAGAAAACGTACCGGCCAGCCCCGCGCTCCAGGATGAGAAGGCCATCACCGAAGCCCTCAACGACATGGACATTTACGGCTTCAGCATCGTAGCTGACACCCCGACCGTTAACCTGGTCGTCAACAGTGTACCCCTGGGGGATGAAGACTGGGAACCCTCTGACTGGAACGTAGACAGCGAGAAATGGTCTGAGCTAGAAGGAGAACTAGCCAACTTCAACCCCCACATAAGGCTAATGGACAGACCTAAATGGATCAAATCCCCAACCGCCCTGAAAGCCGATAGCAAGGCGAGGTCGTCCATCATCATAGCGGTGGAAATGAACCAAGGATTAAGGACCAGACCCAGAAGAGAGAACCAGCCCTAGCGCTGTACGGCCTCAGATGCACCTTCAGGAAATACATTCGCAAGGACTCCTCAACCCATTGCGAAAGATGCCTCCAGTATGGCCACCATGCTGCCCACTGCAGACTCCAGGCTATCTGCAAACTCTGTCAGGAATACCATCATACCAAAGGCCGCGCTTGCCAACAGATGTACTGCATAGCGGGCAAAGGCAAATCTTGCTCCCACATCGTACGAAAATGCGCTAACTGTGAGGAAACCTCCCACTTCACCGGCGACAGACACTGCCCCACCAGAATAAGGGCTAGGTCCCGCACCACAGCAGAAAAAGGAAAAGCTCCGGCAGGACCGGCCAACCCCAACCCCCATGACTAATTATGGCGACCTTTGATATTATATATCACAACGTTGGCGGGTCCATGAACGTTGTCACAGAGCTACTCAGAGCCACCAAGAGACTGAGACCAAAGATTTACGCATTGGGAGAATGCCCACTAGAAATTGAAGACTGGATTTGTATAGATGGATTAACATGCTACGCCAGCACAAAGGCAAAAAGATACGGCTGTGCCGTTTATATTCGTAACGAATATGTTAATATGTTTGCGGTAGATCAAATAACGGACTCGTACATCACAGTATGGACGGGAGGAGAAGAAATATGCTTTGCATACCAAAGACCAGACCAGCGGACCGGGGGAGGCTCACATGACCCCAATAAGACATGGAACCGAGGATCATCAAACCTTCTCATCGGGGACATGAACGCGAAACACACCTCATGGTCGGACGGGAAATACAACGCGGCAGGAACCAGACTCAAAAGCTGGATGGAGGACAGGAACCTACAAGTCCGCAACCCCTTCATGCTTACCCACGAAACCTCTAGAGCCACACACAGCAGCACCACCATAGACCTCGTCATCTCAGAACCGGACAAGACAATATCCGTACGAGCCATGCACATCACCACCGCAGACCACAGGGCCTTATGTATTACCACCAGGATCAAATGGAGACCCACAAAAGACGGGGCCCTGAGGTACGACAAAGCGGACTGGAACCTGATTAGGACGGAGATCACTCTCATGAAGGAAGAGGATTCCGACCCGAGATCGGTTCAATCACAACTCACTGCCATTATTGTAAAACACACCCCAAGGGCAAAACCGAACGCCAGGGCATTTTGGAACAGAGAACTGGAGGTAGAAAGGAAGGAACTGATGAAAGCGTGGAGAACCAACCCCCTAAATCCAGAACTCACTGCAAAAAAGAAGATGTTCCGCAAACACATTGCCGAGGCAAAGATGGAGAGCAATGCCAGGTGTCTACAAGAGGAAACCAACCCCGAGTGCTTCAGAAGCGTCAAGCCTAGGGCCACTAGACACCCGATCCCAGCGCTGGAGAGACCTGACGGGACAGTGGCAGCCGAACATCAACACATAGCTGAGGAGTTACACTTGGCCCTATACCAGGGGGAGAGCTGCAGACACCCCAGAAGAATGGAAACCCCCAAGGAGACCCTCAACAGTGGCAACTTAGACGCTGCCTTAAAAAACTCCCCGAACGGTGCAGCAACCGGCCCCGACCACATCCCCACTCGCATGATTAGAGAATTCAGACGGCTAAGAGAGAAACTATTCATGGCCACAATGAACCAGGCATGGACCCAGGGAATGCCATCCTCATGGAAGTCGAGCTCCACCATTTTGATCCCAAAACTCAACAAACCGGCATATACAATCGCCAAGAGCTGGAGACCCATCCAACTACAATCTATTCTGGCCAAAGTCCTCGAGAGGGCAGTAGTGGACCGTATAACAAGGCTCGACATCCTGCCAGACAATATGTACGGAGGAAGAAAGAGGTTCGGCACCACGGACGCAATCCAGAAGCTCAACGACATTGTTACGAACAACCCCAAAGGCCACACATACTTCACCGCCCTGGATATTGAAGGGGGATTCGACCACCTGGACCTGGAAAAAACATGCCAGATGCTCAACGAGAAAGATAAACACCTGGCCGGGTGGATCTGGAATTGGGGATGCAATAGACACACACAGTACAGATTCAACGCCAGGACCTCACGAACCTTCGCCACGGATAGGGGCAACCCACAGGGCTCCCCACTCTCCCCAATACCTTTCTTGATATCCATCGTAGGGCTGGTTTCTATACCACCACGTTCGGACAACAACGGCAAAACGAGCATCCTCACGTACGTAGATGACTTCCTGGTAGTCACAACGTATGAGGACAAGGCCCACGGCCAAGCAGAACACCAGGACACCATAGACAGGCTAGCCAAGGGTGCCCTCGACCTCGGATACAGGTTCGCACCCAGTAAGGCCGAACACATCTTCATAAGGACCCCCCCGTCCGAATCCTGCGAACCCAAACTGGACGGGAGTGTCACCAAGTCCCAAGTTGCCATGAGGTGGCTCGGCTACCACATCACCGAAGATTGGAAATGGGACTCCCACGTTAAAATATGGATTGCCAAAGCCAACGAATCGGCCAGGAGGCTTAGGGCCCTGACGGAGAGATACAAAACGGGTGGGCTAAACCCCTGGACCACATGGCGCCTCATCAACGGTCTCATCATCCCTCAACTCACGTTTGGCATCGAAACCTGGGGAAAAATAGGGCTCATCAAGGAAGCCCAAACCACCCTGAACCAGATCATCCGAAGGGCCTTCGGCCTGGAAAAGAAGACCCCCACCCAGGCAATGTGGACCGAACTTGGAATTCCCCCACTCGACCTGTACACTAGGTACAGGCACAACCTGCTGGCCCTCAGAGCCAGAACCCTCGATCGGCCCACGAATTGGTCTGAAATGTGGCTACGCAAATCCGGGATCTCCACCATCATTAACAACACGTTTGGCCAAGAGCAAGGGAAAAAGAGCCTCAGAGAAAACCTCCTACAAGAATGGACAGACAAACTACATGACACCGACATAAGGTACCAAGGCAAACCCAGCAAGAAACACGTGCACCTGAGGGGCATCACAAGACACCAGATGAGGGACATTATATACCGGCGGGCGACGTCTGGCTGGCCCTTTCAAGGATTCGATGGCACCCGCCTACAATGTCTATGCGGCAGGGACCTACTCACCCCATACCATCTTATGAACACATGCGCCGATACCCAACCGACGAACATTGGGCTCCACGATAATCAGAAAATCCAGGAACTGGCCAAATGGATCGGAACTTGGCCCCCCCACATGAGAAGAATCCCCGGTTCCCAAAGGATACCAGACCCCAATTATGCACAAGTCGCTGGGGCCGCCGTAAACCTCCCCACGTCCCAACCACAATCCACGGACAACCACGGCAACAGGAGCGCACCCTGCCCGATATGCGGCAAAATGGTCAGGGTAAACAAGAATAGACAGGAAGCACACGCGAGGACCCACGGGCCTAGACCTAAGAAGGGAAGAATCAAGGGAGCGGGAGCTGGCGGTAGCCCGGGAGCAGTGGCGGCCCCAGTGACTAGCGGGAGTAATGGCTAGTAGTAGTTTTCCTTGAGTACACGATCACTGGGCATGGAGATGACGGGGTGAATTTCGTTTGTTTTGAAGGAATTTTCATAAAGTACCCGACCAGTGGGGGCGGAGGCCACGGGGTGGGTTTCTAGTTAGCGTGGGGATGGATGAGGGAAGAATGGGTTGGGAGAGGAGAGTTTCATTTGTCAGGGTGCACACTAGGCGGGTGACGGATAGGCATATAGGGCGGAGTGGTGGATTTCATTGCGTACATGATTACTGGGCATGGAGATGACGGGGTAAATTTCATTTGTTTTGAAGGAATTTTCCTAGAGTACACGACTACTGGGGGCGGAGGCCACGGGGTAGGTTTCTGTTGTTGGGAAAAAATTATTTGTTGAGAGGGAGGGGAGCAGGGGGGGCAGGAGTTTCATTTCTCAGGGTGCACGCTAGGAGGGTGACGGGTTGGCCTTAGGGGCGGGGAGTAGGATTTCGTTAAGGGGGTCTAGGCCCGGGGGAAGTTACCCGGGACGCGTTAGATACTTTTAGTTAAGTGAGACGTAGATAGATGAATAAAAGGTTAAACCACCACCACCTCAACTCACCTTTTTGAAATCCGCCCCCAAGGGGATCGAGCTCTTGATCTGACAAAAGTGGGAAAAGACTGTTGTGAATCACCGGTACTCATACCAAAGTCACCGGACACGATCCTTCAATAGAAGTGGGTAGAACAATTTTCAAGGGGAGTGACGATAGAACATTTGATAAAGGAAAGGCACAGAGGTGAATGGAAGAAGGAAGAAGAATGGGATTACTGCAAGTGGATATGATACGATCATGGAATAGTAATCATTAAGTCATCATGTGAAAATGATGTGATCATAGTGTCGAAACTATGTGATCATAAGAAGGGAAATCTCGGAAAAGTCTTTCTTGTTTTATGTATTTAAGGTCTCTGTTTCTCCCGCAGTTTGGGTAGAAGTAAGTTGCCAAATAAAAAGTCCGTCTTTGCTTTTATTGTCCTCTCTCCACATTGTGCATCGGCACAGTCAAGTACAAGCAACCTCCCATCAAAATTTTATTAAAGACGACGGTACAGCCAGTTTGGTAATTGGTTATTATCACACGCAAGCTGTGCAACGGATGCACAAACACCATTTATTTTACTATGTACAACGCGACATATCACATTTGGCTCTGCCAACACACACCTCACATCCGGTACAGCAAGGAAATAAGCACACCTCGCCAATGTATTCAGAACCCTCAACAAACACTTTTCGACGCTTCAGGAAACAATTGCAAACCAAGTAACTGACTGTTTCCCCCTGATGATGTCCCTTTCTCCCCTCAAATGCATTCAAGGAGGTTCTCCTGACCCTCAATCACCCCCTGCACAATTCTCCCCCAAAGTTATGAGCAGGAACTGCCCCTTCAGCATGACTCTTCGAGCCTGCCTACCCCAGGGCTCCACGGTTACCCACACCCCAGAGTGCAACAATTTAAACAAAGATGTGCTAAGCCTGTATGCCCTCCCGCAGACCCCATTCCTTCAGCGTTCGAAAAGAAATAGGCTGCACCGACTAATGCTACGTCCTACTGGCAACAGACACCTCCCATGAAACCCCAGTCCTGGCTCCGGCTCTAAGGCCAAGAAACTTCCAAACTGCCCTAGCCAGAATATTTGGAGACGTATCGGTCAACTCAGTCGAGACTACTGCCCTGGCTTACCTAGCGGCTATGGCCTCCTCTTACAAACCCTCCCCAGACCCTGGTGCCGGAATCCAGGCCCCCGACTCCCAACCGACCCAACAGGAAGTCCCCTTCCTCTCCCCTCCACCGACAAACCCCAACGGGTCCTCCTCCGGGCTCATTGTCTATGTTCCGGAATCCTCAGCACCAGAGCTCCCCATGGACCTGGGAAACAGAAAAAATACAGAAAGCAAGGGATTAGGCGACAGCCAACACGCCCATAGCGGAAAAAGCGCTGCGGTCGACAAAAGAACCCCGACAGGAACCCCGACTACCCCCGAAATCACATACCCAGCCTCATGGACAAGCTCAGGCCCCGGACTCTATCACAAACCGACAGACCCACAAAAAAGAGTTCGTTTCTCGTCACCCCTGGCAGGCATCCTGGGAGGAAACCAGATGACAATACATGACACCTACTCGGGAAACTCCTCCCAGACCGACTCCACCAATGATAACACCCAAAGGACACCTCACCTCAACCTGGCCCAGCTCCTGGAAGAAGAAGGTGGAACACCAGAGAACACCGGCCTGTCGCTCAAAAAACTCAACGGTATGGCTTCGAAGAAAGACTTGATCGACTTCATGGCTCTTCGGGAGGACAGATTTGAGAGGCAGATGGAAGAAATAGAGGTAAGGATTCTCCAAGCAATCCGTGCCAACCCCCCAAAAGCACACTCCCTCGGACTCAACCACGAGGGACAGCCCCCGGCCCAACCCCCGAAGAACACCCCAATACCCGGGACCCTAAAGGCTGCCCCCGCTGTAACGGGGGCACCCTATAGAGAGGTGAACTATAAGGTTACGACCACACCAAACACTCAAAGTAGAAGATAAAGATGAGGTAAAATAATTCAGAAGAATCAACGGTAAAACTTAATATAGTTAAGCTCAAAGCTTCACTCAATTTAGTTCTCTGGAGGAAAAGTTGGTTGTCGAAGTAGAATGCCAAACGCTTAAACTTAAGTAGATATCAGATTTAAGCCTTTGACATTCACCACTACTTCCGACCTTGTGTGAGCACCCTGTCCTGCTCAGGGTCTGTCCGAGGTCTACCCTCCATCATGATTTATCCTGCCGGAAGTGTTGGACCAACTCGGGTACACTTAACTCCGTCAATAGGATATGAGTTTCTGCAATGCATCTCCAATACAACCGCAGGTGAAAAAACTCTTCCTATCAAAGTCATACCAGTGGCTAGCTGTTATGACAACAACCGGAGTCAATACCTAGGTGGTGGACTCACTGGCCCAGTGGCAGTTTCGTCTATACAAGCTATGCAGTCTATCATGTAATCTACACGACTATCCAATGTGATAAATTGACATGCACAATCCCCCGGTGAGATGTAGCCGATGGTTGGCTAAGTGGGCGCTACCTATAGCCATCCTCTCGGGACATACTCTACCGTGATAAGACTCATACCTCTAGAGTCCAATAACAACCCATAATAATGCTACAAATCAAGGGGAGAAGGTCCGGGCTGGTTACTGAGGTATTTGTTTCGAAAGCACCTTGGCCTTCTGAGACTACCTGAGTACCACTAGGAAGACTACCCTACAACCCGTAGGCTAGAATAGACTCCTGGATGCTTGAGGGACCATATATGGATGACCCCCATTTTGCTGGTTACCCATACTCCCCTTATAAATCCTGCGAACGTCAATCAGTTGGACGGACGGCGACGACTTATACGGTGTTACGGCAGCTGCTACAATGATCTCTGTTAACTAGCAAACGAGCAACTACACAGCCATCTGCCTATGACGCGCCGTCCCAACGCTGGGGCCAGAGGGGGGTGTTAGCTAAACCCGCCTAAGTTCAATAGTATGTTCGGGTCACCCTTATACAGGGGTGGGGCCTCCCCGCCCAGATGCGTGTGCGCCCAACAACATCTAAGAGCACATAGAATGTGAGGCAATCGACCTCTAAGTTCCAGGATGACTTTGCCAGTCAAGGTAGGGTAACTTGGGTTCCTCAGTAGGGTAACTGGGACCCATGGGCATAATGACCAAATTCCCAAGGTAGGATAACTTTGCCCTCTTATGCCTTTAACCGCTCAGGTAGTCCTCCAGCCGACCACACAAGTCGTCTCGGAGGTCCGTGTAACATTCCCATAATTCTCTTGATCTTATGCGAATGTTCTCCGGAAAGGTTACCCTGCCTAGTGGAGTACCTCAAGGCTACTCAACTATCCCCTAGGCCTTATCCTAGGTTTACCAGCTATTTGTATAAAGTATACGAGACCATACCACCTCTGGTTACCTCTTGGTATACCATTTGGGCTAAGGTGATAGTGATTGTAGCTACCTCTTGAAGGGTCGTTACACTACTCCCCTCTTCCCTGGGTCTGTCCTCAGACCGTCAACGTTGTCTCTTAGTTCCACGGTTTGGATTGTCTATAACCCTATGGTCTTTTGGTTAAGACGGATACCTCTCATGGAACTGTTGTAATGCTTCCATTGCGGTATCTTCTAACATGTCGAACGGTTCCCAAGAATTCTCTGCCGGACCGTACCCTTCCCAAGCAACCATATATTGCACAAAGCGGTGTGGAAATTTTGACTTTGGATTCCCATACCATCTGCTATCAACCACTTCCGCAACAACATAGCAAGGCTCATTGTCTACTATGTCAGGTGTTGGTATTATCTTTTGTGGCTAGCCCACAGGATCCTCACGATAGGGTTCCAACAGACTAACATGAAATACAGGATGGATGTCCCATCTTTCCGGCAGCTCAACCTCATATGCCCTAGACCCCACCTTGCGTTTGACAACAAAGGGTCCAAACATCTTATCGTCTAGTTTTTCTATAGTCCTTTTTTTACGGAGGTTCTTTCGGTTTAGCATAACCCTATCAGCTTTCTTGGCTCTGCCCTGTGAGAGATCTTCAAACGTAACATATTCCAGAGCTGGCTGTCTCTTTTGATCATGCTATTTCCGTTGTCTTTCCTGTGCCTGCTTTATTGTCTCTCGGATCTGCTGCCACGTACCTTCCCAATCCTTCACAACGAGCTAGCTGTCAGGGTGGATTCCTTTGTTATCCGACACTATCCCCGACCACAGAGTCTATGGCGAGAATCCATAATTTATTTCAAAGGGACTAGCCTTTGTTGATTCTGATATTGAAGTATTATATGCATGTTCTGCGAAGGTCAACAGCGATACCCAATCGTCTTGCTGGTATGAACAATAACATCTTAAATATTGTTCTAGTGTCTGATTAACCCATTCAGTTTGCCCATCACTTTCTGGGTGGAATGCGGTAGAGAGGTTTAGCTTTACTTGTAATAGCTGCATCAGGCTTGTCCAAAACTTGGACGTGAATGGGGTATCTCGGTCAGAGACAATTAATTCAGGAAGCCCATGGAGGCGCCAGATTTCTTTCACGAATGTCAAGGCCAATTCCTTAATGTGTTCCTCCGTCCTTAGCGGTATGAAATGTGCCATCTTGGAGAACCTGTCTACGATGACCCATATCTTTGTATACCCGTTGGACTTTGGTAAACCGACAATGAAGTCCACGGATATTGCCCTCCATGGTCTCATGGGAACTCCTAAGGGTTCTAGGAGTCCAAACTTCTTTTGCCGGATAACTTTATTACGTTGACATACATCACAAGAGCGAACGTACTTGGTAATATTTTCATCCATCTTGGCCAATAGAAGTTAGCCCTAACCCTACCAATGGTCTTGTATGTTCCGAAGTGTCCAGCAATGTTTGAATCATGTTCTGCCTCCATGATCGTTCGCCTTAGACCTTCGTCCTTTGGAATGTACCACCTGTTTTTATACAGGAGCAAGTCCTTTTCAATACTAAAATTTGTATCGACCTTACTATCGCCTTTGAGGAGTGACTTTAGAGTTGCTAAATATGTTTGATTGCTATCGGCTGCTTTCATAAGAGCCTCATGACATGTTGTCTGCAACCGAAAACCTTGGCAAGTCTGCAACACATGTGGTTGCAAGATGCCAGGCTCCTCTCCAATATACTGTCCACGGCGAAAAAATGTAAAAGGTTCGGAATTACTCCCCCCTTCAGGGCGGTAGTCCCTACGCGTCGACAAAGCATCAGCCTTTTCATTCAACCGTCCTTCTCTATAGATAACCTTAAAATTGAACGGTTGTAGAAACTCTGCCCAGCGGTGTTGTCTGCGGTTTAGAGTTTTTGTAGTATTAAAGTACTCTAAATTCTTATGATCGGTATACACCAATATCTGATCATCAACCGACATCAACATATATGCCCATTCTTTAAAGGCTGCCACTATTGCGGCCATCTCCTTATCATGAACGTCATAATTTATCTCTGCTGGCGAGAACTTTCTACTATGAAAAGCTACAGGATGCCATTTCGCATCTTCACAGAGTTGAGATTATACGGCTCCTAACGCAAAGTCACTAGCGTCGGTTTCCAACTTAGTTGGACGAGTGTCATCAGAGTGTGTCAGAATCGGACCTGTGGTAAACATCTCCTTCAATTTGTCAAAAGCATCTTGACATGAGGGAGTCCACGTCCATTTGATACCTTTCTTTGTCATGTCTGTTAATGGTTTGGCTATCTTGCTAAAACCTTTTATGAACCGACGGTAGAAATTGGCAAAGCCCATAAAGCTTTACACATTGACGACCTTCTCGGGCGTTGACCATCCCCGGATCTCTTCAACTTTTGTACTTGTCATAGAGATTCCTCTATCGGATATTTTAAACCCAAGGAACTCTACCTCCCGTTGATGGAAGCTTGACTTCTTAATGCTAACGCAAAGGGGTGCCTTTCTCAGCCTTTCCATGACCCGGCTTACCAGGGCGACATGTTCTTCAACTGTTTCCGTATAGATTAATATGTCATCCATATAGGCGATGACTCTGACATCTAACATGTCACGGAATACATCGATGATCATACTCTGGAACGTTGATTCTACGTTGCATAACCCAAAGGGCATCACGGTGTACTCATAAAGACCATATCTGCTTTTGAAAGTGGTTTTCCATTCTTCACCTTCCGCCATGCGGATAAGGTAATAGCCATTCTTCAGATTCAATTTTGTGAAGATAGTGGCTTTACTGAGCCTGCTCCTGAGCTCGCTCATCAAGGGCAAAGGATACTTATCCTTGATAGTAATCTTGTTTAACCCTCGGTAATCAACACATAACCGAAGCGTTCCATCAGGCTTCGGCACAAATAATATAGGGGCGCCTATTGGGGTGGATGATCTTCTAATCTTTCCATGGTCTTCCATTTCCCTAATATAATCCCAAAGCGTGTCTAATTCCTTCTTAGACAAGGGATAGATAGGCCCATCTTGTAGTTTGGCCTCTGGAATCAAGTCGATACGATGATCGTATTTACTATGCTTAGGCAAAGCATTGATTTTCTCTTGACTGAATATATCTGCATAGTCTCTATATTCAGGGAGAATCTTAATCTTGATGTCCTCGCCGTCTTCATCAGTGTAAAGGGCCATGCCCATGACAAAGATACTGTTTGGGTCTTCGGCTAAGAGTTCCTCTTCTGTGATGAACTCTAAACGCCTTTCTTTCCTTAGGCAGTGGGCTTTACAATATTCTGATAGCCACTTAAGACTGCCCTTCTCCCAGTTAATATCTGGGTTGTGGTCCTTTAGCCACGACATTGGCAGGTAACCATTCACTTTGCCTGTCGGCATATCTGCGACTTCAAATCGCATTTTATTCATATGGTCTCCTATATACGTATCCACCGTAGTGGTATAGTGTAGACCTGAGCCGGGAATCTGGTTTCCGCTAGCATCTAAGATCGGTGTCGGTTCCTTCCGACGTACACAAAGTACTTGGGCATTCTTAACCCAATCACTGCTTAATACAGCCCCAGTAGCGCCACTATCTAACAATAAGAGGGCTTCACCACTTAGCCTCTCTTGATTGTGGCTCCATTCCAATCTTACTCTTACGTGAATCAATCTTGTGTGTGGCGGTGGGCCTGCAAGCCTCAACCGCTTATCGGGTCTCTTGTCCCTAAGCATTGCGGTTAGTAACTTTCTAGAAGAATTTGGTACGGTTTTACAATAGCTAATCAATGTCTCTTGCCTTTCGACACCAAAGCGGACACCACGGGTTGTGAATTACTTTTATCACTTGATAAATTTTACGGGGTTTCAATAGCTTGGCTGTTTACAATCACGCCAGCACGATTTCGGGTATTCAACCCTCGTCAGGTAAACTTGCAAAATAACTTCAATTGCTAAGTCAAGTCCAGCCTGACGAAATCAACACAAAACCCAACCAAATTCAATCCAGAATTCCAAACAATATTAGATAAGCAAATAACACTTTCGCAAAATCACATAAGAAACAAAACAAAAGCGTAAAACAAAGTATCGCAACCATTCCCAATATAACAAAAGAAACCCAACCAATCTTGCTATCCCTATAGCCAGATATTAGTTTCAATATGTTGTACCTCTGGTGGGCAACATTACTGCTTCGTTTCCGTCATCTATCTCATCAGCCTTTCTAGGCTCTAGAGTAGAGTTAGCTTTTGCATTCCTATCACCTCTTGAGATAGATCTTACCTAGCCGTCCATATCGGTATCAATCTCCAAGATATCCAAATTTGGAGGTGGTGATCTGTGGACCTCGGCTACAACTTGCTTAACAGCATGTTTCGGAGCATCTTCAATGCGGCGCGATTTCGGGACTGGGGTAGCTTCGTATCCAGCTTCACCGGCGCCTCTTTTTCGATTAATTCGAGAGGACGCAACAACTGTAGTACCCGACGGACACTTTGCCCAGTAGTGACCGGCTTGTCCACATCGAGAGCATTGATTCAACCGTTTGCGTTTGTCAATCAGCGTCTGAGGAATATCACGATGCATTTTCGTGTGCTCTGTTTCTTGAGGTCTTGAAGACCCAGATGCATGGTTGCGGGGTTTCTGTTGGTGGGACCCCGAGCTTTTCCTATCCTTTCGCTGTTTCTTGGCGGACGATTGCCTATCATCGCTCTTTTCTGGTCTGGAATGATGTTTTTCCTTTGTAACCGTACGGTTAAAGGAAGCAACGTCTTCCAACTGATATCCGGTTTGACGGAGGAGATTGATATATTTGACGTATTCGTCGGGAAGCGGAGTTTTTAAACCCCATGCATTGTGAAGCTCTGTAGTTATACCTACGCGGGCTTTGTCCTTGACAAAATTGCCGCTATATCCCAACTCTAAAGCCAGTCTCATCAGCTCGTCACAAAAGTTATTGATCTTACCGGACTTCATAGTCAAATCATTCCACTCCCTGAGAGCGCGATCCCGATCGGAGTGTCCACCAAAACTTGACTCCAGCCGTTGCCAACAACCTTCCCAAGTGCGAAGGACATTTTTCGGATCAAAGGGAATACCTTCTCGACGGGCACTCTCTTCACTAACGTAAGGGTGTATGCTCTGGTACCATTTCTTGGCAGGACCTTGGAGAAGGGGAATTACCAAACTGACTTTATCCCAGTCCTTGCGCAGGGATTCCCTAAAGGAGTCCAGTTTGATTTCGCAATCCTGTATGAAGCGTTGAGTATCGGTAGAGTCACCTTGGAACGGATCGACACCTAAATTCTCAGGTTTCTTCGGTCGATGCGCTGACTTCTTACCCTTGCCTTGTTTCCGAACATACTCAGCAAGCTCATGACACCCCCTATCATACTTTTCCTTCCTCGCATCATTACAGTGGGACTTGCGTCTTCCTAGGAATTGCTGCGGGTCGGGAAGGGAGGAGTCAGAATCACCCGGATCTCCACCGTCTCCAGCGTTTCCACCACGGGGAGGAAGATTTCCTCCACTGACACCAGCGTTGCCGCTGGGGCCTCCCCTAGGGGAATCATACCCACTAAAACGATCTTCGCCCCGCACGTCTTTGTCCATTCTCTCAGCTAATGGGTTTTACGGTGGGGGAGGAGGTTGTTGGCTAGCGGCACGAGTGTTAACCGCATAGTCTCTTAAAAAATCAGGGCAGTCACTGTGCCTAGTGTGCCTTACACTCTCACAGTACCCACATCAGTTTTGTTTTGACTTTGGCTGAGGAGCGTTGTTCCTAGGTCTCGACCAAATATTGATCGCCTCAAAGACAATCTTGAGACATGGAAGCCTATGCTTATAAGGAATATCGCTTCCTTCGGCCACAACCCTACAGTCAGGAGAACAAACACCCGTAGGCGCTAGCGCTTCTGACCTTCGGGTAAAACCGGAAGGTCCAACATTACCCGAAGGTTTTGCTGGTGCGGGTGGTGCTATTGCCGAAACCAAGGCACCTGGGACTTGTGGAGTGGTGGGTAGAGGGGTTTGCCCTGCTACCGCAAAGGGTCGTTCTCGTTCGATACGAATTGCCAGCATATTTTGTTCCACTGCCTGAGGGGCAGGTACTGTCGACGATCGTGGTAAAGGGGAAGGTGTTGCGGGGACAACCTCCGGAGGCGGCGGCTGTGGGGAGTTCTGTCTCGATGATCTCCCCGACGAAATGGAGCTAGATTTGGTAACCCCGAGAGGGCATGACAAGGGCCGGAGGTTTTTGACCGAAGGAGTTGTTCCCCGCGATCGGAGAAACCTCACTGCAGGCCACTTCGAGAGGGCTTCGACGTTCATATGCTTCGGCCACCTGCTTTTGCAATTGCGCAAGCTGCTCTTGCTGTGCGACGAATTGTCTACCCACCTTATTCAACGAAGGTTGATATTTCTCATTTATCATGTAGGCTGCGACTTCAGCAGCGTCATGAGGAGGGGGTTCTATTGCCAAAGGGAGGGCAGGGGCAGCGTTCATAACCACGTCATTCTCAGCGTCAATGGAGTACCCCTGGGGAGCAGCCTGCTCCAAGGCTTCTACCCTTTTCCGGATCGTCTGATCGGACATTGCTAGCTTGCGGAAGTTCTTTCGCTGGTATTCCATCCAACGATTAGCGTTTTCCACGATCTCAGTTTCAAATGCATTCTGATGCTCTTCAGCAAGATTGAGGAGATGGCTTTGTATATCTTGCATCTGCCGTGTGATTACCTCAAGAATGTAGGGTTCAACGAGATCTTTTGTGAAATCAGCGAAAGTCATCTTCCCTTGTCTATTCTGGGGTATTCTCCGTCCTACTGATGGGTCATGAGTGAAACTTTGGAGGAAGGCACAAGGGTCTTCAATCTCCATCTCGCTGACCGTACGAGGTATTTCCTCCTCAAAGGTAGGGTCATTCTCAATGTCATATGTCAGGAGCTGCTGGATTGGCCGCCAACCTAATCTCTTCAGGTCTGCTCTTGCAGCGGTTCGAGATATTTCTCGTTCAATACCAGTCTTGCGCTCAGGACGAGAATGAAAGCGGGACACAGCCATAGTTGAAGACATTGTGCTTTCCACCCAATGCTTCTCGTACCAGACAAGCGACTCGTAATCAAACAATGTCCAAACTGTAGGCTAACACAACAATTCTCAGAAGAGAGTTTAGCGAGTGCGCTTAACTATATACTGTAACGGGGGCACCCTATAGAGAGGTGAACTCTAAGGTTGCGACCGCACCAAACACTCAAAGTAGAACATAACGATGAGGTAAAATAATTCACATGAATCAACGGTAAAACTTATTATAGTTAAGCTCAAAGCTTCACTCAATTTAGTTCTCTCGAGGAAAAGTTGGTTGTCGAAGTAGAATGCCAAACGGTTAAACTTAAGTAGATATCAGATTTAAGCCTTTGACATTCACCACTACTTCCGACCTTGTGCGAGCACCCTGTCGTGCTCAGGGTCTGTCCGAGGTCTACCCTCCATCAGGATTTATCCTGCCGGAAGTGTCGGACCAACTCGGGTACACTTAACTTCGTCAATAGGACATGAGTTTCTGCAATGCATCTCCAATTCAACCGCAGGTGAAAAAACTCTTCCTATCGAAGTCATACCAGTGGCTAGCTGTTATGACAACAACCGGAGTCAAGACCTAGGTGGTGGACTCACTGGCCCAGTGGCAGTTTCGTCTATACAAGCTATGCAGTCTATCATTTAATCTACGCCACTATCCAATGTGATTAATTGACATGCACGCTCCCCCGGTGAGATGTAGCCGATGGTTGGCTAAGTGGGCGCTACCCAGACATAATGTACGAAGCTGTTAGGCATACCGAATGGCTTAGCCTTCCCTTAGTGAATAAAGACCTATAGTTACCCTACCTTAGGATTCTGAGTTCAAAAGGACAAGCCAACAGCCCCCTCCCCCACCAGTGTTGGGACAGCGCTACTTCGGCAGACACCGTCAGAGTTGCGTCCCCTCACTAAAGACATGGTCATGGGAGCCCTCCTTGTAACCCTGTATACGTCGCGGCCGTCAGTCCGACCGGATCCCGTTCGCAGGATATATGAGGAAGGGCCTTTGGTGAGCTTATGCATGTGGTCCAAGCCAGATCGGTCCACGTTGCATACGGTCACTGAGCATTAAAGACGAGAGTCACGAAGGTGGTCACTAAGTGACGGGACGGTTACATGGACAATGGTTAAGCAATACATACTATACTCCACGCTCTCGCAATGAAAGTCGCAGAAGTAAATGGTGTTGTTGGATGAGGTAGTTTGAGAAATCAGGCATGCCCGCACACACACATGTCAATAGTATGCGAAGGATGCTGACCGAACCCTATGATAACCATATGACTATGGAGGGATAATGGCCATTGGTGCGATTATCGTGACAAGTCTATCTTATGCCTCGGAGATGTCGGTTGCAGAAAATGTCTACAATACTAAGAGGTTCGATAACAAAGCTGGCCCCTTTGTTGGTTCGATCATGGAGCCCATTCTGCGTATGCAAATGGTAAGCAAGACTCCATGCCGATGAAGAGGAATCGTAACCAATGGACTGATATGTGGGAGCACCGTCAGGTAATGTCATGGTGTTGCCATTCGGAAGTCGAAGTGAGATAATAGAATTGTTAGGATCAAATGGTGTTCGCACTTTTAAAAGAGAAGCTGGAGTTTGTTAGTAGGTACACTCGCGTTCCAAAAGTTCTGGCACCCAAGCTGATATCATGAGACAAAAAGGCAATATTGGATGTATTATTATGTAGAGGTACTTTAGAATTAAATCAGGTCATCGACTGGTAATCGCTCTGGTATCACCTTCTTCCCCGCTTTCTCCCTCCTGACTACCAAACCACGATAGCCTAACTTCCAGCCATAGAACAAAAACGAAATGGCACCTCCACATGCTTATCTAAATAGCCTGGAATCATGTCGAGGTACATATACATAATAATACATTCACTATATGATTCTATGTCACAGTACCAGTCGGGGTGCCAGAACTTTTGGAATGCGAGTGTACTTAGTTAGTATGAGAACTAGATGTAGCCCGCGACCACACAGACGCGGCATATAAATATCAAGGTGCCTTCCGAGCTATTTGAACAGAAGCAAGCAACGGAGAAGAGATCTTATCAATATAAAGTTTTACACTAGAAAAATCTTTATCATTTGACCTACTTCCAATTTGAGACATTGAGCCTTCCTAGACAATCTCCGTCTACGATCAAGATTATTGGCCTGAGTTATCTCGCAAGACTTTGAGATAGGCTCCCGCATAACAGAATGCAAGCCTGGAAAGAGACACGTGCATCTAAGGGGCGTCACGAGACACCAAATGAGAGACATCATATACCTACGGGCCACTGCCGGCTGGCCTTTCCAGGGGTTCGACGGAATCTGCCTACAGTGCCAGTGTGGAAGGGACTTGGTTACCCCCTACCACCTTATGAACACATGAAAAGGATCCCCGGCACACAAAGGATACCGGACCCCAACTACGCTCAAGTCGCTGGAGCGGTGGTAAACCTCCCCACCTCCCAACCCTAAACCATGGACAATCACAGAAATAGGAGCGCCCCCTGCCCGATTTGTGGCAAGATGGTTAGAGTCAACAAGAACAGACAGGAAGCATATGCGAGAACCCACGGGCCTAGGCCCAAAAAGGGAAGAAGCAAGGGAGCAGGGGCTGGTGGTAGCCCAGGAGCAGTGGTGGGCCCAGTCACTAGCGGGAGTAATGGCTAGTAGAAGTCTTTCCTTAGGTACATGATCACCTGGCATGGAGATGACGGGGTGAGTTTCATTTGTTGTGAAGGAAATTTACATTGAGTACACGACCACTGGGGGCAGAGGCCACGGGCTAGGTTTCGTTCAGTGGAGTAAAGAAGCTGTTGAAGGAGGGAGGAGTAAGGGAGAATGGGTTTCATTGGTCAGGGTGCACACTAGGAGGGTGACGGATAGGCCTGGAGGCGGGGGGATGGATTTCATTACGTACACGATTGCTGGGCATGGAGGTGACGGGGCAAATTTTATTTATTTTGAAGGAATTTTCTTAGAGTACACGACCACTGGGGGCAGAGGCCATGGGGTGGGTTTCAGTTGCTGGAAGAATTATTTGTTGAGGGAGACATGAGTAGGGGGGATAGGGAGTTTTATTTCTCAGGGTGCACGCTAGGAGGGTGACGGATAGGCCTGAAGGGCGGGGAGTAGGATTTTCTTAAGGGGGTCCAGGCCCGGGGGAAGTTACCCGGGACGCGTTAGATACTTTTAGTTAAGTGAGGCGTAGATAGAAGAATAAAAGGTTAAACCACCACCGCGGATGAGAAGCACGACGGTCAACGAGCGACGGTTTGTGTTGTCGACGAACGAAGGCAATTGCTGAGGGTTTTTTTCTTTTCTCTTGGTCGGAATCAGGTGAAGTGTTTGCGAATTAGTTCGAGCTAGGCGAATTGATAGTGAATTGCGTGACTTGTTTCTCTGTGTTGTTTCAGCTGAGATAGTTGGTGATTTACAGTTACTTCCCTCTCCGGAGAGTAGATACACTGATACCCGGTTACTTCGTTTTTCAGTACCGGTACTCTATTCAAGTAGGACTCGCACACGAACACAGTATGTCCATCAAAATATTCCCGAGCTTCTTTGGCTCATCCCTGGTTATGGGAATAAGCCAGGGATAAAGTAGACTTCCAGTAAGGTACTCTGGTAGATCGCGCAATCATCATAAACGATCTCGGAAAAGATCTGATATCGCCTAAAGCTCATTTGGACATGGACTCCGGTACTCGTACTCGTGCTCTGATAGCAGGATGGGCCTGGTGATTGGACAGACAGGGATCATGAAACCCAGCCGTAAGTTACCCGAGTATTCATCCCCACATGTGTTCAAATCCCTTTCTGTCCCATCACCCACCTCCATCTCCTCGCGTAAGTTAGAAACCATTTGCGGACACGCACGAAGCCGGTACTTCGCAACCATGACTGGCAATGATTGGCTGGCCCAGGATTATGCAACCCCAGAGCCTCATTAGTTACCACCTCCCCTTTCCCCACCTCCTAGTGATTCCCTCATACTCGAGCAGGAGTCGGATTCTCACTGCACACAATCCCTCTCTAACTCTTATGCGAAAAGGAATTCAGATAATAGTGCTGATATAGTTCCGTGGCAGATCGCCTGCTTGTTTCAACTTTTTCAACAACAGTAACTCGTTCGACGAGACCGCAAACACCACTGCCGAAGTTTGGCGTTTTCAACACATTAACAGATCAGCAGCGATAACCAAATGAAAAGCCAAGAGTTCACAACATGATACGATCTCCAGCGCATGACTTAGGGATGAATCTGAAGTTAGCTCATTCTCTACTTTTCTTCTCGCAATCTATCACACTCTCAGATAACCACAGGTACTCGAGTAGCAGCAGAAACAGG
>Ga0307509_10004485_pt1 | contig 20087 bp, 9 predicted proteins | sample 10_EM_MG_FD_202245 | JGI IMG/M metagenome (GOLD analysis project Ga0307509, IMG submission 202245) | Populus trichocarpa ectomycorrhiza microbial communities from riparian zone in the Pacific Northwest, United States - 10_EM | ecosystem: Host-associated > Plants > Roots > Unclassified | place...
CATATCAACCCAAGTTGACTCTTCTAATCAGTGACCCGAGCCTTGCCCCAAGTTGACCACCAGATCAAGTTTTAAAACTATGATAAAAACCATTTTTATTCTTATATTGACCCTCTTGACACGTGACTCGAGTCTTATCCCAGATCGACCCCTAAATCGAGTTTTAAAACTATGATAATAATCATTTCTGTTCTGACACTGACTCGGGTTAATCTAACCCGTGACCCGTGCCTTGACTAATGACCAAGGCTTTCCCTTCGATCAACCTCGAGTTGTGTTTTAAAACTATGATAATAATCATTTTTATCCTTGCAAGTCTTAATAAGACAACTTTGGAATTAAGATTTTTTTTACAATTATATTTTAGGAATAAAAAAATATTATCTATGGAGACATGTCCTTTCTATATCTCATGTTTTTAAAGTATAAAAATTAACTTCAAAATTATCTAGAGATAAATTTATTTTTATATCATTATCCCTGTCTCTTCAACCATATATATTTCTATCTCTGTTGTCTCCATCCTTTTTGTCCTAGGATAATAACTGAACGCTATCTTGGAACCCATGATCTGAGTTCTAGGTTTGGAGGGTTAAACTATGAAACTCGAGTTTATCCAATAGATCATCATCTTAATATTAATAAAAATATATCGCGTTGGATTTTTATTAAAAAGCTAGGCCATGTTTTTTATTAATTTTCATGATTGTATTTGAACTCGCTAAGTTATAATAAAATAAATTTTATATGAGTTAACTTTCAACTCGAGTAAGAGAAAAAGTGGAGAATTTTTTTTTTAAATTCACCTAAGAATTGTATATAATAACAATGATAAATATTATGTTGCGATCTGGAATTATTTTTTTAAATCTGAGTTAGTAAAATGAGAAGGATTTGTGAGGTGGGTTCGGTTATAATAAGAATAATGTAATTTTGAGACATGAGACATGACAGAACAGGAAGCTAACTAATACTGCACGTACACATTCCCGGGAAGTGGAAATATAAAACCTCAGTATATATAAAACTTACTATTATAGTATTATCACTAAGAGGATACTCTCTCCCAACGAATAACACCTCTCGTTTTGGAAGGGTTCACTTAGTAGCCGATTTTAGACATAGCAGAACACCACCGTTACCACCTCCAACACCACCACACAAACTCACGCGCGTCGTATTTTCATATTATTATTATTATTATTATTATTCACTCTGCCTTTTTCTCTGTAAAACCCTAATTATCGAAATCTCCCCTTTCTCTCCCTCTCTCAAAAAATTTCAAAAAATTCTCGCTCCCCCTCTCTCTGGAAATTTCTCGATCATCTCCCTAGTCGATCCATCGCTCTCTAAACCCTAACTTGAATTTCACTTGTAATTTCTTGAGATCTGCTGTTTATTTTTTTAATTGGGAAATCTAGGGTTTTTGATTGATTGATTGATTTAGGCTGGCGGGTAATCGGTTCAATTAGATGGCGGATCCGCCAGATAATATCCGCCGATTGATTTTATTATCGATGATAGGGTTACAGTGTGATTAGGAAAGTGAAGTGTAACAAAAAAACTTTGAAGAAGAAAATAAAAGCATGCTGAGCGTGCTGCGTGTGCATCTTCCATCGGATATTCCTATTGTTGGCTGTGAGTTAACGCCGTATGTTGTTTTACGGCGACCTGATAAGGATTATATTACCGATGATGTGCCCGAGTCTGCCCCTCTTGACGGTCATTTCTTGAGATATAAGTGGTGAGTGATTTTCTTTTGTTTTTGCTCGTAATGGGTTTTCAGAATTTTTGGATTTGGTTGATTATTTTTGTGCATTTTGGGGCTCTTTTAATGTTATTATGTGTGTTTTAAATGGGGCGGAATAGTCTGTTACGCGGGGTTTTGCTGATGCTGTGAACTTTTTTTAAATGTAGAGTGGTAGAGCTAAAGCTTGTGGATGTAAATAATTGGTACTGTATAAGAGGTTTTTTATTTTTTTGCTTTCGGTGGTGTCAGTACTTATGTGAAGTGAATTTCATTAATGAGTGTATTCTGGTTCGGGGGACACCTTGAATATGCAAGCAGAGTTTTCTTGCTGGCTTACTTTCGCATATTTTATTATGGATTGTATCTGAATATTGTTTTATGGTGTTTAGTGGCTGCTTTAATGTGTCATTCTAATATTTGTCGTTCTCATTTTAAAGCGTTTTAGATAACATATCATAAGGCTTAAAATTTCTATTAATACACTGGGGATAAGTCAAATTGCTTGGCGAATTAGACTCCATGAAAACAGTATGTTGCTGTAGCAAGGATTATTTGGTTTGGTATTGTGGTGACCTATACGACAAAAAACTAGGGTAAACTGAAAATCTAGGCTGTGTAGTTTGTATTTTACTTCCCCCCCCCCCCCAATTGTTAGTACCATATTGTTGTCAAAGGTGAAAGGCACCAAGCTTGTAAAATGCTTGAGTCGCGAGGCACACGCCCAAATGAACCAAGGTGATATACTATAAATAAAAAAAAAAGTAATATTATATAAATCTAAAATATATATCTTCCTAATTAAGATTAGATCATTATAAAATCAAAAGAAAATATAAAATACCATAACATAGTCATATAAAATTAAAATTTTTTCATCCTTGAAGCAAAATAAGATAATTTAAAGTAGTAAGTAGCCATATAGACTAAAAAGAAAAATTAAATATCAGTTAAAAAAATGGACAAATAGGCCAAAACATAAATCAGTTAAAAAAAAGAAGAAAAATCCTACATAAAAAGAAGAACTTCAAGTAGGTGCTAGCCTTAACGCCTTGCACCCACTCACAAGGCACTTGTCTCGGTGGCACTTCATTGAAATCAAATGCTCGAGTCTAATAAAGGCGCTGGGGCCTTGCCTCGCCTTGCCTTGCTTGGAGCGCCTAGGCGAGTGCCTCAACCCCTCTTGACAACTGTTAGGCACATCGTACCACCACGTGGTGAACAGTGAAGAGTCGTAATAGAAAGGTAGGTGATGAATTACTGATTAGTGATGCAAATGAAAGCTTTTACATTATGCAGTTTTAAAAGTAACTTGGTGAGCTACAAGCAATTATCTTGAAATATTTGACAAGTTGGCTCAATAAAATGATGTTGTGTGTGAGCTGTAACACTTGACGGCCTTTTACAGCTTCACAGGGTGGTATTATACATCTCAAATGTTGGGCATTCAATTTTTTTTTTTTTTGAAATATGAGTCAGTAATCCAGGGTTGAAGTTTTTAACCAACAGCAAGTAAACCTAAGAAGAGAAGTGAGAGATATAATTGGTAGTTGGACCACGTGTCTCGGCTTTTGAGTCATGCTTGTCCTCCGGTCCTGCACTTTTCTCTATTTTCTGTTGGGTGGTTGATTGGATAGATTCTAATGTGTCTTATAAATTTATTAGTGTGGTCAGTTGTTATTGAACTAGTCGATGCACAGTTATTTGAAAACATATTGATGATTTAATGGGAATAGATATATTTTATCAGACAAGTGTTCTGGCGCAAGTGAGATTTGCCATTTGAGATTAATAGTAGTTCAAAATGGAAAGAGCTGCAATGCTTCCAGACTTAATTCCTTAAAAAGTAATGTTAATGATTGTTATATACCAATTTGGGTAATTGCATTTAGTAATGAAAACTGTTACTATAATTGACTAGTATTATGGTGATCTATGTTGGGTTTTTGCTTCCTGACCTGTATAAACTTCCTCCTGTAGCACTTAAAAAGTAAGAATTTAATGTCACTTTCTTAGTTTTCCCATTGGATTTACAATTAAAGTGCCTTATCCATTATGGGGCAAATAGTTCAATAAAAGTTTTTGGAGGAATATAGTATTCGTTTTTTTTCCCACTACATCAATTAGATAAGTTAATATCCTGGAGGTGTTAGGGTCACCACTTTTATCATTCTTAATTCATGTGCCACATGACTTAGCCTTGACCATTGGCATGGACATGGGCATGAGCCTCTGTTCCCATGCCTTTGTATCTGGCGAGGACCCATGCCTGTGCCCTGCTCTTGTTCTGGGCTCTGATAGCTCTCAGTTCTACTTGCTGATGTGGCAGCTGTTTGGCAGTAATGTGCTGTATGCAATAATAGAGGGAGTGATAATGCACATGCATGCTCAACATGTGTTTTGTTATTTTCTTTGGTAGCTGGCATATGATTTGGAATAAAACCTTGGTATCATTGGTATTTCCCAACATTGCATGCTAATAGTTCTCTTCAATATTTGTGAGAACGTTCTTATAAAAAAAAGTTTGAACATATATAAGATCTGGACTAGATTAATCTGGTCAATGGAAAAGCTTTTAGATTTTTGTCACCAACTTAAGATATGCATGTCTTTACTTTTCCTAAAGCATGGTGACTTTAGGGTTTAGGATTTTTAGCTGGAACTTCGACCATTTTTGTCATCCTTTTTGTTTCCTCCAGGAGGTGTTTTTTTGACAAAAAAGGTGTGACCTGTATTGTTAGCTTTATTGACATTTTTGCTTTATGGTGACACATTTGAGTATGATAATTGTAAGCTGTGAAGCAAAATATGCTTAGCTAGGTGGGACCATTTGTAGTCGGTGCAGAAAACAGAGAGAGCACCCCGTGGTCAATATAGTTAAAGGAGAAATAAGGAAACTTAAAAATGGAGTTGCATTTTGAATGGTCAAAAGAATATCATAATTAAATGTAATGTAGTGCCAATTATGGATAACTTATGAATGGATTGAAACAAATCTTTTTTGACTTGGTAAATGACTTAGTAGTAGCAGCAAAATAAATTGTAAAAGAACCGATTAAACATCAGCACTTTAATTTAGCATATTTACACATTTATTAAAGTTTAGCTTTTTGATGGAATTGCTGTTTCATGCTTGTGATTTGGTTGAACTTTAAGGTGCATCCTCTGACTGGGCATCATTGCACCTGTACCTTAGTTACAGGATGATTTGAAACATAGAAGTTAGTCTTATCTTAGTTTGATATGCATCACCCTGTTTTTGGGCTTGTTTGCAGGTATCGGATACAGAGTGATAGAAAAGTTGCTGTATGTAGTGTACATCCATCTGAGCATGCTACACTGCAGTGTATAGGTTGTGTTAAGGCCAAAATACCTGTTGCCAAAAGTTACCATTGCTCTCCCAAGTGCTTCTCTGATGCATGGCAGCATCATCGTGTTCTACATGATCGAGCTGCAAGTGCTGTAAATGAAAATGGAAATGAGGAGGAAGAGTTGTTTGGGCGTTATAATAGCTCAGGATCTGGAGTTCTTAATACTAGTTTATCTGGTTCTGCATCAAGTGCTAGCTTGACAAATGGTTCCACGCCTTTGTATCCTGCGGCGGTGACACAGAGGAGTGGTGAAACTTGGTTTGAGGTTGGGCGTTCCAAAATATATACACCATCAGCTGATGATATTGGCCATGTTCTCAAGTTTGAATGCGTTGTGGTAGATGCAGAAACTAAATTACCTGTAGGACATCCAAACACACTATTAACTTCCCGTGTCATTCCAGCCCCCTCCCCAACTCCACGTCGTTTGATCCCAGTTAGTGGACTTGATGCAATGGTGCCTTTAGATTTGGATGGTCGTATCTCATCAACTGGAACCTTTACTGTGCTCTCATACAACATTTTATCTGATGTGTATGCTACAAATGAAACATACAGTTATTGTCCTTCATGGGCTCTTTCTTGGCCATATCGTCGACAGAACTTACTGAGGGAAATAGTTGGCTATCGTGCAGACATTGTTTGTCTTCAGGAGGTAAGACAGGAAATGAATATCAATTTCATTTATCAGTCAGGATAGTGAGCGGAAATTTTAAAGTTGATTTTTTCCGTTGAAGTTCTTAATCTCGTCAGAAAATGCAAGTGAAAGTGATATACACGGGGATAGATGATTGGACTTCTTTCATTCTTTTCTTTTTGGCTGCCTTGCTATTGCTTTTGTTTCTTTAGGTTTGGCTAAGTAAAATAGTCGGACTCTTAACTGGATTACTTATTCTAGCAATGTTCTAGATGAAAAAGACTGATTATGTTTCTTGAAAGACCTTGCATGAAAACTATTTGTTAGTGAGCTCACTATAATCTATGATGCACATGACAAGAGGTATGGTAGCTTCCTGGAAAATTGAGTCTTGCATAGCTAATTCTTTGTTTAATGGTTATATTCATCAATGGAGAAGGGAGATAATCTTCTGCCTATTCAGGGAAACTTAAACAATTTTTTCCCCTGCTTTCAGGTACAAAGTGATCATTATGAGGAATTTTTTGCCCCTGAGCTGGACAAGCATGGTTATCAAGCCCTATATAAGAGAAAAACTAACGAGGTTGTTAAACTACTCCTTGTTATCGTTGCTATTCATGTATCAAGTTCAATATTCATAATTAATGCTTAGTCTTGTTATTAATTGCAGGTCTATGCTGGAAATACCCATACAATTGATGGTTGTGCAACATTTTTCCGCAGAGATAGATTTTCACATGTTAAAAAATATGAGGTTTGAAAGTCCTTTGGACGTGGGGGTATGTTTTTGTGTATTTTTTCTTTATTTTTTTTTCATGCATCAAAGGGTCACTTGTTTGCAGGTTGAATTTAATAAGGCTGCTCAGTCTTTGACTGATGCGCTGGTTCCAAGTGCTCAAAGAAAAACTGCTCTAAATCGATTAGTTAAGGTTAGTGTATTGCAGTTGATTTTGTTAAAGTTTTGCAGGTGCACGAGGAACTTTTTCCATTTTATGTTGGCCTAGTTATCTCATGTAAATTCTTTTATACTTGTAGGATAATGTTGCATTAATAGTTGTTCTGGAAGCAAAATTTAGTAATCAAGGAGTTGATAATCCTGGGAAGCGGCAGCTACTTTGTGTTGTAAGTGATCTTGTGCTTATTATTGTGTCAATAGTGATCCTATTTCGGTCCTCATAAAGAGGTTGTTTCAGCAGTCGTGCCTTGTTTTCTCATTAAAAAATATTTTTTTTCTTCATGCTAAATAGCATGGCGTCTGTCATAATTTGCTCACGAGGTCTCTAATTGATGGTGCGGATATGATACTTTGTCTCTTATTAAATGTCTGCTGTATTTTTTCACTTTTTAAATTTCCTTGAGGTTGGTGCAAAACATAAGATAGTTGCTCCAATTTTTATGGATGAATAACTTTTCTGTTTGTAATTGCTTTTGGATTCCTTTTATCTTGCAATACAGGCAAATACACATATAAATGTTCACCAGGATTTAAAGGATGTCAAGCTTTGGCAGGTTCTTATTTATTTCTCCATTTTATGTGTAAATTTCTTTTGATTTGTGTTTGTAAACTTGATGATTGATTTGTGATTTCTGGTTTGTGAACTTAGGTCCTTACTCTCTTGAAAGGATTGGAGAAAATAGCTGCTAGTGCTGACATTCCTATGTTGGTGTGTGGAGATTTCAATTCAGTTCCTGGAAGGTTGGTCTACTGTTATGAACAGTTTTATCACTTATAGAAGAAGATGCGTTTGCCTTGTGCATGTTTGGTACATTCAATAACTAAGGTTACTGTTGAACCTGGTTGCAGTGCTCCCCATTCTCTTCTTGCAATGGGTAAGGTGGATCCATTGCATCCGGATTTAGTAGTAGACCCTCTTGGAATCTTACGGCCTCACAACAAGCTTACACATCAGCTGCCGCTGGTAATATGTCCTCTGATAAGAGACTGGTCTCAGTATATAGCTTGCACTAAATTTCTTTCTGGAGATTTTAGGGAAATCAAAATGCTGGTAACTTTTGGCTAATATTTTATATTTGAAAAAGAAGGCCAAGAGGAAGGCTTGTCTCTTGTTTCTGGGGTGGTGGGATTTAGGCAAGGTTTGTAATGTCTGCTCTGCTTGTTGTGGGCTGTGCTGGTAGTGATATAATTAATATTGCAGGTCAGTGCATACTCATCTTTTGCAAGAGTGGGCGTTGGTCTTGGTTCAGATCAGCAGAGGAGGAGAATGGACGCTACAACAAATGAACCCTTATTTACGAATTGCACTAGAGACTTTATCGGTGCCCTAGATTATATATTTTACACAGGTTAACTTCTTTGCAACACATTATTCTTTCTTATCTTTTGCCGTGCTGTTGACTCCTATCCTAATTTGGTCATGCTATTTGAAGTTTGATCCTTGTTTGATGCAAAGCTTAGTAAAATGGGATTCACAGTTGTTTTTTTCTCTCAGCGGACTCTTTAATGGTGGAGTCTTTGTTGGAACTATTGGATGAGGAAAGCTTGAGGAAAGACACAGCCCTTCCTTCTCCAGAGTGGTCTTCAGATCATATAGCACTTCTTGCTGAATTTCGTTGCAAGAATAGACCAAGACGTTGACACTACAGGTAGCAAATATGAGTTTTGTTGCTGAATTTCTTTCTTCCTGTTTTTATGGATTTTTCTCTTCCATGGTTTTTGGTTTTTTCATGCGATATGGATGTCAGCTTGTGGTTCCTTGAGGCCTATGCTATTATAAGAACCTGCAATATGTGTTTTATGGAAGGGCTTGACAGAAATAGTTGCCTTAAATTGGTGTATCTAAGTGAATGGTCATCAACTGCCTTTTAGCTAAATTCAAGGAGATTGCTCAGTCCCAGCTTGAGCCTTAGGGACATCACTGTGTTGCTGAATTTATTAAAAGAAGTTTCTCATGAAGAGGAAATGCCTGTGTTTACATCTTCAATACTTTTTGGGCACTCGGGCATGGTTATTTTTCCTAACAGATATAATAAAAGATATGTCAAGGACTATCTAGTCCTGGACTTGCAACTCACAACTCATAGTCAAGAGCTATGCAAATCAAACATGTGGCGGTTTACTTTCCATGCTAGCAGGGTGACCTTCAAGAGAATTGGTGGTTCATTCAAAATTAAGTGTTAGACTGTTTGAAAATTGGAGCCTTTATTTTAGCCACTACCTTTGTGATGTGTAGTGCTTGATTGAAAGAATTTCTGATTTGTATGATGAGTTTTAAATACTGGACCATCTAATAATCGCAATGTGGTCAGTATAGGGGTTTTGGATTTTGAAAAACCGTGTTAAAATGCATTTCTTTTCTGCTGGTCCTAGAATGAGAATTTAAATGCACCTTCTTTTCTGTGTGTGTATTTGTGTTTTGCTATTGTTTTGAATGATGGTTAAATGATTGATTAGTTGCTGTTGATGTGGGCAGGATTAGAGATCCCAAGGCAATGACCTGCAGATATGGATCGATTTAAGCTATTGTAAGAATCGTAGATCATGGTTAATATGCTCTATTCTAGGTGTCTCCTAGCGGGGATCCTTGCTATGATCTGCTTTGTATCATGTCACCTTTGTCTCATAGAAAAGTTATGCCTCGTTCAATTGCTTTTTTCGTTGCTAATAGAATGCCCTGTGGCATAGTCTGTCATTATCCTGTACTTATAAGTTCCCGGCAAAGCAAGCGGTTAGTGGCATGCTATTGCATGTGCCCCCTTAGGTTTTTGGGTTTAATGATCGTTTTGTCACAGTTCCTTCTTTTTCTCTGGTTTCTGAAAGGAATAAAATTCTCAAGTTTTCAGCTTTTGTTTCTTACCACACGGACTACATGACAAGTTTTCAGCTTCAGGAGTAGAAAGATTTGGGGCATCCTACTGTTCTCCTTTTGATATTCATTAGATGGAGTCACCGGCCGGACACCTTAACTGGAAAAAACGCACAGATGAAGTGCCTGAGTCCTTGATGAGCTCGGTAATCACCGTTTCTCCAAGGAAAAAAGAATGTGGTTATGTAACCAGTCAGTGGAGAATTGAAGGAAATTTGAAGGATAATATAGAATCTTCATAACTCGCAGCTGTAAAGCAAAAGGTATCCTTAAAAGGAATGAAATTCCGTGAGTACCACTAAAAGGAGAGAACTGTCTGGTTCTTAAAAAATACATTTATAGATAATATATAGTTATTATGCAAGAATTTTATTAGTTTGAATAATATGTGATGGTAGAAGAACATGTTCAAGATCTTAAAAATATAAGAACATATATATATATATATATATATATATATATATATATATATATATATATATATAATGATATGTGTAGAAGCTCAACGGATACGGCCCTTCAAAATATAATGATAAATGAGCTACTTGTCTCATTTGAAGGGGTATTTTTGATATCGAGATAAATCATGTGCAAATTAGGTAATCTTATACAAGTTTGGATGAAAAAATAAAATAAAATGACATTAAAAAAATCCTTTACTAAATTAAATTGACAAAATTAAAGATATAAATTCAAATTAGATAATTGCTCCATTTTGAACAGACAAATTGAGCCATTTCCTCCCAATAAAAGTTTGCCTCCAGGATTTTTAGTTGAAAATTAGTTCATTAGCAGGTGTTCTGCTGTAAATTGAGTCAAAAAAATTTTGAATATGAAAAAAATATATATATTAATGTTGTAAGGAATTATTTAGCATTATTATTAAAACCAATTAAATGAATTAGCCTTGAAACCTCTCGAACTAATTCCTTGCGTAGCTAAGGTTTTAAATTAATCCATGTAAGATTTGCATCAGTCTGATGTAGTTAATTTGATGAGTCTTAAAGAATACTGGATGATGTAAAATATTTTGGGTTGTCTTTATTTTTTTTTCAAGATGACATCTTTTTTTGTTTTTGAATATTGAGACAGTGACATATTAGATCGATCTGGACTTCACAACGCAACCTGCCAAACCTGAAACCTGGATCATGAACTCCACTGAGTTTAATAACTTTATTCTTTTAATCTATTTTTTACATAATGATATAATATCAAAAATAGACTCTCGCAAAATTGAGTACCAATCAAATTCTAAAATATTTGTTTGAGATTACGATAACTTTATAGAAAACAAATTGAAACAAATTATAAAGAACAATTCAAAATCAACAAAAATATTGAAGGATAAATTTGAAAAAATAAGTCATAAAGGATTCAATCGAAAGAAAAAAAAATTGAAATATGGAATTAAAAAAAAGGAAAAAAGGGGCCCTGACCTAGTGGGTCAACCTTGAAACCTCATGACTAAACTCCTTGCCTAATCTGAGTTTAAAATTAATCTATGTGAGAGTTGCTCCAACATGACTCAATTGACTTGACGGTTTCAAAGACAACTTGTATGACAGATAAAAAGTATGGTTTGACCTTAATTTTTTTTTCAAAATGATATATTTTTTTTAAAATATTGAGACGATGAGATATTGAATCGACCAGGGTTTCGGGGCTTGACCTGCCAAACTCGCCACCCAAATATTGATTCCATTAGGTTTATTTTTTTTAACTATGTTTTAATTAATGATATGACAACAAAAATAGACGCTTGCAAAATATAACACCAACCAAATACCAAGATATTTATTTGAGATGACAATAACGTAATAGAAAGTAAACCAAAATAAATTATGAATTTCAATTCAAAATCAACGGAATGTTGAAAGATAAAATAAAAAAAATAAATCTAAAAAAAAATATTGAAAGAAAGAAGAAAAAGGTTTCAAAAAATTCGTTGTTTATATGAATAGTGAAGAAGTTGAATTTCCCTTAGTTTTAGTTTTTAGTTAACTTTTCTCCTGGTATTATCTTTTAAGTATCATGTTATTTGTTTTTTATTTTTGAAATTGTCCACCAATTAAAAACTAACAAAATATAGAATGATGAAATTAAAAAATAACACAAAAAATTAATTGAAAACAAAATAGCAAATGGAATTTAAACAATTTGTTTTAAAAGCGGGCTAGTTCCTCTACTATTCTGGTTTCCAAGTTCTTTTAGTTTTTTGTTAACTTTTCTTTTGGTATTATTTTATAAGTATTATTAGATTTTTTTCCCCCGCTACCATGCGGGTCGAGACAATTTTTTTTTAACATAAAAAAAATATCAAGACGATGTTAGCCTGAGTCAAACCAGGTTAACTTGATATATATATGTGACATGAGATTGAGATATTATATAGAATAGAAAGCTAAAAAAAACCATAAAATTCAAGGCCCAATAACCTGTTCTCAAAGGATGAAATGAAAAAAGAAATGTAAAATAAAACAACCCAAGTCAACCCAGGTTATCTTTATCACCCTGCCTCCTATGGCATTAGATAAGGATTAGAAATTTTAATTTTTTTTTAAATGTCCTAGAAAAAAGGATCAAAGTTAAATAAAAAAACATTGAAAATAAACTTGAGTCCCCCGGGTTAGCCAAATCACCAACCAGGATCACTTTATAGAAAGAAAAAACATAAAAATAAGAAAGCTCAAAACCCAATAACCTAATATCAAAGAATGAAACTGAAAAATAAACATTGAAAAAAAAATAAAATAACTTAAAAAAGGAGCAATATAAAGAATGAAGACCAAAACTAAATAAAAAATATAAATGAATATAATGTTGAAGGAAAAAATTAAAAAAAATTAAAAAAAGGTAAAAAAGACCAATTAAAAGAATGAGAACCAAAATTGGATAAAAAACTAAGTAAAATCAAATGTTGAGGGATAAAATTGAAAAAAAATAAAGATATAAAAGGTTAAAAAAAGAGCAATTAAAAGAATGAAGATTAAAATTGAATAAAAAAATAAATGAAATAAAATGTCAAGAGAAAAAATTGAAAATAAATGAACAAATCAAGAAAATAATAAAAAAGCAACAATAAAAAAGATGATTACCATATTTAATATAAAAATTAAATAAAACCAAACATAAAGGAATGAAATTAAAAAAAATAATTGAAGAATAATTTTGAAATAAATAGCTAAGTTAGAAAATCAAAGTTGAAATTGAGAGTCAATATTAACCTAAAAATGAAGAATTAAAGAACGAAGGACTGAAATGAAAGCAATGAAAAAATCAGAGGGTTTATGGTAATTCAGTCAGGGGCAAAATTGAAAGCAATTAAGAGAAAAAAGGTGAAAATTGGTGGAAAATAAATGGACCAAGTGTTGAAGTGTAAAAGGCGCTGGAATGAGATGACAAAATTTGAAGTTCGGGTGAAAACCTAATTTTAAATAAGGAACAAAAACGACATTGTTTTCTATTAAATGAAATGGTGCATTTTGTTTAAATTGAGGAATAACACAATTTGAACATTCAAGGAAAACGACACCGTTTTGTTCCTTAATCTGGAGATTTTCTGGGCAGCAGAAACAACTGACTCTCGTGTGATCTTCAAGTTTAATTTTCGATACTAATTGATATTATTGACCACTCAAAAACACAAGAAACATGTGCTCCAGCATGCAAACTGCAATTATGACTTAAAATATCATGATTTAATCCTTCGAATCCACTTCAGATCTCGAGCCAAAGTCACTCACTCAATCAACATCTTTTCCATATCTTAAACCTAATTTTTCATTTCTTATACAAGATCCAGCTTTCAACCTTGATTCTCTCCCCCCAAATCCAAGCAAAATACCATAATTATTGGCCTTAAATGAAAGAATATTACCTTCCTTGTGCCTAATCTTTCAACCTTTCAGAAAGCAGTGACTAAGGGTTAGGTAAAATTCACTCTCCCAAATCTAAAAAATATAGTTATTGGCCTTAAATAATAGAATATTACATTCATTGTGACTAAAAAATAGTTTTTTTTTTTTTTTTTTTTTTTTTTTTTTTTTATTGTATAATTTTAAAAAAAAAATTTGTGTTTTGTATTGGTTTTTTTAAATAAATAAAATCAAAAAAAATTTAAATTTTTTAGAAATTGATTTTTTTTTTCAGAGCATAAAAATTAGAATTTTTATTTCGTGTTAGCTTTTGAATAAAAATATTATTGTTTATTTTTTAAAAAATATTTATACATGCATATTTGAATTTAATAACATATTTATGCATTAAAATTTAGATAAAATAAAAAACCCCATTAAACTGACATATCCAAGTTTCAAAAGCTCAATTATCATCATCAATACGAGTCCAAAACTCAATTATCATCATCGAGATGGGTCAATACCTATTTTTGACAATTTCGACATAACTTACTTTTTAAAGGATGTATGTCATTTTCGACACATCTTTTTATAGGGACCAATATCAAATTTGTTTTTAAAAAATAACCAAAAAATAAAAATTTAAAAAAGGACTACAAAGAATCAGGATAATCAATGACAGTCAAAAAGATAAATTTAGAAGAAATGACATAAGTAAAAATAGCCTTTCATAAGAAAGGATGCTATAAGAATAACGTCGTTTTTCTCTTAAGCATAATTAACCCCTTACCTGATTCTTTGGAACTAGTGAACATTTTATGATCCATAGTTTCCTCTAATTACTAGGTGGCGACTCCTAATTTTCCACGATATACATATTTACCTCTGCCACAACATCCACCAAGGTGCGACAATAACAATTAATGGATCATGAAAAAATATTATGTAGTATGTATTTATTAGTTTAGTATATAAACTAGTTGTGGACCCCTGCCATGTCGGAAGCCTGATTTGTTTTCCTGCTACTTAGGTCATAGAATTGACTGGATCAAATAAGTTGATTTTATTTTAATTAGATGATAAAAAATAGACAACAATAGTAGATGGATCAAATTAAATAAAAGCGCACACAATAACCTAGAAAAAAAATATTTTTCCAAACAAGAATAAACGATGTAGCTCAATTCTCAACACCTTAAATACGAAAGGATGAAGTTCGGTAAAAAAAGAACCTAAAAAAATTAGGTCGAGTCAACTCGAGTTAGCATGACAAACCTATAACCCTTTTAATCAGAGTTGAGCCGACTCAGGTCATCTCGTCAAACCTGTGGTCTAGGTCATGAGAATGGGATAACTTGATAGAAAAGAAAACAAAGAAAATCAGAAAGTATTTTTTTATTTAAAAATAAAATTAATGTCAACTCGTGTTAACTTTTGAAACTCATGACCTGGATTATTAGATTGAAAGTGCCCTGCTTGGAAAGTCATGAAACTTAATTCCTAATAAATTAAATTTTGAAAGATGAAATTGAAAAAAAAAAATTTCAATTATACAAAAGTATTAAAAACAAAGCATATCAATCAAAAGAATAAGGATCAGAATTGAAATATGAAATACAAATAATTTTTTGATTGAATGTAGAGATTGAAAAAAAAATCAATTTAACCAAAGGCCCAAAAAAGAAAAAAATCAAAAGAATAAGGATCACATTGAAAAAAAAAACATCTCACAAATTGAGATTGAAAGATGAAGTTGAAAAAAAATCAAAGTTTTACAATAGTGCCAAAAACAAAAATTATAAATCAAGTGAAGAAGGACCAAAATGAAAATCCTCTTAAATCAGAGGACAATGGCCAACATGAATTTCAAGGGGATGAGAGAGAAAAAAGAGGAAAAAAAAAATGCCGACGACGGAAAACTATGCCACCATCGACTATATGCACTGTTCTAAAAGGAAGAGGAAACAACGACATTTCCAATAACATGTAGTAGGGGTATTTGACTATTGAGAGGCACCACAAGCACTGCTTGAAAGGCGCGAACGCCTCTCACTTGGTAACATGAGCCAACCACTTTTTGTTTTGTTTTTTTAACATGCGCCTCTGTTGACCTGAAAATAATGAAAAAAAAAAACATTGTCAAAATACAATATATTCCCTTGAGGTCAATTTTAATTTTTTTAACTTCTAATGATATTTTGGTCATTTCATTGTACTTTTTGTTTTTTTTATTTAATTTTCTATATTTATGAAAAATACTAAATTACCCCTAATCTAACATGATAATAATAAACAATATTGTGAAAATATAAAAAAAAACCTTGGAAACCGGTCTTAAAATATTTCCTTTTAAAGGCATTTTGGATGTTTCACTATGCTTTTTACTACCAGAAAATTGATAAATACAAACGGAAATATAGAGGGAATTACAGTGAGAAAAAAATAATTAAAACAAAGCAAAAAAATAATGACGTGTCATTTATACCAACATAATTACCGACAGAATTTATTCCATCGGTAAAATCGTTGGTAAACTGTGAACACTTTCCATCATGTCAATTACAAAGGGAATCACCAACGAAAAATTCCGTCGGTATTTTTCAAAGAGCTCTGGAACTGTTCACTCCCTAATTGCATTGTTAATTCATGTTCTTCACAGACAAAATCATCGACGGATTGAAAATTCGTTGGTGTTATTTGGCGGTTTTTTGAAAAATTTCAATTAAATTAAATATTACAGACGGAATCACCAGCAGATTGAAAAGTTGTCGGTGATATTTGACGGGTTCTGAAAATTTTTGATTAAATTGAAAATTTAAATTAAATATTACAGACGGAATCACCGACAAAATGATTAAAAATATTAATATTTAATTATCCGTCGGTAAAACTGTCAATAAAACACCCTAATAAAAAGTTTAGAATCCCTAATTTCACAACAGACATGGCTCCTTTGTTGTTGTTCTTCTTCTTCGATCTTCCCCATATGTAAAAAAACATCAATATCCATTTCTTTCTCTTCTCTTCTTTCCCCAACTCCTTCTCTTCTCTTCCATGCTCAGGTATGAATTCTTCTCCTTTCTTCTTTTTTCTTCTCAGTTTTTTTTAATTAATATACTTTACGAATTTGTTTTTTTTTTTTCTCTTCTTAGTTTCACTTACAACTATATTAAGGTAAGATTTTTCTTTTTTCTTCTTTTTCGTGTTTTTTTTTCACTATATTTGTTTTTTATTTTATTTTTAATTGTTTTTGTTTTTAATAATTGTATGAATATTATTGTAGGATTTGTTTTTCATATGAGATCAATTTTTAGTTGATTTATAGGATTTTTAAATTTTTAGCAAATCACAACTTCATTTTTTTCATATGAATTTTTTTAGTTGAATTTTTTTTTTGTGTTATTTATTTGTTGCAAATTTGTTTGAGTTGATTTTCTTCTTCTTTTTTCCAAGCATTTTGAATATTATAGAGTGTTGATTTATATTAATTTAATTATTTTATATTTTTGTAAAATATATATATTTTAATATTTTTAAATAATTACCGATGAAATTACACTCGGTATTTTTTCGAGGGAAATACCGACGGAATGAAGCAGGTAATTTTTTTTTTGCATGCTTTTTTCGTCAGTAAATCCATTGGTAATAATATTTTTTTCTTATTACCAACGGACTTACCGACTAACAAAAAATTACTGACAAAAGATTCACCGACAGAGCATTTTTGTAGGTGATTTTGTTGGTAAATTAATTAGCAACGGAATGATAGTACAAATACCAACGGAAAATTCCATCAGTAAATATAAAGATTGTGGTAGTGTTTGAAATGAAAAAAATTTATTTGTCATCGATCAATTTAGTAATGACTAATGCACCTTGTTAATTGAAACCATTGCCTCCAATAACTAGTATAATCAGGGGCGGAGGTATGTTAAGGGCTAGGGTGGGCTTTTGCCCAGGTCAAGATTTTATCAATATTTTTTGACTAGTTTTATGTAAAACAAATTTGTAATTCTGGATTGAGTTATCAAAAAATTCTAAAAATTTGCGTGAAGTCTTCTAATATGATGCTTTAGCTTAGGTTAAAATTTCAGAATTTTTTGAGAAATTCAGAAATTTTATGAAAAATCACAATTTGACCAGTTTTACGTTATTGGGCGTAATTTTCAATCCGACCATTAGATTGAGCTGAAATTTTACGAGGGATCTTAAAATATATTGAATAAAATCTGGTTAAAATTTTAGGATGAACGAAGCTTGGTAGTGCTAACGAAAAAAAAGTCAAATAAAAACAAAATGACTCATTAAGAGTAAAATGGTTATTTGCCATTAAAAAATAAAGCAAATCAGCTCTTCCTTCTTTTAATATGTAGCCGAATGGGTAGAAGCAGAATAGGAAAAGAAAGAAAAGAAAAGGTTAGAGAGAAATAGAGAAAAGTAAGGCAAAAACATAAAAAAAAAATCTAAGAAAAAAAATAAAAAAAGTGAGAGAATAACTTTGTAAACTTACAAAGTCCAACTTATAAAACACTAATATAAGAAAGAATTAAGTGAAGGAAGGAGGAATTGAGAGAGGAAAAAAATTTAATTACTTTATTTTCCAGTTGGCATGAAATTGTTATTTTATCCCGGTTGAGGGGTTGTTACAATATCGACTCAGATTCGATTATAGATGAAATATATTCCATAAAATATCGAAGGATGTAACTTTAATAGTGAATTTATTTTTACTTTTACTTTAATTTTATGTACTTTCAAATTTATTTTTTAATATTTTGGGTAGTGTATTTGAATTAAAACTTTACTGTTAACTTTAAAAATTCATGTATATAAGTTAATAATTAATCTTAAAAAATATTTATATGTTTATTTAATAGCCCAGGGCAGAAAAAATTCCTGGCTCCGCCCTTGAGTATAATATTTTTGAATGTGAAGGGAAAAGATGTCATTACATTATTCCAGTGAACAATGCAGATGGGTATGTGTGTACAATGTTTTTTCTAGACTGGTTAAGTTTTGTTTTCGAGTTAATTAGTTAATTAAATCTACTTAATAATTTCTCTTATTACATTGGTTATGTGATTCTTCTTATTCATATAAAAGTATTTTCAATTTTTCATTTCCTGAAGTTCATATAAAAGAAGTTTGCAACACCCATGGCACCTTAGTCATTTGCGGAAGTTCACCCCAAATCTGGTAAATATATGGATATTATGATAGATATAGAAAAATATGGGTTTTAATTACAGAAAAAATATTAGCAACACCTATGCCACCTTTCCTTTTGTCTTGCATTTTTTATTAATGAATTCACTTTATAAATCCTCATTCTAACCCTATATAAATCCCTTTCCAACGAGGTGTGTTCACACTTTCTTGATCAAGAACATAAAGACTTCTAGTGTGTAGAGCCTTGCTTATGATGGCTAAGATTTCTTTCACCCTTTTCTTCATCCTTGTCCTCATTTTCTCAGGTGTGTTCAGTCATCCTTTATAATATGTTTAATATGTGGGCAGCACTGGTTAGTAAATGTATATTAAAACCATAGATATAAAACCTCAATCGGTATATGACTCGACCCAAAAGCAGGATCATGAGTTGGATAAGTTATTTCGGGTAGATCCAAATCAATTTAAAAAAAAATCCATCGATAATCTTGCTTAAGAAAGAGGTAAGTATAAAAGGTAAATACGATAATAAATACACAAAAGATATAATAATAATAAGATACTCATATTAGCTTAAGAAAGAGAACTGACTTAATTGTTGGAGAGGTGATCAGAAATCAATTTCCAGTCCGGTCTAATCTTGCTTTTACAGGTATACCAACATCTCAGGCCGAGAATTCTCTAGTTTTCACAACAAGGCAACAACACACAGAAAAATATTATGGTGCTGTGCACTTTCCTTCCTACCTTTTTCTTGCTTGGTTCTAAGATTTTCTCAGTTATTGATTCGCAGGAGAGGTGATATGATTCACAAGATTAAACTTGTTTGAAACAAGAATTTCTTTCCTTTTTCAGAATTTAAACAAAATTTCTTCGAAGGTCAACCTTTCCCCGTAATCGTAAACCAACTTCTAGCTAGGCAATTCGCTTAGAATTCTCATTACTTTCCTCGTAACATTGATTACATTTAATCTGACTTCACTGTCTATATATTTTATTAAATCTCATTACTTATATTTTTGAAAATTTGATTTATTGGGTTGAGTATTAACATTTTTTTTTTCATTTTAAGTGACCATGAATGTTTGTAAAGTAATTTATCGATATGTTTATATCATAATTATGTGTGTGATATATATTGCTTCTCCATTATTGAAGTCTTTCACGAAATTTATTTGTTATTACCAAATTGATTAATAAAAAATATATTTTTTCTTATTTTGATTGCACAGCAAAACAACTAAAAATACCATTGGAAATAAAAAATTTCATGAGCCATGAATTGAGATACAATGTTTGTTCTTTTTTGAAAAAATATTTTTCCCCATGTTATCCTAAATCACTTTTTTTAAAAAAAATTTAATCCATTTACTTTGTTTTTGTTTTGTCTAATTGAAATAAAGCCACCTTATTCAGCCATCTTATTCAATCCACTCGAGTCTATGATATAAGTATCATATTTTTCTTTCTTTTTCTAAA
>Ga0307509_10004486_pt1 | contig 20081 bp, 22 predicted proteins | sample 10_EM_MG_FD_202245 | JGI IMG/M metagenome (GOLD analysis project Ga0307509, IMG submission 202245) | Populus trichocarpa ectomycorrhiza microbial communities from riparian zone in the Pacific Northwest, United States - 10_EM | ecosystem: Host-associated > Plants > Roots > Unclassified | place...
AAGGAAATCGACAAAAAAAGAAAGAGAGAAAAAAAAAAGAGAAAACTTCACGAGTAAAGTAAAGAAAGAAATTCAGACACATTCACAAGCCTACAGTCAGCTGAATGCCAAAGGTCGATCACCAGCCAGGAGGAGGCACACGCATCGGATACCTACCATCCAAAGAGATAAATCAGCAGACAAATTCGAAAGAGGAAAAAAAAAAAAACACCCACCCAGTAGTAACACCACAACCTTTATCCCTCTCCACCCTGATGTCAAACTCTACTTCCCCGGTTTGCTCATCCCACTCGACGCGACACCAATTCCGCTTGCCCATGATGAATTTCTGTTTCCTCGGCTGCCCCGTAGGTTCGTTAGCGAAGATCGGTTGCTGTAACGTGAGCGGGAAAATGAGAGCCGTTACACGTGGAAAGCAAAAAAAAAAGAAAATGGTACGACATACCATTATTTCGTCCGTATCGATCGAATGTAACGTCTTGTGGACTCTGGTAGCCAACGAAGACACCAAGCCTAATACGGCATTCGGCCTATGAAAAGCGTAACAAACAAATTAATCGGCCAGTAACTCGGCAAAGAAAAAGGAAGAACATACGGTGGCGTGTTAACAATCGCACTCGTCACCACGTTCACCATGTATCGAAAATCTTCCAAGGGCGGCACCTCGGGACGCGTCTTCGTCTTGAGCGTCTTCAGCACGCCCACAGCCGCGCAGTGAACATCCCCGGAGACAAAGGTTACCCGGATGCGCTTGACGCGGGCAAAGTTTTGCAATTGCTCGATAAACCAATTGCGTTCTTTCTATTAAGAAAGGATAGTAAGTTCGCAATACTCCACGTCGGCGGTTTAGAAAAAAGACGAACTTTATGGGACCTCGCCGTCCAATGATCGTTCTACATACATCAGCAAAAAAAAAAAGAGCATTTAACCCCCCTCCATGCCACCATCAACAAGAAGGCTCACCAAATCATCCAACAACTCGGCCTCCGCATTGAACTTGTTAACAAAGCCACTCAGCCCCATCGAGCCACTCCTCCCCAACGCAACGAGGGGGTTGAATTTACTCTCCAGCGCCGTCTCCAGGAACACCATGCGCGGGTACGCTATGGGAATGCCGACCTGTATGACAAGGTGCTTGACGTCTGGGGGTAGGCTGTTAAGCCGGTCAAAGATACGCTGGTATTGGCCAAGGCTGCAAACTTGTTCTTTTTTGCGTTCGGCTCTAGGGATAAAAGAGAGTAGTGGATAAGATACGCATGATTTCTTGGAAAGAGATGAGGAGACGTACCGGCAATCCAACATGAGCATATACACATTGGGCCCAAGACGCGGTAAAAAAGAATGTGATGGGAAGCGAACATAGGGTCCTGGTTCGCCAAGGATGAGCGATTGGTAGACGTGTTTCCCAGGAGCGTCTTGTAAGCCATCAACCTCGACTGATCAAGAAAGTAAATAAACAACGAGGATACTAATTCTATCCAGTACGCACCGTTGATAAAGCACTGGAAGAGCAGGAAAAAGAAATATCCTCGTGCGCCAATTCTGTTGCCATCGTCAGAACCACTAAAGATTCGAGTAAAAAGATACGCACTGCCGGAACACAGGCGCCCTTTGCAGATCGTCCGGATCTGTCAAAAATCCAGGCCATTAGGACATTGGCCATGGCAAAGATCCAGAAATACTTGCAGCTTCCAAACCCGTCAATCTACCCAGGATTATCAAGATCAAAATATTTGAACAAAAAACGAGAGGAACCTACCAAATCATGATCATCACACATATTTACCATAGGTCTGGGAAAAGGAACGTTAGATGATCACTCGCACTCTTCCTCCAAAAGGAAACGAAAATGCCACAAGGAGATATCACCCCCAAAAGAAAAAATAAAAAAACGCACATGGAACAATTCGCCCTAGCAAACGCCCCCGTCCTAAACGCCTGACAATAATGGCTGAAAAAGAACCGATCGATCGCGAGTGCCATTTCATGGGAAAGAGGGTACGATTTCTTCTCTTCGGGCTTCGACTTGGATACCCAATCTTGCATTTCCGGTTCGCGCATTAACCTAATTGTTGGGTGGTTGAGTGAGTAGTCGTGAGCGGGGGCATGATGGGTTCAGGGAGCTGGAAGAAAACGCACGAATCACAGTACAGCTGATCTCCACCCCCCATAAGGAGGTGGAATGGGGTTTCCGAGTGTTTTGAGAGGAGATCCATCCACACGGGATCATAACCAGATTTAAAGCCTGGCCCACGGAAATCGTCTGGGTTCACACCAGCAGAGAAGCCGTTACACTAACGGAGAGTAAAAATGGGAGGAAGCACGCGATGAGGTATAAACGCTCACAGAATGTGCCGCCCACCGCATATTCTGCGTTCTACCTGGGACCCAAAAGTCAATCTGCTGGCCATTGTTGATGGAATAGGTGACCGTCATCTCATGGTTTGCGAGAGGGACTTTGATGAGGAAACGCCAAAAAGTGAATGTCCTGTATCAGTAAGGAAATCAGGAATGAAAGAGAGTGGATGATGGTAAAACTAATACGAACCCTCCCTGGCCGCCATAAACGAACAATTCCTTGCCCAACACCCTCTCGCTACAGGTGTTGGAGTTATTGGACTGGAAGCTTCCCGGAGAGGCACTAGCACCAGCGGAAAAGGGGTAGCCAGGGACGCTGAGGGAAGAGACTGTTGGGCTTGCAGGGGTGGGTAGGACTGTGGAATGGGGGTCAGCAGGGTGGGGCCCGAGTTCATAGGAAGTGGCAGAGTGGAGTGCAGCGAGGCCGTTTGGACGGGTAGTCGATGTAGGACTGTATCCACCTTGGAAGCCGTTATGGTACCCGGAATTGTTGGTGTTGTCTGGGACAGGGTAATTTGGATTATCGTTAAAAGGTGGGGACTGCTGGGGAAGGTTTACACCATTATACGAGGGTCTTGGGGGTGGATAGGCTTCGGAAAAGGAAGTAGTGGTACGGCGATGATGGGACGGGATAGGCTGGTCGGGATCCCAAGCATATGACAATAGAGGATGGGGATTATAGATGGAGCCACTGTCTGCGGCTGTGTTTTGAGGTATAAACAGGGAGACGGAGATAAAGAAGAAAGGGCTACTAACTAATGATGAGTGCAGCCCCATGCCATATTCCGTGTTCGTCTATCGTATCATATCTAAGTGGATGGCGATGAGTGATGGCTATCAGATTAGAAGAGAGGACATACTTGAGGAGAGGACCGCACATGAACTGGAGATATGAGATAAATTTAGTAAGCAGAATGAGGGAAAAAATACCTGGAGATGGGGTTCCATACGGGCAACTCTGAGGGTTTGGGAGCGTTCGACAGCGGACATATGGGTGAGCTGTGAGGTAGATATGGTGGACTGGATATGTTTGTGCGGTGCATTGTAGATAAAATCCTTGGGAGGAAGAGGAGGAGGACCCGCGAAAGAGGGAGGCTGGGTGCGGAAGCCACCGATGAAACTCTCATCCATGGGTGCGACATCTTCCACTGGGCCCGAATACACAGCTGAGCGTCGGTAAGCCTCATTTTCCTGCTGTTTGTGAGATGGATATATTTATTGCAAGTGCGATACTAGCCGACCTTTTGTGCACGGCGCTGTGCGTGCCAACCTGGGTTATCCATGTCGGATGATTGATGATGAGAAGGACAGTTTCTGTATTTGGTCATCCGGGAGTATATATAAAAATGAGACCGAGTTTCGTCCTTTTCCGAACGCCCTCATGACAGAGTACGACTACTCGCCCGAAGCCTTTGAGGCCCTCATCCAAAAGCAGGAGAAAATATCTCGTTGGGTCGACAACACCCTCGATCATCGAGGAGAACAACGCAATCCGTTTACCCCAGCAACACCAGCCGTGCTTGCCCTCGGTCTCCGCCCCCCAGAAGACAGCGATGACGACTCGGACTATCCTCGTCGACACAGGAGGCACAGGGGATCAAAAGACGATCGCAGAGAGCGGAATAGAGACCGAGACAGGGACCAGCACAAGGACCACCAATTCTCGAGTAGGCGACACAGATCCCAGTCTGTCGATGCATCTGCTACTACTCGGTCCACCTACAAACCACGTCCACCACCTCTCCCCATTCCTGCCCATCCCAATGCTTACCCACAGCAGTACTACCCTCCACCAAAACTCATATCTCCCCGGAACTCCCAGCACTCCTCTCGCACGTCAACTACCGCTGTCCAGACCTCCCCTACCTCTTATTACCTCCCACAGCAGATCCCCTACACATCTCCTGTCTACAATCCCCTGCCCCCTAATTATCGTGCTCAATCCTACCCCTACCCCCAAGACTCCAAATACCCCTACTCTGCATCTCCTTACTATCAAAGCGGTGGCTACCCTCGTCAGTTTGAAACTGCCGTACGTCCTCTTTCTGTCTTCTTCCTTCATTCTCATACTCACCCATCTATCAGAACGCACCCCACTTGCCATACTCATACTCCTACGAGACAAAGCAGCCTCCTCTTCTCAAACGTATCTTTCAGAGTCTCAAAGGAAACAAGCACCATAACCAGCAGCAGCAACCTGTCTTTCAACCTCCACCACACCAACGGCGGCTAGCAAGGAGAAAACGCAGTACCAGTTTCTAAATATCAACGCACGACTACCTCTCCTTTCTCTTCTCTGCTACGCAGTGCGTACTAGAAACGGCATCCCGACCACAACGACCTCCCCAACAGCGACATCTCCCTCACGCGATATCCCCACCTGGCATTACGCCATATATACTCCCTTGCTACTCCCCGTACAACTACCCAATTCATCACCTACACCCTATACTCTTGTCTTTCTCTTTTTTTGTTATCATATCCATACTAGGCTTTGAATGGTGATTGTTGTTCGATCAAATTATCTAGATACCGTAAGTAATATCATTATTAGGTTCCGAACCCCTACCTTACTTTTACGTATTGCCTCTTGTTTCCATTTCACGGCGCTCTTCCTCTTTAGAGCCACGTCATCACCTCTTCATGGAAGCCTCGACTCACACTGCGTCTGCCACTACTTCGAAAAGAGAGTTCCTTTTGTTATCCCAACTAGGCACTGTCAAAAGTCGAGAAACCTCTAGAGTCATTTGACCTTATGTAGCTTTGACTTTTTTTTCGGGCGACCGGACCCGTCAAAGAAGCCGGAACAACGAACGCCACGGCTCCAAGGGCCAATAGCAGCTGACCTCGGGGGACCATGCATGCAATGGGCTGGGTCTGGCTGGGTTCCGATTCTCTCGACATCGACTTGGAAACTTCTCTTGTGCCTTCTCTTGTCCAAGCCTTGACCTGCCCTACAGTGGTGCGAACCTCGTGTGAGCCTCCTGCGTTATCGATGGCCCAGGGCACATCGAGTGGCGCCTACCATACAGTGCAGTTTCCACCCTCCGTATTTTCACGACGACGTACTCCGATGTGGAATCCTCCAAGACCGGGACGTTAACACCCGAGTGCGACGGCGATGGCGATCGCTCAGCGCAAATTCCTATGAGGCCGGGTCATGTCATTGTCATCGTTTTTCTCCCGAGCCCGAGAACGTTCTACATCCTCTATTCTCCCATTTATATTCGTTTCTTCCAGGCCAATGGTCACCGGTCAAGATTCGGAATTCTGCAAGCTCCGTACTATCACTAGTAATTGCCGACTGACTTAATTACCTACCATAATCTTTACGAGTCTTTCCACGCCATCAGACAACCGCAGCGTCATGCCGAGTCGTAATATGAATGAATATTAATATCTACTACATACATTAATTAGATACCCAGATTCATATGATTTTATACCGCCTTCATATAGAGTATTTCACATTCACACTTGTTGTTTTCACATTGAACACCGGTTCAGGGCTGCCGGCGGGACTCCGCCGAGTCCCGATCCTCAGCAATTTCTTCAAACTTTGTCCACTGACAACTCCAATGACATAAATCGAGATGCTCTCAGCGCTGCACCTGAAGACGTTTGGGGTACATTCGTATCAAGGAACAATGTTTTTCCCTTCCCAAGCGGAACTTACCAGCTGACCTCAAAAGAAGCCACGCCGCAGCGAGGCTATCTTTCAACTTTTACCCCATGCAATGAATGACCAAATCAAGGGTCAATACATAGTTTTGCATATACAACGTCCAAGAATCAGTCAATATCGTACACACAGTACACACTCCCCATGTATACCTCGAATGAAAAAAACAATTTGTCTTTCATCCAAGTTCTCTGAGGGCAAGCGCTGGTTTGTCCATCCCTGCAACTTGGAATCGCGCTGCACTGGTCCAGACAACTGGATTCCATTCATATCGGAATACTGGTATACATTTCGTTGTGGGCGCTGCTGTGATGTACATAATAATCAACGCACAATACTAGTATAACCCAGAACCCATAACGAGGTATTAGCACACTCTTCACAGTGATCTTTATCTTATTGTCCTGCCTCTTCCGCATAGTTGACATCAACAAAATTCCCCACACTGCCCTTATTCTCGTTCAGGCCTACAGAAACACGTTTTGCAAGGGGGTCTTCGCGTGATGGAATGATGAACCCCTCGATCGATGGTCATATTTAGAAACAATAACGAGCGCCTATTTATAGACTGTGTTTGTTGTCAGGTTCTCTTATGAGTTTTGCATATGCGGCGTCGATCATCTGATCATGATCACGACGGAGATGGTCGCAAGTAATACTGATGGGTAGTATAGCTTGTACTATGTATATAGTAGGGAGCACTGTATTTACGGACTGACTGAACTTTGAAAGTTGAACAATAACCATCCAGCACATACACACATAAGCACACACATCGAGTTTTGTTCGAATTCTCTCTTCAGGTTTACGTAGAATGCTTCTGAAGCCTTTGATGGGTATCCTCGGAGCTGGTGTTGACTGAGGACATTGCTTAAGCCAGTTGCATTGGAGAGCTGTTAGAGTTCTACATATCTACGGAATCACATGCCACCAGCGCCCAGTGGCCGGCGGCCTTTACCTTCATCCAATTTGGGCGTCCTCTTGTTCTATCACATATAGCCAACACAAACATTTACATGTGGGTAAAATGTAGGTGGTAAGGGCGTTCCCCCACGAACCCTCTCCAAGCGCGTGGAACTGTCCATTATACGTCCTAATAGTTGAAAACACCCCCAACTCTAAAAATCTGATCAGACTTCTGCAGGCCGTGCTCTTGACTGCGACGCAGCTGGTGCACGTGTGGAGTTGCCATCTTAAATCCGACGGCTTGAAGTATCTTGGATCTGCATTCCAGGGGACCTTCTGGCTTCATTCCTGAATCCCTGAATGAGCGGCCTTATTAGATGGGCCATGCCATAATCGCGGGTTGAATACAGGTACATACTACGTGCCAAATCGACCCAGTGCAACGAATGGTAAAAGCTAGCCATTGTTGTAACTGTCCAATTTCGAATCTTTACGGCTTTACTAGTACTAGTAGTTCTTTTTGAACGTCAATGCCAAAGGAGCGACAAAAATGTATTCCTATTGCGTGGTATCGCTTATTCATTGGAAATAAATCCGTGACCTCACAGCTCCACAGCCAAGGATTTTCATTATGTTTTTAGTCGTGCTCTAAGTCATCTCGTGGAGTGGAAATTTAATTCACAAAGCATCATCCTCCAATCGGAGACCGCGCAGACTACAGTATCGGCCCTTGATGGAACTTGAATTAGCGATCGCTCTGCCAGGATAGGAAAATCACCTGCCTGATTTGGGGCAGTGTTCCTCCGATCATACATACAAAAATGTGATGTTATTTTTTTACAAAAGGTGACACGGTTGAACGTTGAAGCCTCTCTACTAGACGAATATGAAATAAACCATACGCCGGCGCAGAGCCCTTGGTTAGGCTGGTTGACTTGGCAAATTGATGAAAAACTCGGCCAAATCATGGCTTGTGGTAAAACGGCGGGATACTCAAAGCAGTGGTTGAGGATATCATCGAATAGACGAGCAATGATCGATTAATGATCCCTGACACCATTACTCTGTTATTACAATCAAGGGAAATACACTACTTAGTACTTCTCAGAAAGGACTGGAAGGTGATATTGAGGAAAGATTTGAATTATATAATGAACAAGGTACTCACTCAACGCCGTTAAAGATGTCCAGCCCGTAAATGGATGGCTAGAGAGTGGACAGCATAGTGAGGAAGGTGAAAGGGAGGTGTCGTAGTAAGAGCAACGGACCTTCTTTTACCTTCGCCTGTGATGGCGTCATATTGTTCCCAAGCATATCCGGTTCGTTCATATTCCTGTATAAAATTAACGTGTTTAATGTCTTGGAATTAATGACCAATGCTCGGGACTTACATTAACGACGTTATCAACAATGTTTTTCCGCAGTGCAGAGTAGATTGCTTTTGCCTTTTCCTGGAAAGGACCTTCCTTGGCAGCGTAAGTCTGCGGATCATTTCAGCAACAGTCCTAAGTTCAAGGATATATGGCAACCTTGTGAAGCGCACGAAGTGCAAGGTAGTTCATCTGTATCCAAATAGGTCCTTTCCAGTAATTTTCGCCTTGTCCAAATTCAGGATGAGATGCTGACAGACTACGGATACCATAGGGCGACCATAGGTGCTCTGGATCATGGAGTAGGTCCAGTATGGGTCCCAAGTGTGGTGATGACGGCGGAAGGAGTTCGAGGAGGAAAGGGAACAGAGAAAGGTAGCCTTTGTTGCACACATGGTATGATTCGTCTATTCATAGTTCAGAAGGTAGTCGATAGGTGAGAACTAGGTTCCTACCCTCGTCGTCGACGTTAAGGTCACAGTACATTTGTTCCTTTTCATTCCAGTGCAGGTCTGAAGGCGGGAGAGGTGTCTGAGAATGAAAGTTCAGGAAGATGGGAGGTTGTTACCGTCGATATTATCCAGCACCGCTTGCTCAACCTTCATGAACATGGCTTCATCATCATTTTCTCCAACAAACGCAGCGATCTCGCGCATAGTCCTGGAAAAAAACGCGACCCAAGAAATCAAATCCAAGTGCAACTCTCCTGCATGGGGAGGTCCTCTTGGATAGTCGTCCATGCCGCTGGTCAGGACGTGGAGCTGGGATCGACCGCGCCAACGGTAACCCTCAGTCCTCGATCGTGCCCTCCTTGAATATTGCTTGATCTGGCCACGCTGAGTCCGTCGGAACCAATCGTAGTGTCTCTTTAGAGGTTTGTAGATCTCCTGCAGGTATGTGCGTGCAAGCTGAGGATTGTCAATTAATTTGCTTTCCACGGCGGTAAACTGGCTCTGGGGAGCCCCAAATGGTACTTGTGCGCCTGCAGCTCCCATTCCCAGGTCCATACCAAGTTCCTCGTCCAACGGACCTTTGGCTGCTGAAGCTGCTCTGACGCGTTCGATAAACGATGTGACTGCCATGGTAAGTGTTGGGGGATTGGCATAATTTGGAACTTGGGTTTGGAATTCGGGTGGGACTTTGCTGCGAGCCTCTTCGCCCAGAATCTGTTCTCTAGCCACCCAACCGTCATCATCAATAAGACCTATCCACGACTTCAGGATTTCAAGGCTAGATAGGCAGAGAATAAGATTGACGAAAAGACAAATGCTAGGATAACTTATGCCACGTACCTGAAGTCGTTGTCCCACTGCCCAATATGTAGAAGATGAAACCCTTCGTCCCTGTCAGCTCTAGAATCAGTGTCAAATCATTAACTATTTACCAACCTCAGTTACCAATAAAATCCGCGAGGGAAAAAGCTTCGACTTGGCGTCGCTGTAAGTAATGCCTTCGGATCTGTCAATTTTGCACCCTTCTGGCTGTCATCACCGTCATTCGTAATCGCGTCTTCTTCCTCGTCCCACTCATACGAAAATTTACGATTGACAATGGATGTTCCATAGAAATAGCCGACTCCGCCGACAAGGTTCGAAGTGACAGCTTTTGAAAACGCTTCAAGAGATTCTTTTTTCTCCGCAGGGTAGTCAGAAGGATAAGGCAGCACTTCACGAAATCGCTGCCCGTATGCCTCAACGAGGGCTGGAATGCCTTGGTCCAGAGACGCCGCTTTTGATAGCACGTAAGAAAACATGACACAATGTACTATTATTCACTTACATGTTAACTTTTGCTTCACACTCCCACTATCGAAGAACACATCGAATTGGAATGGGCCATCAAAAAGCTTCTGCACACCAAATAGGTTGCTGCCAATATACACATCATCGGGCAACTGCAACAAGAATGAGGGGTCTGGTGCACCGACAGCGGGGTCCTGATATGGCCCGATGAGTTCACGCGCATGGTCCATGATTGACTTTTGAATATGCTCTGAGAAGTGGCAGCTTCCAATTAATATTGAGTGAAGAAATGTGCAACGATTACGCACGACCGGCTTGCCACATATCTCCTTCCTTCACTGCGCGTCCCACGAAATGAGTTTTCCCAATTCGATCTCTAAAAGCGTCGGCATGAGGGCCGGTTACAACGGCGCGATTTTCAGGGCCTGAGGTTTTGATTTCAGAGATGGACATGAATGCAATCATGAGGGACTACCATCTACCACGCGGATTGTAAAATCATCCAATTGTGGTGTGGATCCGGCCAGTTTGATCTCCCCAGAGATGCCCTATAAACGAAGTTTATTACAAGCCGTTAAGACGAGGATAAACATACGTTTTCGTTTTCGTCTGTTTCCATGCTCAGACCCCCAATGCCCTCAAGGCCAAAGTAGAATATTGTCGAGATACGTGTTATTTTTGCTAATCTCAAGTTTAGTTGTAAAAGGTGTTAGAGTCGCGTAAAAGTATGCAACGGACCCTTGTCTAGAGGTTCACCCTTGACTCTGGCTGCCCAGCTGCCTCCATGGTCGCCTCCGGCGACCTTCAAGAATTCCGTGGTGAGTTTGACGTTGTTGAAGCTGTCCTTTATGACCTGCACGCCTCCTTCTCTGGTATCATATTCCGTCCATGTGTAGCTGTCAAGCTTGTCCCCTTGGTCACAAGCGTGTCGTGTCTCTGGAACGCGTAGAGTCCAACAACTGGAAAGGTCGAAGAAGAAGTACACTCACTTCCTATTGACTGGTAATCCTGCGTCCCATACCAGATGAGTCCTGTCATCAGGGACTGGGGTATTCTTGGTCGTAGGCCAAAATACAAGTTTGGTCGGTAAGCACCCCATAGCAATGTGTCGTTAGTGGTTTGTGAGAGAACTGATGGTGCCAAAGGCAGAATCAGAAGCCAAGCCAATTGCATTGGATGCAGGCGCTCTGTGGTTGAGCTTTGGGAGTTTCTGTTGCGTCGAGGATGCTGAGGAAAGTCTAACGCACCTCACGTGAATGCTGGAGCCTGAATTCGATAAATCTGAGGCTGTTACAATAATCTTCCCCGTTGGGATCTCATTCAAAGTACAGTGTGATATATTTATTTACTTTGGTAGTTCTCCAGGTTTGCATAACATGTATGTCCGACCAGGCTCCATGGGAAGCGCGCAGAAAAATCCATAAGCCTAGGTTGACATCAAAACAGTTCATGATCACGAAATTCATAAATACTACCTGCATTGCTTCGAAGAGCTGCTTAGAAGTCATTTTCAACTATAGCGTTTGAGACGTGTGTTCCGTGAACAAATTTTTCCTCAAGGTAGAAGTTTGAGGAGCTCACGGTTAGACACTCGCGACCCTCTCTTCCACCCTCTCGACATATCTCTGATTCCGAACTTCCTCTTTCGCTGTCAAATGTATATTGCGTGTTTGGGTTGTGCTGTAGGATAGCAGGATTTAGCAAAATGTATTGTCCATTTTGAGGAATTGGACCCACTTTGATGAATGCATTCAAGATTTCTTTTGTTCTGTCAGGATTATCTAGTGTTCTAGGCTTTACTTCTTTTGAAAATATGTCGAAGGTGGTCATGGTGGTAAGAGTTATAATGGTATGTATAGTTGGGAAGGGCAAATTGGGGCCCACTGTTTATGATGTCATAGTATCCTTTCTATAGTCAAGTAGGGATACATCCGTGATAAAATAAAATATAACTTGAATAGCTTGGATTGATCAATAAAAAGAATGGCAGAAATCGTGAATGCTACGGAGAAATAAATGAGGTAGCATAGAGCAATTAGGCTCTCAGCTGAACCTTAGTTTGTCGCTCTATCGATCTACTTGCCGCGCGAAGCGAACTGTCCGCCTCTGAGAGTGGAATCACTGAGAAGTATTAGATACTAGAAGAAACTTAACCTCGCGAAGACTTACATAGTCAAACCAACCATAGCAGCTCCAAGGCTTTCTGAGACTTCGGCGAGAAGTTTTGGGTTATTGAAGTGAGTAACCTGAAGAGAACATAAGTCAGGGTTTCTTTTTTTTAAAATATCTCCGCATAGTTTACAGCTTGGACGATAGCGCGAGCGCGTTTTGCGGGGTCGCCAGACTTAAAAAATGATCAGATGGTCATATCACGACAAGAACTTCAAACTTACATGGAAAATTCCCGAGCCAACAAACACTGCAGATGAGAATATTAGGTGCAGTGCGAATCCTAATTAAAACAGTGAAATATACCTCCATCGCAACCAAGTTGCATCATTAACGCGGCATCAGCTAAGAGAGTTGATCAAGGCGAGTCCAGGATTTTGTTGCGGGGACATACCAGGGGTGGCGATACCTCCAGCGGCAAAATTCACAACAGGGAGGCGCTTTAGCCTAGCGGTCTCCTTGAGGAGGTGGAATGGAGCTTGAATTTCTTTTGCAAAGACGTAAAGTTCTTCCTCGGTCATTACACTGGCCCTCCTAATTTGTCCCATCACCGCACGCTGGTGGCGAACTGCCTCGACAACGTTTCCAGTACCAGCTTCTCCCTTTGTGCGGATCATGGCTGCACCCTCTGAGATGCGACGGAGGGCCTCGCCGAGATCTCGGGCACCACAGACGAAGGGTACTTTAAAACCGTGCTTGTTGATATGATATTCATCATCAGCAGGAGTCAGGACCTCGGATTCGTCAATATAATCCACTCCGACGGCTTGGAGGATCTGTTTATTCACAATTCAATACATATTTCCGCTCATATTCGCAAGTATTACCTGGGCCTCGACGAAGTGACCAATTCTCACTTTCGCCATCACTGGGATGGTTACTGCGTCAACGATCTGCTTGATCATTTCCGGATCACTCTGATAAATTGAGATTAGATAACGATGTGGAGTCTCGGTGCGCACCATACCATCCGTGCGACTCCACCTGCAACCCGATGAGTTATTTATGGTTCGGTAGATGAATAATGCACACCTTCTGCTCTGATATCTGCAGGTACTCTTTCAAGGGCCATTACGGCGCAAGCTCCGGCCTCTTCAGCAATGCGAGCCTAGTTAAGCATTGAACAAAGTAAATGAGCAGGGCAGGCACATTTCACCCTTACCTGTTCAGCGTTTATAACGTCCATGATGACGCCTCCCTAACGGGCAACGCATCATCTATGAGATTAATGAACTTCTAAGTTGTAGATAACGAACGCACCTTCAACATCTGCGCCAAACCGGATTTTACCTGAACAATTGCACACATAAAGTCATCTTGAGCAGGGAAGATAGAGATATGCATACTCCGAACGTTCCAAGGCTGTTGCTTCCATCTCTGTGAGCACTGGCACGCGCTGGTGCGATGCTCGGGACAGCTGCACTTCCAGCCCCTTGAGGGATGGGAGGGGTTTGGATGGTGGGTGTACCAACGTTTGGGGTGGACATTATCGATATAGGAGAGCTTTAGAAGGTCTCGCGACGTTTTTTTTTAATGGCAGGGGTCGAAGATCTGTGATGGGATACTTTGAGCGGACTAGATCGATCCGTTACGGAGGTCCGTAAACCTAACCTTAATGGTGTTTTAAGACTTACCGAATTAAATAAATATTATTCTGACATTACTTTTATGGACTTATCTTCAGCACATTGAGAGGATAAATGTCGGTATTGTAACACCAATGAACCGCGAGAGAAAAGTAAGTAGAGGCAAGACCAATCAAGCTGGCGTGGGTGGACCTATAATTGCGTCGATGTCCTGATCCACCTCCATATCCAGATCATGATTTTCAGACGTATATCCACTTTGACCACCCTGGGGTTCCCCATACGAACCAAACGTAGGCGCGGGCGAATTTTCGTATTCGACCGATCCCTCTGGCTCGTAAGCGGTGGACTGACGAAGTGGACTCGGACTTGGGTAATGCTGCACGCTTCGTTCGTAATATATCCCAAGAGCAGGCAAGGACCCGTATCTTTCCTTCTCTTTTTCCTCTCTTTCCCTTTCCTTCTCTTCTTCCCCAAGAGCTGCATTCGCAACCTGCTCCGAAGCGACCTTGCGCGCCTTCTTCCGTGCATCTGCCTGCTGCCTCTTCTTTTCCCGTTGCTTGCGTCGGTCTTCCTCGAGCTTCTCGGCGGCGGCGTATTTTGCGTGCTCAACTTTCGCTAGTTCGTCTTCGATAGCATCAAAGGCCCACTCTTCTTGCATGAATTCTGGGTAACGCTCCGATGCAGGCCGCCATTTTGGACAGAGTTCGGCATCGGGGGTTGTGATTGGGAAATCTCGTAAAGGGGGTTCGATGATGGGTTTTGTGTCAATCTCTATGGGAATCACAAGTGGTGCTAGTGAAGGTGCGAATGTGTCAGTGGATGTCGTCGTTGGTTTTCCATCAAGAGCGGCATCAATGTCCAATGGAGGGGGGAAATCAAAGTCTGGGCCGGGATTCAGACGCACGGTGGCCTCGTTAAAGAGCGAAATGAATGGGTAGTAACCCAATGTCCCGTCGTCGAATGGATTTTCTCTGTGTTCCTTAACGCCTTCTCGTGTCCGTTTCCGCGAGTTGGATTTTTGTGTGTCGGTTTGCCGCTGGGGTAGGTAGTCGTATAAATCTTGGAAAGCGATTCCCTGGGGTTCGCCGTTTACGAAAAAGGCGATGCGCGAGTCAGAGAGGGTAGGTAGAGGGCGGTGTGAGGGAGCGGGAGGTTTAACGCCAGATAATGCGGGGCCATTACGTTCAGGAAGCTTTCCGTTGGCCTTCTTGTTATTAGATGAAGGAACGGATGCTGAACTCGTTGTTTTACCAGAGTAATCCATGAGAGCAATCATCTCTTTTGACTGAGGGTATTCGAGAATTTCGAATACTTCTTGTCCTTTAAGATCAATTGGAATTCGCTCTCTTTTCAAGTGTGCAGGATCGTGTGGGTCTTTTTTGTTTGGTTGTCGACGGGGAGGAAGGGAAATATACATTCCTATGACGTCTCCTGTGCCGAAAGGCTTTCCATAGGGGCGCGGCCGAGAGAGGGTAACTTTTTCACCAGTTTTGTCGCGATATCCATAACTGTATCCGTCAAGGCCAACGGGTCCATTCAAAGGAGCCTCCCTCCGACCAAACCCGAGGCGAACGTGGCTTCCTTCCCGCCTTGATTCGTCACCTGTGTGTTCCCCTCCGCCGTGTAGAATCTTTACTTCCATGTACCATTTGCCTTCCCGAAATGGCGCATTGCACCGCGCACTTCGAAAGCCCTTGCTACCAGCAACTCCAAGACCATCTTTTGTGACCTTAAGGAACGGACTGCGATCCTCCCAACTGACACGGAGAGATGTGGGGTTGCTCTCGATTGTGCGACAGGGTGTTGCATGTCCTGGTGGATTGATTCCGGCGGGTATGTAGCGATAACCGACACGGTTTACGCCTATCATTTCAGTCTTGAACCATTCTGAACCATCGGAGGTGGGCACGAAGACGGGAACGCGCGAAATAGTTAATATTGGTCTGGAGGACAAGTCAGCACGCGACGTGGCCAGTAGGCTATAGATTTTTTTGACGGATTAGAAATATTTATAGAGGTGACTGGGCGTAAAAACAGACTCGGTTGAGTTTCCATTGCCGGCATTGCTACCAATATCTGAGGGTGCAGGAGACGAAGCAGCTGGTGGTGCCCGCTTCCGCTTGCGTGAAGGAGCGCTCGTCGGTGTCTGAGTTAAGGGAGTTGGATGAGGAGTTGAGGACTTTGAGGGCGGTTCTGTTGGTGGAGGAGAGGAGCCTTCTGTGTGCATATTGGATGGAAGATGGAGGGTTGTCCAAATTGGGTGCGATCATCTCTCAACCACATACCGTCACAAATGACATCTCTCAGGTGCGCGCTTTATGGTTTATTTATTAATTCTACCTCTGATCTTTTTGACTTAGACGCATTCAACGGGTCATTCTATTTCTTGATTTGCTGATCTTTGAGCGCTAATCATTATCTCTTGCAGGAACTCGCGGACATCGCGAACAAGCCAATTCCTGTGTGGTCCATCCTCCACCATCATGTATTCTATTTATGCCTTCTACGTACAGGGTGTTACGGTTGAAGCCAAGGAAGACAACGTGTTCGAGTGGAAATGTTCTATCAAGGCCGATGTAAGCTTTGCCTCTCCTTTTCAAATCCATCCCTGATCCCCAACAAAGTCAGACTCACCTTACAAGGGTGGAAGCTTTAATTTTAATTTGTCCCTTCCCACCAATTACCCCTTCAAAGCACCTACCGTGAATAATTAATAATGCTCAGGTCGCGTGTCATCCCATTAATGAACCCGTTAACGCTATCAGGTCACTTTCACAACTAAGATTTACCACCCCGGAATAAATGAGGAGGGTGCCATTTGCGTCCCTATCCTCAGAGATGAGGTGTGCCTTTCATTTTGGCGTTGCGGACGTGTTGGCCTTTCTCATTCGCAAATGTTAGTGGAAGCCGGCAATTACTCTTTCCACAGGTGGGTCCTTGTCTTTCTTTTGCTTGGTTGATAGGAGGTTGATTATAGTCAACAGTCTTGATTGTGATCCAAGATAAACTCAACAACCCAAGCCCAGATGACCCCTTCGAACCTGACATTGCTGCGGTACGTTATTCCCGAGTCCCTTTATAATTGGTCCTGACCGTGTACAAAAGCAATTGAAGAATGATAAGAGCAAATTCCTTGCGACAGCAAAGGAATGGACGAAGAAGTAAGCATTTGTCAATTTGTGGCGATATGGTTTAGCTGATGATTGGAATGGAGGTATGCGTAAGGGCTGGGGTGGAAACATGAATTTGTAAAGATAGTAATTCCTTATTTGTGTCTGTTGAATTCCATGAAGGCACGGCTCTCAACTAAGGACAAGCGTTGCACATTCCTCCATTCTTTCTATTATTCTTGCTCGGCTGTTCAACTACCACATATGCTGAACTTTGAATAGCCTACCTGTCCAACCCCGCGAAACCCTTCCTTTTCGATCATCTTAACCAAGAGTCCAAAACTCGTGTTCACCACGTTGCCTTGTCTCTTTCTAAATAGTTAATTGACCATTTCCAAACGTGTATAAAACGAGGGATATATCACCCAGTATGCATCGTTTTCGGTAAGTTCATTACATGGCGTCGTTTGGTCCCTTCCAAGCACTTCGCATCTCACCTCCGCCGTTCCTCTTATAATAGCAAAAAGTCCGACGCGAAACGCAGCCAGGTCCCGGACCTTCATCCAGTGGACGTCCTCCCAGAGTTACCCCCGACCAACGACTTTCGCACCTCGCTTATCTTGCCTGAGTGAGTGATGTTGTATTTTGGCCCTGCATGATTTTACGCATGCCATCACTGACGAATTTCGCCTCCGCCGCATCAGCCTCTCTCGTCGTTTTTCCCTCCTACGTTCTGCGACTGGAGACCCGGTTCCAATCCTTAAGACAAGATTAGCGAATCAGCGAGCACGAGGCGCTCCGAACCAAATCAGTGAAGAGGAAGAGGATATGCTTTTAGAAACGCTCGGTCGCCTTCGGTCGCGTGGCACAGCTTCACCAGGTGCATCGCAGGAACATGTCATTGAAGGCGGGGACGGGGTCGTGGATTCGACGGGTGCATCGACGTCAAGTGTCACATCATCACCCCGTCGATCCACAAAGCGCTACAGCAACAACCTATTTGGCTCTGGGCGCCTAAGGGACTATTCCTATCTGAGGAGTGTCGCGTCATCCAAGGGCTCTGGTAGCAGCACCCGTACTGTCTCTCTAACACCCACCGAAGGGTCCATGAAAAACTTGTCGAAAACGGATTTGCGACCTGTCACTCCTGACGGTAGCAATGCTTCCTCATCAACTCGGTCGAGCCCAGTGAAACCTGAAATACATTCTGCGCCTCTTCTCCCCTCTGCTCCATATGGCGATTCGTCAATGCAAGCCCTCTCTGTTGCTGAACACCGTCTCCAGAAGGCGCTCGGCCCATCTGCTCTCAAACGTGCATCAGTGGCATTAGAGGAGGCTATCAAGGAGATAGAAGATGAAGTGGAGGATGAAATTCTATTACCCCGCTCTGTGCCCGTTCCTCGTGGTAGTTTGGATCACCCCGCGCCAGAAGTGGTTTGTCCTTCCTCTCTTGATGTTTTGAATCCATCTCACTGCTGACCTTGCAGAGGAATAGCGATGCCTCAAACGTTTCTTCTATCTACGAAGCTGGAATGGCCATATCCATTGATCAAACCATCCACGACGAGTTTAGCGAACGTAGAGCGTCGCCAATCCCAACTAGGACAGTCCCAGGTTATGTGCCAGGCATGCCAAGGCCAATGACCCCTCGAGACTTCGACTTCGACGAGCAACGTTCGCACTCGACCACACCTCGTGCTCAATCACCTTTTCCTGACCCACCTGTATCTCCCACTCTCCCTAACATTTCGACAACTAAGATCAGACGAGCCTCCATAACCTCGACGGCAAGACCTTCGCCAATAACGCCAATGTCTGCGGCGCCTCTATTCCTGCAGCGAAGTACGAACGGACGGTACACGCCAGATGATAGCCAGCAACGCCCTGGAAGTGGAGATGCGTCTGATTTGGGCAATAATTCAAGTTCAATCGCTACGAGACGCAGGCCTGCGTCTCCGCTCTCCAGCCCTCCGTTTCAGCCAATGGCAGTCGCCAACAGACCTCTATCTAGACCTACTACCCCATCTAACGTTATCTGGAACCCTAATTTTAACAACAACCAAAAGAGTAACCATAGTCGGAATACCAGCTGGACAACCGATGGAGGCACATCGAGCTCTGATTATCATAATTCCACTGAGCAGAGATTACGTTCTCCAGCTCTCCTTGACACTCCTATGTTCGATTTCAGCCGGTCTGCACCCTTTTCTTTCTCTTCTGCCCCAAGCTCTCCAATTGGCCAGATCGGTTCACCCGAACAACCACATGCATTCCTTCCTGAGGTTGGCTTCAGCTCTTCTACTCTACCTTCCACGGACTCCCCTCGGTCTGGTACACCGACGCAAAACAATTCCCAACGTTCACCCATCTCGCCCACCTTCTCAAACTTCGAAAGGAACGGAGGCAGCAAGCGGTCCTCTAGACAAAACCCTCCTTCCTCGCCGTTCAATATCAACTCTTTCCCTTCTCTTGGTTTTGCCCCACGCGCCCACTCTTCGCGATCGTCCCTCGATTCCGTCGGTTCGAGCTTTCACTCGTGGGATGAGACTGACAAGGTACTCAGTCTCTTCTCAGACTCGAAAGAACAGCAGCCCGTGGCATGGCACCATTTCAGCGCTAACGACAAGTCGAGTTCTGGGACACCGGGAAATGGGTCTCCTGACGAGGAAGAGTGGGATCCTGAGAAGATTATACAGCAGTATGCGGGCTTGAAAAGGGCGGATATTGCGGCCATTCAAGAAAAGTTGGTCGTCGCTGCATTTACGAAGATTGCTAATACCGATCCTCGCGATCGTGCGCCATCGTCCATGAGACGCCGGAGGCCTTCGACGTCGCAATCAAACTATGCAAGAGTAAGTGTTACCTCATCAATGGAAAACGCAAGTTAATCCTCGCGCACTTTAGGTTGCAAGCCCTCCACCACAGTTGCAGCCGCCAGCGTCCCCTTCACCCTACGCGACCGATGACCAATTCTCTAGAGCAAGTGCTTTGCTAAACGCCGTCGTGGACAGTATCAAAGACCGGCCAGTGGCTCTTAACACCAAGGCTAATGTCCCAGCTCCACCTCCTGAGGAGAAAGATATTTCGCCCAACACTCGTCGCAACCGTGACTTGGCCCGAGTCTTATTTGGCGCCGAAGACGAAGTCAAAGATGA
>Ga0307509_10004487_pt1 | contig 20069 bp, 19 predicted proteins | sample 10_EM_MG_FD_202245 | JGI IMG/M metagenome (GOLD analysis project Ga0307509, IMG submission 202245) | Populus trichocarpa ectomycorrhiza microbial communities from riparian zone in the Pacific Northwest, United States - 10_EM | ecosystem: Host-associated > Plants > Roots > Unclassified | place...
CCCCACCTGCTGCCCCACCTGCTGCCCCACCCGCCGTTCCACCTGCCGTTCCACCTGCCGCTCCACCCGCTCCACCCGCTGCTCCGCCTGTTGCCACACCTGCCGCTCCACCTGCCACTACACCTGCCACTACACCTGCCGCTCCACCTACCGCTCCACCTGTCGCCCCACTCGCTGCCACACTCGCTGCCACACTCGCTGCCCCTCCGTCGCCTCCCCCTCCGTCGCCTCCCCCTCCGTCGCCTCCCCCTGCTGATCCCCCAGAATCGGAGGATAGAGTTGGGTCGGTCGCGAACGGATAATGTGCAACAGCATACAACGTATTCTGCTGGGGCGCCGTTCGAAAATTGTCCCAGGTATCATCACCTATATCCCACAATTAGCAAAAGCCGCGCGTAACATACGAAAGCAACATAAAAGAGCACAAACCTCCAACATAAACCTTCGACTTCGAAATGACCACCCTATCTCTCCAAGAGTAATTGCCCAACTCGGGATCCCCTCTCCTAAGCAGCGCGGGTAAGACCTCACATACCGGCCTCCCGGAGCACCCAATATTCTCCGGGCCGGGCGACGAGTGCGCAAGCCAGGAATCCATGGCAGCTCTTTCGACGGGAGGTATGGCCTCGGGATAATTCACGATGGTAAACTGGTTGTTATCGAAGCTCATCATTGACGTCAAATCGTGTATCAGAGGGTGGATGTTTGTTCGTTGGCAGCGCATCGTTATGGCGAGGTCATACGCCCGCTTGATGATGCTCCAGAGAGAGGCCTTGTGGAGGCGAGGGTCCGCGCGCCAGGTTGCGCCGTTTACTTCAGGGATGGCTGCAACGGCGTCCCTGGCGGGCACTGCCGGGATGCGCGTGCGCCCGAGGGGGTCTAGGGTGTCGATTATTACGTTGCTAACGTTGCTGCGTAGTTCTTTGAATTGGGGGTTCGTTGGGTCGGTTGAGAGGGAGAAAATTGTGCGCATGAATTTTGCGCGGGAGGTATTCATGATGATGTCGTCTAAGGATTTGAGTTCAGCAAATATCTTGTACACCGGGGGGGGGTGCTTACCATCATTATCCCTTGTAGTCCCAGCTGGCTCATCATCCTCAAACGTTCTTATAAAATTGAACTTCTGCAAAGAGCTTTTGACCCTCTTCTTCGGCGGCGGTCCATCTTCGTTGATCTCAGGATGTGGATACCCATATTCTGATTGCTTCCTCTTCCTTTCTAGAAACGACTCCTTGTTCTGAAACCGGGGCTGAAAGCCATTAGCGCCCATATCCCGCACCTCAAACGCAATCTTGTATTGCTTCTTGATCTTCCACCTCTGTGTGGCGTCCGTGAACCTAAGTCCGATCATGAACCGCACAGGCTCGAATATCTCCTCGACGAGAATCCGGAAAACGATAGCGGTGGCAACATCAGCACGCCCAGTGGGTAGTGTCCCGTTCAGGTTATTGAGGAATTGAGGTACGTAGTCCCGGTGAATGAGAACGTCACGGACGTAAAAGCCTAGAAGCAGCACTTCATGTACCATCGTGTCATAATCTAACACCCGGCTGTGCTCCTGGAAACTATAGTATCTTGTGCACCAGGCGCGGACATTATCGTAGAGATCGTTCCACTCGCGGAAGAAGTAGTCATCCGAAAGATCATGAATCGCTGGTATCGCTTCTTTTTGCAGGGAGATGGCGAATTGGCGAAGTTCTGGGCAGGGCATCATCCGGAGCCTCTCTGTTTGAAGTCTCGCAAGGCGGAGGAGGTCTCTAGGAGGTGTCAAGGGGTGAGGTCCGTTTCCCAGAATTTCGCTCTCGATGGTCTCGATTTCCGTGTTGACTGTCCTCCACCTTTGGAGATCGACAATATTACTGTACTCCGCGAGCTGGGCTCTTAGGGAGTCGTTTTCGGCCGCTAGATCCTCAATCTCTTCGACCCTTAGACTAGCTGCTCGAGCAACCGTCTTCCGAAGTTTCCTCCTTAGCATGGAATTCGAGGTGCCTCCGCGCTCAGCACCCGCCCACCGGCTCTCGTAGTCTTGGAAGTCACTTTGCATTCTACTGACTGCTTGCAAGGCCGCTGCGGGGGGTCTAAGTGCGCCATCTGCACCGGGGGCGCCGACGGACAGAACATAATCCATCAAACTTCTCATCGCCTGTCCGAGTGATTGCTGTGTAAAGAGTGACCTTTCTAGAAGATCTCGACTCTCGTTGAGCTCTGTTCGTACTTCATCACAGCTCATGAGTTGCTGCATTTGCTCAACACCAGATGCCAGAGCTTGGTATGTCGCCACATCATCCGCCGATACATTACCCTCTGCAAGGCTTACCCTTAGCTCTAGTCTCTGTACCCGCCCTCGAAGCGCCGCGTTCTCCCGCAAGGCCCTTTCAAGTTGAAGGTGCACATCTTCGAGGTGGGGGTCCCTTGAGGTTGCTTGCCCCGATCCAGCGGTTTGTCGCTCGTATAGCCTAGCGGTGACCGTCAAGCGGTCGATCTGTGTCACCATTCTTTCTATTCTCTGACGCAGAACCTGTTTCTCTCTTTCACACCGCTCATGATCTCTCCGATTCTGGTCGCGGAGCTGGTTTTTGTCCTCGTCGTGATCTCCCAGCATCCTTCTCTTTTCATCGTCGCAATCTTGCTGCTGGCGCTGGAGCTCGTTGCCCATCTCCACGACTCGTTGCTGCGCCTCTACGAGTCGAAGCTCCGCCTGTAACGCCCTTTCTTGTGCCCCATCTCCCCCTCCTTGTGCCCCGTCTCCCCCTGCTTGTGCCCCGTCTCCCGCTGCTTGTGCCCCGTCTCCCCCTGCTTGTGCCCCGTCTCCCCCTGCTTGTGCCCCATCCCCCCCTGCTTGTGCCCCGTCTCCCCCCCCTCCTTGTGCCCCATCCCCCCCTCCTTGTGCCCCATCCCCCCCCCCTGGTGGCGCTCCTGATTGTACCATTGCTCTGGCCACTTTCACCCTCAGCCTTGTCTTAGCCAAAAGATCAATGTCCACCTGTCTCCTCCTCTCTATCAACTGCCTCCGATCGTATTGCTGCTTCTCGGTGTCGCTCATAGCAGCATACGCCGCCTCACGAGCCCTTCTCGCCGCCTCAGCAGCCGTCCTATTTCTCTGAATCCGCTCAATTGCCCCCACAGTCCGGACAAAGTGCTCACTGCCCGGAAGCCCCCCGGGAGGGTCCTGCTTCCACGGCTGCCCGGTCAGCTGCAGGATCTGAGCATACGCGTCGGTTTGGTCCTGGCGCAAGTCGACGTACAAGTTCCGCAGGACCACGTTCTCATCCTCTATATCACTCTGGGCAACCCTCATGACCCTGATCTCCCCTTCCAACTCGTCCACCCGGAATAGCAGAGATTGGATCCTGCGCCGCTCAGCAGCGCAGGGCTCTCCAGTGTCGCCGGGGCCAGAAGGCGCGCCGGCAGCGACGGGGCCAGAAGGCGCGCCGGCAGCGACGGGGCCAGAAGACGCGCCGGCAGCGACGGGGCCAGAAGACGCGCCGGTGGCGACGGGGCCAGAAGACGCGCCGGTGGCGACGGGGCCAGAAGACGCGCCGGTGGCGACGGGGCCGGGCCCTGCTTGACCTATGCTTGCTGTGTTTGCGGTTTCGCGCACGCCGAAGAGGATCCGGCGGATGTCTGCCGGTAATCCCAGGGCCCGTGTTGCCGCTGGAGGTGCGGTGGCGGCTCTCGGCGGCACTTGGCTCCCCCAACCACTCCCCGTTGCCATCTGAGGTGCGGTGGCGGCTCTCGGCGGCACTTGGCTCCCCCCCCCACTCCCCGCTGCCATCTGAGGTGCGGTGGCGGCTCTCGGCGGCACTTGGCTCCCCCAACCACTCCCCGTTGCCATCTGAGGTGCGGTGGCGGCTCTCGGCGGCACTTGGCCCCCCCCCCCACTCCCCGCTGCCACCTCCCTTCCCAGCATCATCATCACCGTGACCCTATCCATGCTTACATCCAAACCGCGGACCTTCGCATCATCGATCAACACATCCTCAATCGATTTGACGAGCTGGTCCTTTCTCGTGAGTAGATTTCCTATGCTCTTGAACCACTTTGCTCTATCCCCGTCTGGGAAGATGATACCTTCTTCCTCGGCTTCGCGCTGAAGCAGGAGCTGGTCGAGCCTTGCTATGGTTCCGTTGAGCCCCTTGTTTTCTTCCTGCGTGGATTCATACTTGGCCGCGATGTCGCTCAAGTCTTTGAGTTGGGCCTCGCGCTGAGCGAGGGTCGTGGCTAGCTCTATCTTGTCCTCGTTTAGAGCGTATTGCTTCGCTGTGAGACTCTCCACAAGGGTTTCTAGCTGGGCTCTGGTTGGCGGGGGTGGCGTCGGGGCCGCCCGCCCTCTCGCAGGGCGCCGTCCGTCTGACATCGTTTACAGGAAGTTTTCTATTTCTCCTACGGTATTCTTCTTCGAATATTGATTGTGCAGATTTTATGAGTGATGTGATGGGAAGGGTTAAGGAGGAAGATCCAATTGAAGGGATTCGTATGACGGCAAGTTCACACGGGTGGGTATGCCGAAATAATATCCTTATGAACGGCTTTGTTGTATACCGTCCGCAGCTTATTCTCCTTTCCAACAAAGAGATTTGAAGCCCAACCCCCTAATCCATCCACAATCCACCATCCCATGCCATGGATTGTCTCCCCCAGATTCCGAACCAAACAATCTCTCGAGTGAGTTTTCATGACCTCTTGTCTCCGAATCACAAAGAGAAGGAAGGAAGGACACAACAGGGAATTCCACAAAATGCAAAAAGAATAAGAAAATCTTATTGTTGATTGGAAAAACAAAGGGAATCTTAACAAGTGAAACGGCCCACACACACACCCGACTCGAAAAATCAGCTAAACAAACAAACGACCCTTTTGCATAATAATTGCCATTGTCTTTTTTTCCTTCCTCCCTTCTTTTTTCCCCTCCGAGTCTTATCTTTTAAATTTAATTTTTTTTTTCCTTTTATTGTTCGTCTTTTCTTTTGTTACCTAGACTCTCCCAAAGCCCGAGCCAAGATGCAGCGGAAAGAAGAAAAGAAAGCGCCCCCCCCCCAATCAAAACAAAGCAAACGCCGGTTACTCAATACTCGATCAGAGACGGTTCCCAGCATTTTCTCATTCGGGCGGCAGAGTATGGTATGTTGTGGTGTCTCGTGTTCATGCTCCCGCTTTCGATGAGTCAAACTCTTTTTCCTCAGTAAGAGCTTTATGACAAGGCTAGGATTGAAATTCGCCGATTAGATTGGCTCGCCTGTTGTTTGCCTACCTATCCGTCAGGAAGATATGATGGGAAGGGGAAGCTGGATGGGTTGCTCAAGGTACCGTACCGTAAAGGACTTACAAGACCCCCCCTGACCCCCCGGCTATATGCAAGGCAGTTGAGCTGCTAGGAGACGGCACTCAAGTGGTCCGGGGGTAACCGGGGGGGGGGGGGGGGGTAGAGTTTTGCGACGTGTTTATTGTGCTTGTGCGAGAGCGATCAGGACAAAGACAATGGTTTGGTAGACACCGTAGCTGGGGAGGGGAGGATGGGAAAAGGGAGGCCTCGCTACTTTGATTCAAGTTCACGACAAAAAGTTGATACATACTAGTTACAGCGTAAACAAACAATGACCATCCAAAAAAAACAAAAAAACATGATGGGTAAGCTACTTTCAGTTGTCACATCTTGCAAACCAACCAACACAATATTCCGCACGATCCCATCTCACATGCTTTTTAATAAAACCTCATCCCCCCCCCCCAAAAAAAACCCCCCCCCCCCAACGACAGTAGCATTCGGACAATCATACACAATTACAATATCGTGCACCCCCCTCCTCTTGAAGTTTTCTTAGGGCTGTTCAAAGCAACCCTAGTAGCCTCCTCAAACACCGTCTTCACGTTATCGTTGGTCTTAGCCGAGCATTCGATATAGGCTGTCAGTCCCAACTGCTTTACCGCATTCCTCCCATCCTCCTCAGTCAATGGCCTCTTTCCACCTTCCTCCTCCCACAGCCGTCTCTTTGTTCTCTCATCATTCCGTAGATCCTTCTTGCACCCCACCAGCACAACGGGCAGCCCCGGACAAAAGTGTCTAACCTCTTGAATCCACTTCTCGTAGACGTTCTGTAAGGAGTCGGGTGAATCGATACTAATGCATATCAAGATCACATGGGAGTCCGGGTAAGACAACGGACGGAGGCGATCGTAGTCCTCTTGACCAGCCGTATCCCACAGCGCCAACTCAACGTTTCGCCCGTCGGGTAGGTGTACGTCCGCCACGTAATTGTCGAACACGGTCGGGATATACCCGTCTGGGTCGAAGGTGTTTTTGCTGAAGCGCATCAAAAGACAAGTCTTGCCGCAAGCACCATCACCAACAATTACTAGCTTCCGGCGTAAAGCGCCCTCGCCACTTCCTTGCTGTCTGGAGCGTCGTTGACTGCGCTGTAAAACAAATTAGTTTTTCCCAAACGTTTCCTCTAAAGTTTGCGGTGGCGAAAATACGTACACCCATTGTTGTATCGTACGACTGCTTCCGTTACAGGATTGGACACAGTCCGTTTGCTGGTGTGTTTGTTCGTTTGACAGAGATGTCTTTCAACGGTCGGACGTGAGGACTTGGCCGTAAAACCAAGGGGAGAAAAAAGAAGAAGGGAAGAGAAATTAAGGAACGCATGTAAAGCTGGGGGAGGGGGATTATGTATGCAAAAAAAAGTAAAAGGCCAGGCACACAACAGGAAGCCTTGCGGCTGATTCGACAGAGTTCCCCCTCCCCACACGTCATTGGTCGGAAAAGGTGGATAGCAAGGCTGAGCGATGATTACGGTCTGATAACCTTGTCCTCACTCTCCTTCTGTGCGACTTGAGGGGAGGGCATGCACCCCTCAGCCAATTAGCTATTTGTTGGGCTTTCCCATCTGCGGATTGGCGTGCATACAGAGCCTCAGAATCAATAAAATTGGCGGAGAAGCTGAATCTTCATACGTGTCGGGGGGTCACACCACACCGCGGATACCACCAGCCAAAGGGTGCCGTATTCTATCGTACATACAAGACGTACTCCTACAGTACTCGAGTACAGTACTAGTACAGTACCGGTACTACCGGTATACTACCGAACCTTCCCCCTCCCTGATATGGCGAAAAAGTACCATCAAAGAGCACTCATGCATCCTATGCTCGAGTAGCAGTGGTATGCCGGCTCAGAGCGCCACTCACTGATACCTGGTGGGAACCCTTACGTACCAGTATCATGCTTGCCAAGGGTACTCGAGTACAAAGTCCGTCCCCGAGGCATAGCCGCCAGTGGCAGCACGGCAGTCACCTTGGTCTGGCCGGCTTAAAAACAGGATAATCCTCTTGGTGCGGTAGTTAATGCCCATAAATCCAATATCGCTAAGAGTCGCTATCTCTGAAAGAGTTGGAAGGTAAGTTATAATAACGAGAAGTACGGTACCGGTAAGTGCCCGAGTACAATTTCTTTTCAAGTAAGCTGAGGTGGATGATAGGAGTTGATGGCGTCTCGGTAAAGGAAAGGTGGAACAGCAGACAGGCTTTCTATTTCGGCAAGTACCGGTGCTTGAGTTGTATTCGAGCAGTGGGGTACAGTACTAGTACAGACCCACACGCCTACAGCACCGGTACCCTACTCGTACAGCACTCGTGCCATGTTTGAATTCGCTACCGGTGCTGTAATTATGACCGTGCCAACTAGGGGACTCCGCACCCTGTGACGGTGTCGCCATGCAAAAAAGTGAATCTTACACGACAGGGTCAAGAGATAGGGAAAATCCCAGGTTCTGCCGACTGTCCCTGCTAAGCCCCCAGATTCGAGATAATGAAACAACTTGCTGGTGCAGATCGGTCTAATCCTGCGGTACTCGAGTACTCGTACAAGCATCACCCGAACCGGGTTTAGCGGTGCCAATCCGTTAATACCTTTTGCTGTGATAAAAAATTCTCCCGAAATTCTACTGTATGAGTTGCCGCACCATATGATACAGGATTATGATTTGTGTTTGCGAGGATCATCTTCTTAACCCATCATATCTCATCACTCGAGGGCGTGACCGCAGGTTGTTGTCCACAAGTCCTCTCCAACTCCTAGTGTCGGGTTAGTGAGAGGGCATTCCGATAGTGCCCCATCAGAGCTCAGCAGATAAGGGCGATAGCTATACTGTAACCTATCGCTAGAGCCCCCATCCAAGTAAAGTTACCAGCCATGTATGCAATCATGGGCCTTTGATGTGGGCACTTGTAATAGATCCAGAAATGTAAACAAATTGTTTTGGCGATCCTGCTATAGTCTAAGCCCAAAGCGTCGTTTATATAGCAACTGGGTATGATGGTATCCAGGGCATTTACTTGCCATACCGTAAACCAGTTTCATGAATTGACACCACCGAGAGAGCATCTGGAGGGGTCCCCCCGTATAAGGACAAGTTTAGGAGAGTACCGTAGGGGGGAGGGAAAGCAAAAACACCCTTATTCTAGCACGGTTGCAGAAAATTCCTCGACCTAGCCAAGCCCACTGTCTAGCGTAAGGTGTTCGCGTGGATTGTCTGTAGTCTCGGTATGTGTACACGATATACACGTCACTCCAAAGCCTGTTAAAGATGATACGGTGGTCCACGGGATAAAAGGCGGGTGTAGTGACTGAGTACCGTAACTTAACTGGTAATAGTGACAAGTAAGAAATGAGAGGATCATAGTGCACTTGGAATATCCCAGGGGCCAGTCTATACATGTTCTCACGGGTAATTGGACCATAGTACCGGTATTCTTGGTCCATCCAGCGATCAATAAAGAGCTCTATCCAGGAACCACCGCACTCGCACACGGTGCTCGAGTAAATTTCGGTATGGAAACAGTTCGAATACTGGCCTGTGCCCATGAAAGCGAGAAAACATAACCCTTGTCTTTAGATACTTGTAGATTTGTATGGTTTTTCTGACACCCCAACAAGTGGTTTAAATCGCACACCTGTTCCAGTACCGTACTAGTACTAGTACTCGGGGGCCAGTTCTATGGATAGATCCTGCACGTGACCGCCGAAATTGTCCAAGATTGCCACCTACATGAAGGCTCCTTAAGTTAGTGAGACATCCAAGCCTTCACTACTCGTACAAGCACTCGAGTACTTCAATGAGGAGAGGAAAGAAAGGGAAAAATGAAAATATGAAGTGCACGAGGACTCAGGATAAAAGTTCAAGCACCGAGCAGTGCTGATGTTTGATTTTGGTCAAAACCAGTGCTGCATTGCGATCGGTTTGTCTAAATGCAAAGCTTGTGTTGGTTAAGAACAGTCCAGAAAGAATTATTCTTTCAGCTAGCGTATCAAACTAGAGGCCAGGCACCTCATCTCTTAATTATATCCTAAAATTCACTAAAACAAGAGGAAATAGAGGCGCTATCAGGGTCATGTCTCTCGGGTGTGCCACTCCTACTGATACTCCAGTTATGCACCGTACCATTACCTTTGCCCCCGACTCTTATAGGATTATGCTCGAGGATGGTGGAAGTGGGTTGAAGTGTGCCACTCCCAGCTCACAACGGCTGTCAAGTCGGCGATGATACGATAACTCGGCGGCTCTGACAAGAGAAATTCGAATACTGTGCTGTATAGTATGCGCACCTCTCAACTGCCGGGGGAATCTTCCTTCCGAAAAGAAAAGGGGGGGAAAGCCCTGAGAAGAGACTGCTAACTTTACTGTGCTCCCTGATAAATACCGATATGCCAGCACCGGTATTGTGTGTTGATTGTGAGCTCCTACCTTTTTCTGCCTCTCCCGCATACGATTCTTACGAGTGTGATACATGATGGCTCGTTTTTGCCAGCCTTTCCGGCTAGGCAAGCAGAGGAAATGCGCAGTCGAGTGATCGCGGATGAGAAGGTGGTTGTTGCGCTGACAGAGGAGCCTGTGATCAGGATTTACCTTTTAGAGGTGGGCGATCGAACCTTGCATTTTGCTCTCGGGATAGAATGACTTCATAGGCAATCCCGCTTGGGCACAACAATGATATTATACGCCCCGAGAGAGGGGAGGGTGTAGAGGGTGGGAGGGGGAGGTGCTCACAAGTGCAGATTCCACGACCTTGAGGTAGATCCAGGCTGCAATTGGCTACTTGCTTTTGATTGAAACATTTTGGTGGGGGGAATCTTTTTGAGGGGATCCTTTCGCGTGCATTTTCTCCTGCTTGATGTTGGGGGGAATTCATTTAGGCTTTGAGAGTGTACGGTGCTGTATGTTAATTTGCTAAGCATGGCTTTATCACGGGCGAATAACCTATGAGAGTAAATATCTATTAACTATCCTTGCAGAGGAGATTAGCAGTAATAAATGTGTCCTAGGCATTCCCTGCTCTTGCCAAAAGTTTGATCTGCTCCTAAATTCCAATATCTCCGTGGAAACTTGAGATATAATATTCCTATTTTCTCTCTCTCCAACGTGTAGAGAAGCATCTAAGCTATCATCCTGTAAATCCGCAATTCTCATCGGGGCGGTTGTCGAAAATTATCGCGAATGGAGAGAAGGGTGCAAAATTAGGCGAGTTATGGTCTGTGCTGAGGATTGGCGTTTCGATGGGTCAGACCGGTACTTGAGTACTGTACAGTACGAGTACAAATCTTGTGAAGAATCATCAAGCAATGGAGAAGAGACCTTAACAATATAACAAGTTATTAAGAAATCTTCTAAGTTCGAGAACTTTAAACTTTCCAATTACTTTACCAACCCTTCCTAACATTTCTCCATACCCTCAAACTACAGCCTAGTTAGCTCTATATCTCTTTGTGTTAGCTACCCCGTAACAGTGTGACATGTGATAGTTATGATAATTCTCAACTCAAAGCGACAGTTATTAACTTTGAATACCCTTACTAGTGCACCCTGATTCTTAACGCCGTTTTGGATGAAAATTTACCGATATTAATTTTGAATACCCTTAGTACTCGTCAATCCCAAGATATGATATCCGGGCATCCAGGATCCAAGGGTCAGCGCTCTTGATCTGACTTGGCATTCAGGTGTCTGGATATCATAAATTTACCACTGAAATTCAACAACTGGGGAGAGCCCTTCTATTTATACTAAAGTTTACGCTACTTTCCATTCTTAAGGAATTATGTATCTTGCAATCCTTTAACTTTGTTCAGGAAAGTGCAAACACTGTTTGACCCTGAAAATAATGGCTCCGCTTGAACTCAGAGAGTCTCCCGACTACAATTTTGTCTGGAGGTGTCTCCACTCCACCAGTAGATAGACTTCGATCTCTTCATCCTAATGAACTATATTTCAATATATGCAATGCAGCCCATAACCAAATATACCAATAGTTCTTATAGAATACAGAGTGATCAGTTCGGCCATCTTTCAAAGTAGCATGCATATATATGCAGCTGTACTGGATATTTCATACCGTGTATGCTTCTTATTGTACGAATCAATGAATTGCTTCATAGACATGAACTCTTCTGGTTGTCTGAGTAGCTACCACGGATGCCTCCGGGTTTGTCCTACTGCTAGTAAGCTTTGGGGCTTGGGTATACAGTCCTCCTCTTGAAGCTGCATATCTCATACTAAATAGGTGAGGTATTCACATGTGTGTAATAGTAATAGATGTCAAGATGGGAGGGTAGTTGATAGATCCAGATGAGTTTTTTCTTTCTTTCTGTTAAATCTGTCTCCTGGCGAATACAGGAGATCTGCTAGTAGGTGCTGTTAGCTTTGAAGGTAATGTTTGTACGGGATAAGAGGATAGAAGGGGAGCAGACTGGCCAGATGATTTTGGAGAGTTCTGCAGCTGATAAGGGCAGTTGTATGGACGGTACAGGAGTTCTGCCGAAGATGATGGCTGTGAGGACACAGTTGGCAAGGAAATCGAGATAGGTAGTACTAAATTAAGCTGAGGATATACTAATGGTACTGCTAATGAGTAAGGAGTTGTGTGGGGCTTGGTGCTAGTATGTGCTGTTGGAATGGACAGGTGGGTCAACAAGGATGTGGTTGTGGTTAAGTAAAGGGGTATGAAGAGGAGATAAATGAGGGAGGGAGGGTAAGCCTTTATAGACCGCATCAGGATGCTTTGAGTAGGGTTCGTAAGATTTTGCTCTGAACAAACTTGAATGTTAATATCTTAAAAGTTATGTGATCCTCACCTATAAGGGGCAGGCCCCAGATAAACTTTTAAGCTGCAATGGAGACACAACCTGTGAGCTAAGAGCTTGGGAAATCTCTATTTTACCAGATTACAACACAACCTTCCCAGAAAAGTACATGATTTAGTGTTAGTCAGCTCTGATATCAGTCCGCAGCAGAACGTCAATCTTGAAGTTCCAAATGTTAAGTGTGAAAGGTGAATACTAATTAATAATACTTTGAATGTCTGGACCTGCATGTGATTTGACAAAGCAAACTTAAAGTTACCCCTTGTTTCAACTCTTGAAAGAAGTGGATCTTTGATCTTGAAAGACTAAATCAGCCTCAATTCATCTTAGGTCATCGGCTCATGCCTTCTCCGTCAAACCACTTGAAAGAGAAGCCCCACACTTGAACACAATTACCTCAAAATCAACAAAGTGTCCTTACTGCAGGTCACGCTATCAACAAGCATCTGTATAAGAAAGTCACCTTCAAAGAATCCATCATTATATTGGTTTATCCCTCTGGGCGATTGCAGACCGAATCTCAGTCTCACGGCCCTGGACTACTTTTGTACCTGATAGAAACCTCAGCTAGAGCAACTCAGATGATCAATGTGATCTTGGGCAGGTGATTGCAGATTGCCAGATAACAGATGAAGGAATATGTAATATGTAGCACAATTCAGACAAGGAGGACATTACTCAACTACCAGCGTGTGGACGCCTATTGAGTCAAGATACTATTTCAGCTGAAAGACCACTTGGCAATGTTGATGACTATAGAGAGCTCAATTAGCCAATGGCAGATGACACCCCTGAAGCCTGTTCTCATAAGAAGCTGACTTTAATTTAGCAAGCTGCTTTGTCTGCAATAAGGTAGCCAAGTCACAGATCAACATGTACTTGGCATAATGTTTGGGCAGCACAGATTCCAGATCATTCCGATCTACATACACCATATGACAATATCTCGATATATTAGACCTATTTCGTGATTACCTGATGTGGACCAAAGCTGAGATTAATAATGGTCAATATGCGACAACATTCTATTACCGGCATGTTATTGACTGCGTCTATTATCTGATCCACCTGGTCGCATATAGGTCTGATATGCTCTATGAACCTATTGTTAGGCGGGAGCCTATCTCAAAGTCTTGCGAGATAACTCAGGCCGATAATCTTAATCGTAGACGGAGATTGTCTAGGAAGGCTCAATGTTTCAAAATAGAGGTAGGTAAAGTGATAAAGATTTTTCTAGCGTAAAAACTTATATTGATAAGATCTCTTCTCCGTTGCTTGATAATGTTCAAATGGCTCGGGAGGAACCTCGATATTTATATGCCGCGTCTGGGTAGTCGCTGGCGACATCTAGTTCTCATACTAACTAAGTACCTACTAACAAACTCCTTCTTCTTCTTAAAAGTGCGAACACCATTTGACCCTGACAATTCTGTTATCTCACTTCGACTCCCGAATTGCAACATTATGAGTTTTCCTGACAGTGCTCCCATATATCAGTTCATTGGTTACGATCCATCTTCGTCGGCATAGAGTCTTGCTTACCACTGCATATGCAGAATGGTCTCTATGATTGAATCAACAAAGGGGCCAGCTTTGTTATCGAACCTCTCAGCATTGCAGATGCATTCTGCCCACGACCGCTGTGAGGCATAAGATATACTAGTCACGATAATTGCTCCAATAGCCATTATCCCTCCATAGTCGTATTGTTATCGTATGGTTCTGTCAGTATCGGAGAATACTATTGACGTGTGTGAGTACGGGTATACCTGATTTCTCAAACTACCTCATCCAACAACACCATTCACTTCTGCAACTTTCATCGCGAGAGCGTGGAGTATAGAATGTGTTGCTTAACCATTGTCCATAAAAATGTCCCGTTACCTAGTGACCATTTTCGCGACTCTCGTCTTTAGTGCTCAGTAACTATATGCGACGTGGACTGATTTGGCTCGAACCACTTGCATAAGCTCGCCAGCGGTCTTCCCTCATATATCCTGCGAACGGGATCCGGTCGGACGGACGGCCGCGACATATACGGGATTACGATGAGGGTTCCAATGACCATGTCTTTGGTGATGGGATGCAACTATGGCGGCGTCTGCCAATGTAGCGCCGTCCCAACGCTGGTGCGGGAGGGTGGTGTTGGCTTGTCCTTTTTGAACTCAGAATCCTAAGGTAGGGTAACTATAGGTCTTTATTCACTAATGGAAGGCTGAGCCTTCCGGTATGCCTAACACCTATTCAGGAATACAATTGAAGCAGGGAGCAATTATACTCAGAAATACATACAGGGGACTGGTGGTGGGAGACACAGGTATGAAATATGCCATGACAAGCTTCATGGGGTTAGTGTTTCCAGTACTAACCTCTTATTCCAGTCTATAGTAAAGCACTCTGGCTCCGGGTTCAACTGTGGTACCCATTATTGGATTATTCAATCAGACTAATCTTATCACTTTTTTGGAAGATAAGAAAGCCTGGCCAATATATGTGACAATAGGCAATATCTGTTCGTGGACGAGCAACAGCTCTGTCAAGATCCCTGTTCTAGTCCTGGCATTGCTGCCTGTGTCACCAAAGCTCACTGGTGAATCAACCTGTGTAGACGAAGCCCAGTGGCAAATCTATGTAGATTCTCTATGGACTGTCTTTGAGCTGGTCTTTGCACTATTGCAGCAGCTCGTCCAACATCAGCAAAAGTACACTTTAGATCACTATACCTCATGGGGCATAGGGGGTAAGAGGGGCCAAATTATAAAACTCCAGTTGTTGTACAAAGAGAGAACAGTAGGAGATACCATGTATACTATGGAAGCCTTTGGAAATATGAGAAGAGTTAGAAATACCATTGTTATACAAGCTAAGTGAGATGCAGAGAGCCTTATTTGGGACTTCAGAGAGTCAACCAGGAGTGCTAAAACCATGTCAAATGCCACAGGAAGATGAAGTCCACAATGGAACAATATTGGAAAAATACCGGAAAAATACAAATAGGCTTTTGGGAGGCCCAAAAAGGCTTCTGGAGGGCTAAAATTTCTCACAGGTCACAAGCTGTTTCAGGTCATAATTCAGTCCAGATACCTATTCAGGCTAGTAGGATAGTTTTTCAGCTGTTCCATAAATTTAAGAAATTTTTTTTTTGACCTTTTGCTAAACTGCCTACTACGAGACTATATATATAAAGGAGAAAGAGAGTAACAACTTAGGAAAGGCGCAAATGGGATATTTAAAGGCTCAAAAGAAAGCTCTCAATGAGGGGAATCTAATAGTAGTATCCACATGGTGATACCATGCCTGTAGCCTAAGTAATTAATAGAGATAGAGAGAGGATCAAAATTCTACCCAGGTGTAAAAGTGTAAAGAAGAGACCTTCAAAATGGTGCAGATGAGACATCTAAAGGCCATAAAGAATGCTCTCGATGAGGGGAAGCTAACCCAGGTATCCCCTTGACAATAGCATGGCTGTAGCCTGAGTAGTCAGTTGAAATAGTTTGAGGTCCAAAATTCTGCACAAGTGGAAAGATATGAATAAAGGATCTTGAAAATAGTGCAAATTGGACATTTAACAGCTCAAATGAATGCTCTCAGTAATGGGAATCTAATTGTAGTATCCGCCTAGTGATATCATGCCTGAAGTCTAAGACAACCTGCAGGTTTGTCACAGGTTCAAAACTTTGTCTAAGTGGTAAAGTGTGAAGAAGGGATCTTGAAAATAGTACAAATGTGACGTTCAATAGCCCAGATGAATGCTCTCAATAAGGGGAATCTAACGGTGGTATTCCTGTCATGATTGGAGGTCTGTAGCCAGAGATATTGTATAGAATACTAGTATGTGCCCTTAATCTCAGCTTTAGAGAGGGAACAGATCTATGAATGCCTGTGAAAAGTGTTCTAAGTCTTTCTGAAGGCTCAATCATGTCAGATCACTCAGAGTTCTTGCTTTTGTGTGGTGTAAATAAAGTATGGGCAGTTGAGTAGGTAGAGAGTTGGTTGAGAAAAGGGTGAAAAGGGCCTGTCAGAAGAGCAAATGGACTAGGCAATGGGTGATATGTTGGAAAATCTCGGCACTACTTACAAAATAAGCAAGCCTTCCAGAGTCCTATTTGTGCCCTCCCAGGGTGATATTGGGTCTTTGCTGAGTTTTTTCTAACTGATGTAGCAGCTAGTTGTGAAAAGGTTTAAGTGAAAAAATAAAATGTGATTTAAGTAGAGGCTAAAAAGTCTCAGCACAGTGGTATTCCCACACATGAGAGTCCTCAGAGTCTCATTGGGGACTTCAGGGGGCAAAAGACCATAATGGAAAAACTCAGGAGTAGTGAGGCCATACCAGAACAACTAAGAAGTAGTGAGTCCATAGCAGACCAATACCTGGGGCCGAATGGTCTTACCAGAGGCCTCTTGAGACTCCAGTCAGCTTTGGAACCCCCATCAACAGCCCCTGAGCAATTTGATAAGCACTATACTTTATGAGCTTACTATATATATTTTAATATTACCGGTTGGCTCCTCACTTTAGTGGTAGTGGTAGATTCCCTGGAGCGTCTCTTGTGGCCTTAGACAATACCTTATACCTTACAGGGATGAGAGCCATTTGGCTCTGTAGTAATGCTGGTGGCCACATGAATCATAGTATGATATATATGTGAGGGGAAAGTTTTTGCTGATGAAGAAGGCAGGGAAATGAATTGTGCAGATGGCAAAACACTCCTTGGTTTTAGCAGCCGGTGGGCCTGGATAGTGGATTATGCAGAGCATGCGACCTTGTATGGAATAGGTAACAGGTCGTGCCCAAGGTATGAGGTTCCATGCAAAGAGCTTGGTGAGAATCTGCAGAAGATGTAGGAGCCCCACGACTAGACCCACTACACAGAGAAAGCCTTGAAGCATGGCCTGGGAGAGATGGCAGCTATTGCAGAATCCTTTCAGCAGAAGGGTATCAAAATAGGTCACAATATATTCACTGGCCTCGATTGAGTAAACCCCGCTGACCTACATAAGCTGGACCTGTTGCATAACATTTACATTGTCATGTTCAAAAATATGATAGAAGGGGTAAAGGGTTGCTGAAAAAGCACAAATGATAGCAGGAATATGACAATGCCTGAAAAGAAATTCCACTCTATCTCGGATTCAGCGTATCAAAAATGGCCTAGCGGGAAGTTACAAAATAGCAAGGTAAGGAAAGACGCAACCTTAGCTGCTTTATTTCGGCTGTATTAGCATCCACATTGTGAAATCTAGACAGTTTACAACATCACGATTTCAGAACGCCTTAAAGTATGTTAGCGCTCTGGCTGATTTCTTTCTCATAGACCAATATCGCAGCCATACAGCAGATACACTTTCTTACATGAAAAGGTACCATATAACTTTTCATCCGACAAAAGACGTTTTCCTTGAGTTTTGTACTTCAAAGGCTTCCTGGATGGATGTAAATGGCAAGGATTGGGAGCTAAAGGAGGTAAGGGCAAACCAACATGCTAAAGAGGTCTGCCACAACACCGCCGCCAAACGCCATTACCATGCGGAACAAGATCAGCTTCAAAGGTTGTAATGACCCTCTGATCGATAGCTACAATGACTATCACCTTAGCCCAAATGATACACTAAGTGGTAACCAGAGGTGGTATGGTCTCATATACTTGGTATACAAATAGCTAGTTAACCTACTGCAAGGCCTAGGGAACAGTGGAGTAGCCTTGGGTACGCTATAAGGCAGGGTAACCTTTCAGGAGTAAGTTGACATAGAGTAAAGAAAACTATGGAAACATTACATAGGCCTTTGTGACAATATTAGGTGTCGACAGGAGGACTTCCGAAGCGGTTAAATGCATAAGAGATCAAGATTACCCTACCTTGGGGAATTGTCCATTATGCCCATGGAACCCAGTTACCCTACTGGGTATCCAAGTTACCCTACCCTCACTGGCAAAGTCATCCTGGAACTTAGGGGTCAATTGCCTTACATACTACGGGCTCTTAGATGTTCATGGGGGTACACGCACCAGTGCGGAGAAGTCTGAGGCCTGAGTAAAGGTGGCCCGAACATGCTATTGAAGTTGGGCAGGTTTAGCTAACACCCACCTCTGGCCCCAGTGTTGGGACGGCGCGTCTTAGGCAGACGGCTGCATAGTTGCTTGTTTGCTAGTAAAAAGAGGTTATTGGAGCGGCTGCTGTAACACCGTATAAGTCATTGCCGACTGACCTACCGAATGTTGTTCGCAGGATATATAAGGGGAGTGTGGGTAACCGCCAAATATGAGGTTGCATATAAATAGTCCCTCCGGCACCTAGGAGTCTATCTTTGCCTACGGGTAGTAGGGTAGTCTTCCTAGAAGCACTTAGGTAGTCCCGGAAACCTGGGAGCTTTTGGGACAATTACCTTAGTAGCCAGCCGGAACCTTCTCCTGTTGATTTCTAGCATTACTATGGGTTGTTAGTGGAATCAAGAGGTATGAGTCTTATCACGGTAGAGTATGTCCAGAGAGGATGGCTATGGGTAGCTCCCATTGAGCCAACCATTAGTTACATCTCACAGGAGGAGCTTGCATCTCTGATTATCGTATTGAGTAGTTGAGTAGATTAAATGAGGGACTGCATAGCTTGTATAGATGAAACTACCACTGGGCTAGTGAGTCCACCACCTAGGTATTGACTTTGGTTATTGTCATAACAGTTAGCCACTGGTATGAATTCGATAGGAAGAGTTTTTCTACCTGCAGTTGTATTAGAGATGCATTGCAGAAAATCACACACTATTGACGGAGTTAAGCGTACCCGAGTTGGTCTGATACCTTCGGCAGGATAATTCCTGGTGGAGGGTAGACCTCGGACAGCTCTGAGCAGGACAGGATGCTCGTACAAGGTCGAAGTAGTGGTAAATGTCAAAGGCTTAAATCTGATATCTACTTAAGTTTAAGCATTTGGCATTCTACTTCGATAACCAACTTTTCTCAAGAGAACTTATTGGGTGAAGCTTTCAGCTTAACGATATTAAGTTTTACCGTTTGATTCTTTTGAATTATTTTACCTCATCTTTATCTTCTACTTTGAGTGTTTGGTATGGTCACAACCTTTGAGTTCACCACTCTATTGGATGCCCCTTGTACAAAGGTTTAATCAGTGGACAGATTTGATCTGCTAAGCAAACCACTTCAACTTCATCAAAATGCACTACCTAAGTCAATTTTCCTCCAACATATGATATTTTGGGTTTATACTGATGTGTTCCAGTGAGATTAGTGAGCTAGCACATAAGGAACAAATTAAAGAGGCCTACCACCAGTCAATGAAAAATGAAGCCGCTAACTAGATCTTGTCATATTATAGCCACCAGCATGCTTTGGGAATTAGATTGGATGGGCTAGAAACACTATTGAAAGCAGAAAGTATGATCACAATAAATGACGGAGGGAGAGGGATGGCAGCTTTGAGGAGCAGCACAAACCAGAGAGTGCTCAAAGGGCAGATAAGCAATATCGGCATGCTGAGCAAGGTTTGCAGAACCTGCGACATCAATTATTGCAATATAATAGACGAAATATTACAATTTATTAAGCACACCTTAGGAGATAACACACCACTACCTGTAATGGGGGCCCCTATAGAGAGGTGAACTCTAACATCAGCAAAAAAAGGATTTACATCCGGCAGACGCAACTTGCGTCCGCCCTATGCATCCCGTGCACCCTGACTGTCCGCCGGACTTTCTTTCTCATCCCATGCGCCCAACAAAGGTTCTCATACTCTGGTTGCGCCCGGAGGCCTCTGGTGCAACCCAACCGAGGTGGGATACAACCGGTACACCCAGAGGATATGCTGGGCCCCAGATCCACCGGAAGAGACCTGATGAATTACCCCTGCTGGGAGAGCGCCCCTTGGGCGACTAGTATCTCTTCTTCAGATATCCTCTACCATCATCTAAATCCCC